>Ga0222424_100672_pt1 | contig 13975 bp, 15 predicted proteins | sample 2B2ome_FD_182468 | JGI IMG/M metagenome (GOLD analysis project Ga0222424, IMG submission 182468) | Enriched microbial communities from leaf-cutter ant dump, University of Wisconsin, Madison, United States - 2B200A (version 2) | ecosystem: Environmental > Terrestrial > Nest > Insects nest > Nest... | reverse complement strand
ACGCCGCCGGCCGAGGCGCTGGGCAACGGTCAGTCCTGCGTATCCGCCACCGAGAATGAGAATGCGTGGGCAGGTGGAGGAGAGGATGGACATGCTGATAACTCCTGACGGGAAGTGACAACAGCATAAATTCAGCCAACTTCATTGATAATCAATCAAATCAGCAGCACACCAATCCAAAAATAGATGTAATTTGATCGCAAGGGAGCTGACGCATCAGAGCTGGAGAAATGACGGATTCAGACATTGATCTCAATGGCCTCAGGGCACTGCTGGCTGTAGTCCGCTCCGGCGGCTTCTCAGCTGCATCCCGACACCTAGGCATACCTGCCAACCGGCTCGGCCGGCAGGTACAACGGCTGGAAGACACGCTGGGCGTCCGCCTGCTGCAACGCACCACGCGCAAACTGAGCCTGACAACGGCGGGGCTCAATCTGGTCGAACGGATCGAGCCAGCCATGCAGACACTTGAACTCGGATGGCGCCAGGTCGAGGCTCAGGCAGATGAGGCATGTGGTCATCTACGCCTGGCTACCCCCATGGACTTCATGAATGGCGGAGCCACGCATTACCTCACGCAATTCCTGCAGCAATACCCCAGGATCACGCTGGAAATCTCCCTGTCTGATGATCAGGTCGACTTGTTTTCCAGCGGCATCGACGCGGCCTTCCGCGCAGGCCCCATACATGACGAGAATGTCGTGGCTCGACGTCTGATCGCAAGCAGGCTGTACGTCGTGGCCAGCCCGGAATTCCTGGCGCTGCACGGCACTCCGGAGAACGCGCAGTCGCTCGCCGCACTGCCCTGCCTGGCGCTTCGCGGCAAGCAGGGCAGGACATGCTGGGCACTGACTGGCCCGAAGGGGGACATCAACGTGGATGTCCATGCCAGGCTCACCGTCAATGGCATGGGCGCCCTGGTGCATGCGGCACGCGCAGGCCTGGGCGTGGCCTTGGTGCCGGACCACCTGATCGCTCCAGATCTGGCTGCCGGCACGCTGGTCAATGCCCTGCCGGACCACTACCACGATGGCGGGGGCATATACATGGTCTATTCAAGCCGCCGCCATCCACCAGCGGCGCTGCGAGCCTTGCTCGACTTCATGTTCGCCGCAGCGGATGCGGCCGCATCCGCCCGGGCGTGACTCGTCTCACCGGCTCAAATACCGCATCGCATCCTCAATGCCCTTGAGCGTCAGCGGATGCATGCGGTTCTCCAGCAGCTGCAGCGTCATTTCCGTGGACGGCGTCATCTTCCAGTGCTTCTCCGGCTCCGGGTTCAGCCACACCACCTTCTGGAAGTGATTGGTCAGGCGCTGCATCCATACCGCGCCCGGTTCCTCGTTGAAATGCTCGACCGAGCCGCCCACGGCCTGGATCTCGTAGGGCGACATGCTGGCGTCGCCGACGAAGATCACCCGGTAATCCGCCGCGTACTTGTGGATCAAGTCCCAGATCGAGGTGCGCTCGCTCCAGCGCCGGAAGTTGTTCTTCCACACCGACTCGTAGACGAAGTTGTGGAAGTAGAAGAACTCCAGGTGCTTGAACTCGGTCTTGGCGGCCGAGAACAGCTCCTCGCAGACACGCACGTAAGGGTCCATGGAGCCGCCGATGTCGAAGAACAGCAGCACCTTGACACGGTTCTTGCGCTCGGCGACCAGCTTGATGTCCAGCATGCCGGCGTTGTGCGCGGTGTGGCGTATGGTGTCGTCGATGTCGAGGACTTCCTCGGCGCCCTGGCGCGCGAAGCGGCGCAGGCGGCGCAGCGCCAGCTTGATGTTGCGTATGCCCAGCTCGACATTGTCGTCGAGGTTGCGGAACTCGCGCTTCTCCCAGACCTTGACCGCGCTCTTGTTGCGCGACGGCCCGGCCAGGCGTATGCCCTCGGGATTGGCCCCGAAAGCCCCGAACGGCGAGGTGCCGCCGGTGCCGATCATCTTGTTGCCGCCCTGGTGGCGCTTCTCCTGCTCCTGCAGGCGCTCCATGAACTTCTTCATGAGCTCGTCGAGCGAGCCGGTCTTCTCCAGCTCGGCCAACTGCTCGGGCGTCAGGTTCTTCTCCAGCTCCTTGCGCAGCCAGTCCTCGGGGATGGCCTTGGCGAGCAGGTCGGCCGAGACACCATCCAGCCCGTCGAAGAAGACCTTGAAGGCACGGTCGAACTTGTCGATGTGGCGCTCGTCCTTGACCAGGCAGATCTTGGCGAGCTGGTAGAACTGGTCGGCGTCGGCGTAGACCACCCCGGCCTTGAGCGCGGCGTTGAGATCCAGCAGCTCGCGTATGCTGACCGGCACCTTGTGCTGGCGCAGTGTCTCGAAGAAACGGACGAGCATGACGCCCTCCTCTCCCTAATCTCTCGCCGGTATCCGCGCCGGACCTGCCGGCCGGCGGACACCGGGCCACACCCCACTTACTGCGCCGATTCGCGGCGGTTCATGAAGGCCAGGCGCTCCAGCAGCGCGACATCGGCCTCGTTCTTCAGCAGCGCGCCGTACAGCGGCGGAATGGCCTTGCGCGGATCGCGGTTGCGCAGCACATCCTCCGGCAGATCGTCGGAGAGGATGAGCTTGAGCCAGTCGATCAGCTCCGAGGTGGTCGGCTTCTTCTTCAGGCCCGGCACCTTGCGCAGGTCGAAGAAGATGTCCAGCGCGTCCTTCAGCAACTGCGCCTTGACGCCCGGATGGTGCACCTCGACGATGGCCTTCATGGTCTCGGCGTCCGGGAACTGGATGTAGTGGAAGAAGCAGCGGCGCAGGAAGGCGTCCGGCAGCTCCTTCTCGTTGTTCGAGGTGATGATGACGATGGGCCGGTGCTTGGCCTTCACCGTCTCGCCGGTCTCGTAGACGAAGAACTCCATCTTGTCGAGTTCGGTCAGCAGGTCGTTGGGGAATTCGATGTCGGCCTTGTCGATCTCGTCGATGAGCAGCACCACGCGCTCGTCGGCCTCGAAGGCCTCCCAGAGCTTGCCCTTCTTGATGTAGTTGCGGATGTCGTGCACACGCTCGGTGCCGAGCTGGGAGTCGCGCAGGCGCGAGACCGCGTCGTACTCGTACAGACCCTGCTGCGCCTTGGTGGTGGACTTGATATGCCACTGGATCAGGCGGGTGTTCTCGGCCAGGGCCACCTGCTCGGCCAGCAGAGTCTTGCCGGTGCCGGGCTCGCCCTTGATCAGCAGCGGCTTCTGCAGCGTGATGGCGGCGTTGACGGCCAGCGACAGCTCGGGCGTGGCGATGTAGTTCTCGGTACCGATGAAAGCCATGTGTGAACCTCGGAGAAAGCACCCGCCAGCGATGCGGGACGACAGTGAATTCGGAAAGGGAACTCTAGATGGAATCTATACACCAGAGTACAGGATAGCGAGAACCCCGGGACGAGACAAAACGGGCACCCGGCCGCACAGCGCCGGGGCCGCCTAGGGCGCGCGGTCGCTCCGCACCTCGCGGGCGCGCTGCGCGAGCGCATCCAGCCAGAGCGCGATGCCGCCGAACAGCAGCCAGGGGAGCATGGCCTTGAGCACGCCCGGCGGCGACTTCATGAGCACCTGGAAGAGCACGGCCATGAGCGACGGCGCGAGATACAGCTCGCCATGCTCGGACATCAGCGCCGGGCTGAACAGCACCACCAGCAGCAGGATGCGGGCGACACGCGCGCTGTTGGGAAACCAGGCATCCAGGTGATGCCGCAGGAAGACCCGGTAGAGCACGGTAGCGGCGATGAAATAGGCCAGCCAGACCAGGGCATAGATCACCAGACTCACGACACACCCTCCTGCTGCCCTTCCTGTTGTTCGGCCTCTTGTTCGGCCGCGTCGGCGCTCGTGCGGCGACGCCAGGCCGGCGCGTTGTCGGGATTGATGACCCAGGGCTCGGGCGGTGGCGGCATCTGCAGATAGAAGCCCTGCGTGGCCAGCTTGTCGAGCACCTGGACGATGTCGGCGCGGGCCAGCGGACGCTCCGGCGACAGCACCATGTCGGCGACATGGCGCGGCCGGCCGAACACCGACATCAGCGCCTCCGGCACCTGCTTCAGGCCATCGGCCTTGGGCACGTAGAGGTACATTTCGTCCTTCTTGCTGCTCTTGTAGATGGAGCAGAACACACGCGTCATCGCATCCTTCCCGTTGTCGTCAGAGCGTCGCCCGCCGGCGCTGGTCGCCCCAGGCGCGCAGGCTGTCCTCGTGCCCGCGCAGCACATCCAGCACCGGCTCGCGCAGCCGCGCGGCGCGCCAGCCGGTCAGCACGGCCCCGGCCGCGGCCAGCCCGTGATCCACCGCCGCCAGCACCAGCCGGTCGGCCAGGCGCTTGCGCCAGAGCACCTCCAGCGGCACGCCCGTGGCGGCGACCACCGGCTGCAGCGCCAGCTTCAGCGCATCATAAACGCTAGCGGCCTCGCGTGGCAGCGGCGGCGGCAGGCACCGGGGCTGCTCGTCGGCCGGCAGCGCACGCGCGTCGGCGATCAGCGCCAGCAATTGTTCGCCATCACGACGAGCCACGCGCGGGCTCAGCTCGGGAATCTCGCCCAGGCCGAACACGTTCTTCGGCTGCTGGCGTGCCAGCTCGAACGCCGACAGCGGCTTGAGCAGATGTCCGCGCGGCACGTCGCGCGCCACCGCCTCGCGCTCGCGCCAGGCCATGAGCGCCTTGAGCACGGCCAGCTCGCCGCGGCGCAGGCGCCAGGCGTTGGCATGGTCCATCCAGGCCGTGTCGGGATCGACCGGCGACGGCAGGCGGCAGGATTCATCGCACTCGGCGACATAGATGTCCCACAACCCGCGCGCGGCCAGTCGCGCCTTCAGCTCGGCGTAGAGCGCCGGCAGATGCCGCACGTCGAGGGCAGCGTAGTCGCGCTGCTGCTGGCTGAGCGGACGCGCCAGCCAGTCCGAGCGCGAGGCATCCTTGGGAATGTCGATGTCCAGCACCAGCTGCAGCGCCTTCTGGTAGCCGACCTGCAGACCCTCGCCCAGCAGCGCCAGCGCGATCTGCGTGTCGTGCACCTCGCCCACGCCGTCAGGGGCCAGCGCGGACAGCACCTCCAGGTCCTCGGAGCAGGCGTGCAGGATCTTCAGCGGGCCGCCACGCGACAGCACGGGGCCGAGCGCGGACAGGTCGCCGATGGCGACCGGATCGATCAGCGCCTCGCCCTGCCCGTCGCCGAGCTGCACCAGGCCCAGCTTCGGGAAGAAGGTGTCGGTGCGGATGAATTCGGTGTCCACGGCCAGCGGCGCGGCCTGCCGCCAGCGCGGCAGGGACTGCGCCAGCCCCTGCGCGGTGGCGATGTACTGCGTTTGAGTCACTAGAGTTCCAGATGCTTGGCGATCACTTCATTCATGATCTCGTAAGTGCCGCCGCCAATCGAGAGGATTCTGTTGTCCCTGTACAGTCTTTCGACGACCGACTCGCGCATATAGCCCATGCCGCCGAAGATCTGCACCGCCTCGGTGGTGACGAAATCGCTGGTCTGGGTGGCGAAGTTCTTGGCCATGGACACCTCCTTCACCGACGGGATGCCGGCCGCGATGCGCGCGCCGACGCGGTAGGTGAACTCGCGGCTGGCCTCGACGCGGGTCGCCATGTCGGCCAGCTTGTGACGTATCACCTGCATCTTGCCGATGGGCTTGCCGAAGGCCTCGCGCTCGCGCGCCCAGCGCAGGCTCTCCTCCAGCGCGATCTGCGCGGTCATGTTGGCCATGACGGCGAGGTTGAGGCGCTCCATCTGGAAGTTGCTCATGATCAGCAGGAAGCCGGCGTTCTCGCTGCCGACCAGGTTCTCCGCCGGCACGATGACATTGTCGAAGAACACCTCGGCGGTGTCGGACGCCCACCAGCCCATCTTCTTCAGCGGCTGGCCGGTGGACACGCCGGCGCGCTCGCGCTCGATCAGCAGCAGGCTGATGCCGGCGTAGCCTGGCCCGCCCGTGCGCACGGCGGCGACATAGAAGTCGGCGCGGATGCCCGAGGTGATGAAGATTTTACTGCCGTTGACGACATAGTGATCGCCGTGGGCGTCATCCTGCCGGCGCTCGGCGCGCGTTTTCAGATTGGCGACATCAGAACCGCCCGAAGGCTCGGTGATGGCCAGCGCGGCGATCAGCTCACCGGCCAGCGTCGGCGCCACGAACCTGTCCTTGAGCGCCTGGCTGCCCCACTTCTCCAGCGGCGGCAGGGCGATGTCGAGCGAGCCCAGGCTGGCCGCGAAGCCGCCGGAGGTGGAGCGCATGACCTCCTCGGTGACGGCGACCTTGAGGAAGACATCCTCGCCTGTGCCTCCGTAGGCCGGGTCATGGCCGACGCCGAGCAGGCCGGCAGCGCCGGCCTTGCGGTAGATCTCGCGCGGAAACGTGCCCGCTTCCTCCCACTCGCCGATGTGCGGCAGGACTTCACGCTGGATGAACTGGCGCGCGGTGAGGCGGGCCTGTTCGTGGGTCTCGTTGAAATAGCTGGTGTACTGACTCATGAAGAACTCCCGGACGCCGCGAGGAAATAGCGGCGTGACCGGGCGGTTCTACATTACATGGCGGCGCAACTCAAGATCAAAAGCGAAATCAGAGACAGGCTCCGATGGATGGGCAGCAACCCCCTCTGACCGCCCCGCCCCTGCTCCGGGGAAAGACTGCGACGGCGCGCCATGCCGGCAACAGCGCCTGGCCGTACTCAGCCCAGCGCCTGCATCAGATCCTCGATCAGATCATCGGCATGCTCGAGCCCCACCGACACGCGGATCAGGCTGGCCGGCGTGGCCGAGGCCGGACCTTCGACCGAGGCGCGATGCTCGATCAGGCTTTCGACACCGCCCAGACTGGTGGCGATGGTGAACAGCCTCACCCGCGACAGCACCGCCAGGGCCTCGTCGCGGCCGCCACGGACCTGGAACGACAGCATGCCGCCGAAGGCGCTCATCTGCCGCGCCGCCACCGCGTGCTGCGGGTGCGATGGCAGGCCGGGGTAATGCACGACCTCGACGCGCGGGTGCGCGGCCAGCCGCTCCGCCACCGCCAGCGCGCTGGCCGCGTGCCGCGCCATGCGCACGGGCAGCGAGCGGATGCCGCGCAGCACCAGCCAGGCGCCGAACGGCGAGGCGATCGCCCCCAGCGTCTTGCGCACCTGCCGGCAGTGCTGCACCACCTCGTCATCGGCCCTGAACACCACCGCACCGCCCAGCACGTCGCTGTGCCCGCCGAGATACTTGGTCAGTGAATGCAGCACGTAGTCGGCGCCCAGCGCCAGCGGCTGCTGCAGGGCCGGCGTGGCGAACGTGCCATCCACCAGCAGGCGCGCCCCGACAGCGTGGGCCAGTCCGGCCAGCGCGGCGATGTCAGCGACCTTGAGCATCGGATTGGAGGGCGACTCCAGCCAGAGCAGCGTGGTGTTGGGCCGCAGCGCCGCCCGCACCGCCGCCAGATCCGTCATGTCGACATGGCTGGCCTCCAGCCCCCAGCGCGGCAGGTATTCCCGGGCGATGGTGCCGACATCGAAATAGACATCGTCGGCGAACAGCACATGACCGCCCGGCGGCAATGCCTGCAGGAAGGCAGCGGTGGCGCCCAGACCGGAGGCGAAGGACAGTGCCTGGCTGCCGCCTTCGATGGCCGTCAGCGCGGCCTCCAGCCGGTCCTGCGTGGGGTTGGCGTAGCGCCCGTAGAAATAGCCATGCGGCAGCTCGCCACCGGGGCCGTGCTCATAGGTCGTGGACAGGTGCAGCGGAGGCGCGACCGCGCCGGTTTCGGCGTCCGGCTCGGCGCCGGCGCGAATGGCCAAGGTATCGAAATGCATGAGGCTCTCCCGGCAGGACAACCGGCCCGGGGTCTCCGTACCGGCAACGGCACATCCTGCCATGACAGCCCGGTCGCGTCAGCCTCCGCTCAGGCGACGGCCGAACTCACGCGCACCTGCCGGCGGCCGCGCAGCGCGCGCGCATAGGCGTCGTCGTCAGGGCTGGCGGAAGCGCGCAGCACGTGCGCGACCACAAAGAGCACGCAACCTGCCAGCAGCAGCGCGGCGCACACGATCAGCAGCAGGATGGCGGAAATCAGCGTCATGACACTCACCTGTCGTTTTACTGTCCGCCATGAGAGCAGAAACAAATGACAGGCAGATTACCGCCACATTAAATCCCGGCCATGCGGGGGCGCCGGTTCAGATCGGCCTCCGCCCGCTGAGCGCGTGGCTGAGCGTGCTGCCGTCGACGAACTCCAGTTCGCCACCGACCGGCACGCCATGGGCGATGCGGCTGACCGTCAGCGTCAGGCCGCGCGTGGCCTCGCGCAGATAGTGCGCGGTCGCCTCGCCCTCCACCGTGGGGTTGGTGGCGATGATCAGCTCGCTGATCTGCGGCGTGGCGCGCAGGCGCTCGACCAGCTGCGGCAGCCCCAGCTCGCCCGGCCCTATGCCATCCAGCGGCGACAGGCGACCGAGCAGGACGAAATAGCGCCCGCGAAAACCACCGCTCTGCTCCAGCGCCAGGACATCCATGGGGCTTTCGACCACGCAGAGCTGGCTGTCGTCACGACCGGGGTCGCGGCAGAGCGCGCAGACCTTCTGCTCGGTCAGGTTCCGGCAGACCTCGCAGTGCTCGACCTGATTGAGCGCCTGCTCCAGCGTCCTGGCCAGGCGCAGGCCGCCGGGGCGCTGCCGCTCCAGCAGGTTGAGGGCCATGCGCTGGGCCGATTTCGGGCCGACGCCCGGCAGCACGCGCAGCGCCTCGATGAGATCGCGGATCAGGGGGCTGAGCACGACGGGCCGGACTCAGAACGGCATCTTGAAGCCGGGCGGCAGCCCGAGGCCGCTGGTGGCGGCGCCCAGGGTCTCCTTGCTCCTGGCTTCGACCTTGCGCACGGCGTCGTTGACGGCGGCGGCGATCAGGTCCTCCAGCACTTCCTTGTCCTCGCCGAGCAGGCTGTCATCGATGCTGACGCGCTTGACGTCGTGCTGGCCGGTCATGGTGACCTTGACCAGGCCCGCGCCCGACTCGCCCACCAGCTCGGCCTTGGCCAGCTCGTCCTGGGCCTGCTGCATCTTCTTCTGCATCTGCTCCTGCATGCGCTGGGCCTGCTGCATAAGTTGCTGCATATTCATAAAGTTACATCTCCATATTAAAGCTTTTTCAATGAGGCAGCGTCAGCGAGTCCGGCACCAGCGCGGCATCGAAAGTGGTGATGATGGCCTTCACCACGGGATCCTGGCGCAGGGCCTGCTCGGCCTGCTCCCGACGTTCGTTCTGCAGGCGCTGGCGCCGCTGCGCCGGGGTCTCGCCGCCCGGCTCCGCCATTTCCAGCGCGATGACACGCCCCGGGAACTGGGCGGACAGGCGCTGCTGCAGCTGCGGCAGCGCCTGTCCGCCGGCCAGCATCTGGTGGCGCGCCGACAGACGCAGCTCCCAGCGCCCGTCGGCGGTCACCGTCATGAGCGTGTTGCGGGCCAGGTTGATGGCGGCGCCGCTGAGCCCGGACTGTTCGACCCAGTCGGCCCAGGAGGCCGGTGTCCAGGCCGAGCCGGCGGCACCGTGCTGTTCTGTGGCCGATGCGGGCGCGGGGACGGGCGCCGGCTCGGGCGGCACCGACACCGGCACCGTGGCCGCCACGGGCACCGGGTCCGGCATGCGGGCGACACGCGCGACCTGAACAGGTACTGCCGGTTCGGCGATCACCGGCCGGGGTGGCGGCGCTGCCACGACCGGCGCGCCGGCCTCCGGCGGAGCGCTCCGGCCCGCGCCCGCCGCACCGGCAGCGCCACCACCCGCGGGCCCGGACACCGCGCGCGCGTTGAGCGGGCGGAAGGCGAGCATGCGCAGCACGGTCATCTCGAAGCCGGCGCGGGCGTCGACCGCCAGCGGCAGGTCGCGGCGGCCGTGCAGGGCCATCTGGTAGTAGAGCTGGACATCCTCGGCGGTGAGCGCGGCGGCCATGGCCAGCAGGCGGTCGCGGTCGCCCTCGGCGTTGTCGATGGCCTCGGGCACCATCTGCGCCACGGCGAGGCGGTGCAGCACGGTGATCATCTCGCCCAGCGCGCCGGCGAAATCGATGCTCTGCTCGGCCATGCCGGCGACCACGCGCAGCAGCGAGGCGGCATCGCCGGAGCGGATGGCGTCGAGCACGCGGAACACCAGGTCGCGGTCGATGGAGCCCAGCAGCGCCCTCACCTCGGCCTCGCGCAGCGCGCCATGACCGAAGGCGATGGCCTGGTCGGTCAGCGACAGGGCATCGCGCATGGAGCCCTGGGCGCCGCGGGCGAGCAGCCAGAGCGCGCCCTCCTCGGCCGGAATGCCCTCCTGCGCCAGCACCTGCTGCAGATGCCCGACCACGCGCTCGGGCGTCATCGGCTTGAGCGCGAACTGCAGGCAGCGCGAGAGGATGGTGACCGGCAGCTTCTGCGGGTCGGTGGTGGCGAGCAGGAACTTCACATGCGGCGGCGGCTCCTCCAGCGTCTTCAGCAACGCGTTGAAGGAATGCCCGGAGAGCATGTGCACTTCGTCGATCAGGTAGACCTTGTAGCGGCCGCGCGTGGGCGCGTACTGCACGTTCTCCAGCAGCTCGCGGGTGTCCTCGACCTTGGTGCGCGAGGCGGCGTCGACCTCGATCAGGTCGACGAAACGGCCCTCGTCGATCTCGCGGCAGGTGCTGCAGACCCCGCAGGGGTTGGCGCTGACGCCGGTTTCGCAGTTCAGGCAGCGCGACAGGATGCGCGCGATGGTGGTCTTGCCGACGCCGCGCGTGCCGGTGAACAGGTAGGCGTGGTGCAGGCGGTCCTGCTCCAGCGCGTGGGTCAGCGCGCGCGCGACCACATCCTGCCCGACCAGCTCCTGGAAACGTCGCGGACGGTACTTGCGCGCCAACACCTGGTAACTCATGCCTGCATCCCGTCCTGTCATGTCGTGAGTGGCTCGTGAATCCGCCTATCCTAGCGGATGGCCGGCCCCCGCCCAAGCCGCGGCGACGTAAATCCGGCCAGTTGGCGGCGCCATGAGGCGCTTGCCATGTGACCATCTGGTCGCGTAGTTTCGTGGACGGCACAACGCAGCACAACAACAAGGCCGCCAGATGACCTCACCCGCCCAGCGCGTCTCGCGCATCGCCAACCAGACCTACCACCACGCCACCCGTGTCATCAACGGCCAGCCCTGGTGGCAGCACCTGCCCGAGGATTTCGCCAGCTGGCGCGACCGCTTCGACCTGGACACCACCGCCCGGCTCATGGTCGACGGCACCGCCAAGGTCGATTTCGCCCTGCGCACGGGGCTGGCCACGCTGGCCGGCCTGTTCGCCATCCCGACCACGCTGCGGCCCGGCCTGGTGGCGCTGGACCGCGACAACCGCGCCTTCTACCAGCGCATCGCCGCCGCCGGCGACCCTCATGCCTTCTACCAGCGCCCGCAACGCGGCGTCACCATGAAGCGCCACGAACCGGGCCTGCTCGACTACCGGCCGCCGACCGGCCATGTCGACGTGCTCTCCTTCGACAGCGCCTTCGAGCCGGTCAACCCGGCCCTGCGGCCGCACTACAGCCGCTTCACGCGCAACCGCACGGCCTGGGCCGAGCACTGGCAGCACGGCGACAAGCCGCGCTCGACGCTGATCGTCATCCATGGCTTCACCGCCGACCCGTACTGGATCAACAGCCGCTTCCTGGCCCTGCCCTGGTTCTACAAGCTGGGCTACGACATCCTGCTGGTGACGCTGCCCTTCCACGGCCGCCGGCAGGAAAAGACCTCGCCCTACAGCGGCCACGGCTGGTTCTCGCACGGCTTCTGCCACATGAACGAGACCATGGCGCACGCCATCCACGACATCCGCGTGTTCATGGACTACCTGGAGGACAACGGCGTGCCGCAGATGGGCGTGACCGGCATCAGCCTGGGCGGCTACACCAGCGCGCTGCTGGCCTCGGTCGAGGACAGGCTGCGCTGCGCCATTCCCAATGTGCCGGTGGTGAGCATCATGGACATCGTGCTGGAGTGGTTCCCGGCGAGCTGGATCGCGCGCATCGGCATGAAGCTGGGCGACATTTCGGTGCAGGAGGCGCGGGCCTCGGTGGCGGTGCAGTCGGCGCTCAGCTTCAGGCCGGCCATCGCCCATGAGCGGCTGATGCTGATCGCTGGCGCCGGCGACCGCTTCGCGCCGCCCAAGCACACGCACCTGCTATGGGAGCACTGGAAGCGTTGCCGCCTGCACTGGTTCCCGGGCAACCACCTCATCCATCTCGATCAGGGGCGCTATCTGCGCGCCATGCGCAGCTTCATGCGTCATGTGAAATTTCTTCCATAACCACATGATATAAAATAAAAAGCCGGCTTTCGCCGGCTTTTCTTTTCGCCGCCGGCTCATGCCGGCGACGCACTCGCGGACTCAGGACTTGAAGCGCGAGGTCAGCGACTTCAGGGTATCGCTGGCCTGGCTGACCAGACCGTCGACCGCGCCCTTCAGCTCGCCCAGCTTCTCTTCGCCGGCATTGCGCAGTTCGTTGAACTTGCCTTCGGCTTCGGTTTGCAGGCCCTTCAGCTTCTCGAGCTGGGCATTGATCTCGAGCTTGAGATCGGCGCTGGCGCCTTCGGCCTTGGCCTTCAGGCCGTCGGCCTGGGCCTTCCATTCGTTCAGCTGAGCCTGCAGTTTCTGCTGGTAGGCATCAAGATTGCTCATCTTCAACTCCTTCTGTGTTTCGTGACGGTTGTCTCGGGTTCAATGCTTTATAACGCTGCCTTGGTGACAAGGTAAAGAAGCCGCTGCCGGGATGCCAGCAAGAAATCACGCATAGCATTCCCGTCTGTCGGGAAGATGGAGTGGCTCAGCACGCGGCCGCGCACCAGGCGGCGGCGCCCTCGCCGGCCGCGCGGCCGGTGGCGAAACAGGCCGTCAGCAGATAGCCCCCGGTGGGCGCCTCCCAGTCCAGCATCTCGCCGCAGCAGAACACGCCAGGCAGGTCGCGCAGCATGAGGCCGGGCGTGAGCGCGGCCAGCGCCACGCCGCCGGCCGAGCTGATGGCCTCGTCCAGGGGGCGCGGCCGGAACAGGCTCAGGGGCAGCGCCTTGATGCGCCGCGCCAGCTGCTGCGGGTCATCCGCCAGGCCAGGTGGCAGCTGCTCGCGCAGCAGGCTGGCCTTGACGCCCTCCAGGCCGGCGCGCTGCCAGTGCCGGGTCTGCGTGAGTTTGCCGCGCGGACGCGCGAGATCGGCCTGCAGGCGCGTCAGCTCGCGGTCCGGCAGCAGGTCGAGCAGGACCTCGGCCACGCCATGACTGGCGATGCGCTCGCGCATGGCGCGCGACAAGGCATAGACCAGGCCGCCCTCGATGCCGGTCTCGGTCAGCACGCATTCGCCGCGCCGCGCGCTCTCCCCGGTCCATGGCAGGCGCAGGGTCACCGACTTCAGCGGATGCCCGGCATGGACCCGCAGCGGGGCGCTCCAAGCGGCGCCATCCGCTTGCGCGTCGAAACCGCAGTTGGCCGGCTGCAGGGGCTCAAGCGCCACGCCGCGCGCGGCCAGCCAGGGCATCCAGGCGCCATCGGAGCCCAGTCTGGCCCAGCTGCCGCCGCCCAATGCCAGCACCACACAGCGCGCGCGTACCGTGCAGGCGCCGGCCGGCGTGGCGAAGCGCAGGCCGTGGCCCTGCCCGCCGTCAGCATCCGCCCAGCCCAGCCAGCGATGGCGCGTGTGCACGCGCAGGCCGGCCGCGCGCAGGCGCTGCAGCCAGCGGCGCAGCAGCGGGGCCGCCTTCATTTCGCGCGGAAAGACACGCCCGGAGGAGCCGACGAAGGTCTCCACGCCCAGGTCATGCGTCCAGGCGCGCAGGGCGTCGGCGTCGAAATCATCGAGCGATGGATCCAGAAAGCCCCGCGCCCCGCCATAGCGGCTGCGGAAAGCCGCCGCCGGCTCCGCGTGCGTGAGGTTGAGACCGCCTATGCCGGCGAGCAGGAACTTGCGGCCCAGCGACGGCATGGCATCGTACAGGTCCACCCGCAGACCGGCGGCCAGCAGGCGCTCGGCGGCCATCA
>Ga0222424_100670_pt1 | contig 13991 bp, 5 predicted proteins | sample 2B2ome_FD_182468 | JGI IMG/M metagenome (GOLD analysis project Ga0222424, IMG submission 182468) | Enriched microbial communities from leaf-cutter ant dump, University of Wisconsin, Madison, United States - 2B200A (version 2) | ecosystem: Environmental > Terrestrial > Nest > Insects nest > Nest... | reverse complement strand
CCGGGTCATAGGAAATGGTCCAGGTGGCACAAAGCGCTGCCTGCACTTCTGCCCTTTTTAGCCAGCTCTTATCACCGGTATAATGATAAACAGCCATTAAGGACTCTAGCAAACCAAAAGCCGACTCCGAATTGGCATCCATTGAAATATCACCACAATCGCCACCGGTTAGTCCCTGTTTTACCACATCCCGCTGGTAATAATACTCCGCCGATGCTTTGGCAACCCGCAGCCATTCCGGTTTTTTAAAATAGGCTGAGGCAATGGCCAGACCCGCAGGAACAACGGCTCCCGCCGTGGAATTATATACAGCGATCTTTCCCGTTGCCGGTGCAATATATTGCCCGAATTCCCCATCCCGGTTCCAGGTACGGGTAAAGGCCGCCGCCAGTTTACGGGCTGCCCTTTCCCATTCCGGCTTTACAGCGGCTCCATGGCCCTGTGCTTTAAATAACATCAGGTGCTTCAACAACCATAACAGCGCATCTGCATTTTTACGCACCATCGCCTGCACCTCCGGAAAAGCGGGGTTCATCTTTTCCGGCCGGATCTTTCCATCGGCGGTAATACCTCCATAGAAATAGCCACTGGCACCCTGCAACCGGTTCACCACAAAATCCAGCTCCTGTGCCACCCGGTCCCGCTCTGTTGCATCATTCAGGGCCAGCATCGGGTAAGTGTTCATCATCCCGCTTACCCAACCCAGCTGAAAATCTTTACTGTTCTCAGGGAGATAATAGCTTCCTACCGGATACGTTCTGAAATTATTACGGGTAATGGTAGTTGCAAGGCTTTTATAGTAACTCATCGGAAGCCAGTTGCGCGGCTCGTTCGGACCGGCAATGTCCTTTCGATGGCTCATAAATGCGGTAAGCAGATCCGGAATACCGGCGGTATGCAGCATATATACCCGGAAATGCAGCGCCAGCCGGTCGCCTGCTTTCCAGTCAGGCGCTTTATCTCCGCTGGGATGGAAATCGCCAAAGCCGGGGGCCCGCTTGCGCACGGCAGGAGCCGTAACCGAAAACCGGCATTGATCCCCGGACGCATTTTCTGCAATCGTCAGTCCATGATTGCCGTATACCGATCGCTGATCCGTTAATACCATAAAGCTTCTTTGCGTTGCCGGAGCATAAAAGCAAAGCGCAGGTGTAGCGGTATTGCCCGTCTGTAATTCAATCAGCGAGGCCGTACCCGGATCCACAGACAGGCGCGGATTATTGGAAATGGTCAGGGGCACCGCGGGATTGTAATACATTTCTTTTGGATAGTCCGGGTTATAGCCGTTGCCGATGGAAGGATAACGGTTACCATTGTACACGATTGCCGGTACCATTACATAATTATTCCGGCTCCAACCGCCGAAATTAAAATCCACATTTACCGCTGTTGCTTTTGATATTCCTTTTGTCAATATAAATACAGCGGTAATATCCAACGCACCCGGCACCGGCCTTGCCTGTAATTGTACCTGCCATCCATCCGGGAGACCGGGCCGTTGCTGTGTGGCAGTATACGCTTCTGTAAGTGTGGTACCATCATATTTGCTGATACTTACCTGCAAGCGGCCATTCAGCGGTTTGAGCCACTGGTCCACTTCGTTAAAAGACTGTGCACCGGCCGTTTCGTAAAGCAAACTTCCGGTACAGATGATCAAAAAAAATAAGTGGCAAAAGATACGGTTCATTGTTATTCTATTATTGACGGGAAGCAGCGCGCTTCATGTAGCAAAGCATTGCCTGGCAACGGGTAACCGGAATACTCCCGGTCATCCTCTCCTTTGAATTTTTTCCGGTTTGCCGATGACAGATACCACCAGCTCCATGTTTACATGATCGTTACCGGTATTGAGTGCGCTGATCTTAAATTGATGTTGCCCCCTGCCAATTTTCAGTTGACCATCCACCGGAATTGCTTCCACTAATTTACGTCCCCTGTCTGCCAGGTAGAACCGCCCGTTTTTACAGATAATATACTGACCACCGGAAAGCGGTTTATTCACTACCAGCATCTTCCCGCTCGGTGTCGTGATCTTTAATCCTTTAACGGTTACCCCTTCGGGCATATTCATTTTGATGGAAAATTCCAGCGGCTGCGCTTCAAAAGCATTCCGCAACAACACCTGCACTCCGCTTGTGGTATAATGCAGATCGCGAAAACGATGCTCCTTAACCGGATACAACAGGAAGGACCCGCTGCCGGTCTGTTCGAGATGGAATTTATAATCCAGGTCTTTCAGTTTTTCTTTGTGCGCCCTTGTAAAAACATTCGCAGCCCGGGCATTTTCCCAGACACGGTAAGCGCTGAAAATGGCTGCCTTTTCTGCGCTGGCCTCTACCGTTTGCCGGCTCAGTCCCAGCATGTAGGTGGCATTCCATCCGATGGATTTGGCCTGGAGGTTCTCGGCATCGTAGAGATTCCAGTCTGCCTGGTAGCGCTGTATACCAAAGGTTGCGGGAAAATAGCTGCTTTCAAATACATAACGCATATCCTTCCCTTCGATGCCCCATTTATTCAACACCGGGCTGAACATATGGTCGCCGCCACCCACGTTGCAAACACTCATATAATGCCAGCTGCCCTCCTGTATGGCGCTGCCCATCACACGAAGGTATTTGCCGCCATTGCGATGATAACTGTCAAAAAGCCCCCGGAAAAAACGTTTGAACGCGTACTGGCCGTGCCCCTGGTACATACAGCTTTCCAGTCCGTCAAAATCAATATAGTCCATCCCCCCTTTGGCCAGCCATTTGCCATAAAAGCCGGCATATGCATCCTGCAGGTTCATATCCGGAGCAAACCCATGATAGCAGTTTGGCTGCAACTTAACAATGGTAGTGCCGGCTTTATACGCTCCGCGTTGCGTATGGTGAAAGCCTCGCTTTATTTTCAGGAAGGTGTAAGGTACTGTGCGTGTGATACCGTCGTATTCGATCAGTTCTTTCCCGATTTTGAGTACATTGGTATGATTACCTTCCCAACCGCCAAACTCATTAAAATAAGCCGTATCGGCAACCGTGATCACCGTGTCTTCCGGAGCAATATCTTTCGTAATGATGGTACGCTGCATGATGGCCAGGCTATCGCTGGGCACCGGCGCTACGTCTTGATTACGGCCGGGTTGCAGGAACTCACAAAGCGTATGCAGCCCGTACCGGATACCCTGCTGCTGCATCATTTTACCAAATTCCGGAACGGGAACATCCTTTTTCCGGTTGAGCGTTATCCGCTTCCCATCCCAGGGCTGTGCCCGGTCCGGGTAATATTCTCCCAGCCCTTCATCCTGCACGCCGGTAATCCTGAGCTGCCGGGCGTAGGAAGCCAGGCTATCGTGCGGACCCCACCAGGCGATATCCGGCCGGTAAGCCGCGGGGTCCTTGATCCATTTGCCTTCGATGGTGGGATGTGGCAGCCCCTCGGCCAGGACCACTTTTTCGATCGTGTTTAAACCCTGCTCATCGGGGCAGGCGTAAAAGGCGATGGATGAACCTATATAATCCGCGTTTGCCGGAGTAACCAGCTGGTATCGGGCGGAGTTTGCTTTTCCGTCAATATTATCCGGATAACAGGGAAACCGGATCATCTGCTCTTTATTCCGGTTACGGGAATGCATACAAATACTGGAACCAAAAACAGGCTCCAGCTGTGCCCCGTTACCATAGTTCATCCGGAAATATTCTTCCGGCTGCGAATAGAACGCCACATCGCTGATCCCATCCCCACCGATGCTGAAGGTTTGCCCTTCTTTTAAATGCGGTGGAAGCGGGTATTTTTGGGGATCGGGCGAATGGATGTAATAATACATGAAGGACATGTCGCCTTCCGTGGGCGGGCCACTGGTGGTATTATCATCCAGCCCCAGCACCCCGATGGCAAAATCATCATCACGCACCACACCGATCAGATCTCCTATTTTTTTTGAGATAGTGGTTTTGTAAGGGCCCCACACAATATTATCGATCTGTTCTCTTTGTGTAAGTTCGGTTAATTTAAATTTTAAGTATTGCCGGTTCTGTTCCAGTAAGAGGGTTGCGCGTGAACCGTTTGGATACGATAGCACAAGCCGGTCTGCATTTTCCATTTTTGCGGCAACCGGTAAGATATATTGTTTACGGCTATACAGGCTCATAAGGGCCGAAGATTGACCTGCCGGGCAATATTCCCTGCCGGACCCATTACTTTTGACCGAGGTTATAAACCCCTTGCTGTTGAGCATGACCGTTACATATTGTGTTTTCAGACGGACCACCTGGGCCATCGACGGCGTTGTATACAAAGCAACTGCCCATAATGCCAGCAATACCAGTGCCGGCGTGGAGGCCTTTTTACCTTTTGCTTTATTCCGGTTTGCGGACATAATAAAAAACGGGGCGGGCCTACAGTTAGCCGGTTGTTTGGATGCACCTATCAATACCTGTTTTTTCTTTTTTGGGGAAGCTGCCATGTTTGCCATCATCATTATTACGGGTTCTTTATCGTTATTGCCTACTGATCATTGCCGGATACCGGTCGTTAAAAGCTATATCGCGTCCCGCTCCTTCCGGCTTCCGGCGGCAGCAAAATTTCGCTTCATTGCATCATATTGAGCAATACTGATTCAGGATCTTTATACGCTTTCCACGGCCCCGGTCGTGGGCGGTAAAATTATCTTATTCCGGACCAACAGGGATACACTGTATTGATAAAGACTGATGCTTTTTTATCTCTTTGGGGAGTATGGAGAAATCCCCGGGAATGGCCTCACGGCAAGCAGCGGTATACCGGGAATATTACTACGCCGAATGTCTTTTATCAAATCCGGCCCAGGGCAACAAGGCAAAATCCGGCAGGAGTTTTACACACAGCCGCCGGAACAGGAACCCTATGAAAGGCGTAAGCCCGTCCGTAAAACATTACTCTTACTCAAAGGGTCGGGTACAGCGTTCACCAGGTTATACAAAACGCTTACAGGTTCCGGTTTTTCCGGTATTTTAACGGAGAAACGCCGATGATCTTTGTAAACAGCCTCGAAAAATAATAGGGATCCTCCAGGCCTAATTTTGCTGCTACCTCGCTAATACGCAGATCGGTATAAAGCAGGTACTGACAGGCTTTTTGCGCTTTTAGCTGATTGAAATACGCAATAGGGGCAAACCCCGTCCCTTTTTTAAAAAGCGCAGCAATATGCGAAACGGAGCGGTTAACCGCGGCCGCTATCTCCTGCAGGGACAGGGTGCGGTGCAAATTTTCCCGCATATACCGGATACAGCCTTCCACACGCCCCATCTCCCCGATCCCCGACCGGTCTGCTTCATCCTTATTAAAGCAGCAGGAAGTCAGAAAATACTGCAGGCTCAACCCTGCATAACACAAATTATGAATACTATACCCGTTCTCAAGTATACTGTAAATTTTCTCAAACAAGCGGATGCGCTCTTCCCCGTATGAAAGCAATGCGGCATTTGCACCAAACTGCCGGAGCATCATATTTATAAAATTTCCGCTGTTATGTCCTTTAAAGTGCGCCCAGTAAATGGTCCAGGGTAAGCTTTCGTCGGCACGATACTCATGTGGCTGATTTGCCGGTAACAGTATCAATGCGCCCGGTTCTATTGAATATGTTTGCTTGCCGATGCTGCAAATACCTTTTCCGCCTGTGCAATAGATCACCACATGCTCACCGGTTCCCCGGGGTCTTTTGCGGTAGTGATGCTGCGCATTCGGATAGTAACCGATATCTGTTATATACAACTGGCACATTACCGGATCCCGCTCACAAAAGGTCCTTAATAAAGGGGGCGGAATTACAATACTCCGCTGCCCCTTAAATCCTTCCTTTTTTTTTAAATGTCGCATCCCATCTGATTTTTATGCGTCCTTGAATCCCCTGTGCATTGCCTGCCGGCATTTATCCGGCTGCCGTTTAAAAACATCAGGGCACCCGGTTCAATCATTGTCTTCCGGCCCTGATCTTTCACTATCAAAAAGGCATTGCACCATCCTCTGAAGTTAAGCGTCTTCCTTCTCCTTATTTTACCGGCCTGATCCAGACTGCCTGACCACCCGAAGGAAGCAGCGCGGCATCCAGTATGGTTGACGCATCGACGGGTATCCTTTTTACAGACATCCGGGTGCGTACCGGAGATGCCGGATCATCGAAATAAACCGCTGCCATATATTTTTTACCCGGAGTAAGAAAGGAGCAATTAATTTTAATATTCCGCGCGTCATTATTTGTGATACTACCCACAAACCAGTCGTTTTTGCTTCTGCGGGCAATGGTTACATACTGCCCGATGGCTCCGTCCAGGACTTTGGTATCATCCCATACAGTAGGCACCTGGTCAAAAAATTCCAGCTCGGGTTCATCCTGCGAATCTTCCGGCTTATCATACCAGTACATAAACTGCAATGGACTGTAATAGACCACGGACAAGGCCATCTGATGTGCGGAGGTAGTTTTAAGAACCCTCGGGTTCTGTGTTTCTGCCAGTTTGGGCTTAAGCTCCGGCCGGTGATAATAGCAGATCGTATAGTCGGCCGCACCGGCGACAAAGCGGGTAAACGGAAGCACCGTATTATTATTTGCATCCGGCATTTCCTCGTTGCCCCTGATACCCTCCTGCGTCATCAGGTTCGGATAGGTTCTGCTAAAGCCTGTTGGCCGGTATTCGTCGTGGATATCTACCATCAGCTGGTACTGCGCACATTTCTTCACCGCATCATGCAGCCATTGGGTCCATTTGAAAGAACCTACGTTTACAAAGCCGAATTTAATACCCGCCACTCCCCATCGCTGATATAAGGGCAACAATACATCCAGCTGTTTTGCCAGGGCGATCTGGTTCACATACAGGAATACCCCAATCCCCTGCTGTTTTGCATACCGGATCACCTCGGGCATATCGAGGTCGTTCACCGGGTTTCGTTTGGGATCTACGTTTACCCTTGTGGCATCGGCAGCAGAATCATATTCGTGCCCGTACCAGCCCGCGTCAAAATGAATGTACTGGAGGTGCCTTTTTACAGCAAAGTCTACCAGCGCCTTTGCGCCACTGGTAGAGAGCGTTATTTCCCGCATTACCTTCCCCGGTTTGATCCACCCCGTATTTTTAATAGCGCAGGGTGCATTGAGGTTCAGGAGCAGGTCGTTATTTGCCAGGAGCTCCGTAGGCTTTTGCGCGATCATGACCACGCGCCAGGGCGTGGCAAACGGTGTGGACAACCTCACTTCATCAAACATAGAACAGGCTACGGTATTGGGTTTGGTGGCGTGCAGTACAAATTTTGTACGGCAATAATCCACCACTTCTGCCTCAGCCAGGGCGGCATATAAACCGTTTTCCAATTGTACCGTAAGGGGACGCTCGGCCTCGGAAGGCCAGTTACTCAGCGGCAACAAGCGGTAAATACCCTGTGCACGATCGGTAAACCAGGCCCGGGTACCTTCGGGAAGACTGAATTCCGTATACTCCCTGCGGATCCCAATGGCTGCCGTTCCTGTATTACCTTGCGGGAAGCCGTACCGGAAGGCCACACCCTGGTTATAGACCCGTACTTCTACCTGCATTTGCTGCTGTGTCCCTGCCCTCTTTTTGAAGGCAAATACTTTTGCATTGTACTGATCGTGCACCTTGCTGCGTTCGCCGTAAACGGGTTGCCACCAGGTATCTTTCGAAAACGAACGAACCGCACCAGGCAACAGGTCCCCCTGCCATCCTTCCAGCCCGAGAGCTGAAGGAAGCACCACTTCCTTTCCCATATACGAAATAGTATAATCAAGGGTTCCGCCGCTCTTCACTATAAGACGGAACAGGGTTTTGCCATCCGGCGATCTTAATGCAGTTCCCGTTTGTGCAAAAGAGGATACGGCTATGCCGAACAATAAAACGAAAAAAAGAATTTTGTGTTGCATTTCAATGTTTTTTTAAGCAGGTCGGCCTTCGCCAAGCTCAGGCCGGCAATACTTTTGAGATAGTTTCATCCCTGTACAAGACCATTACTCATGTGATATCAATACCCGGCATTCTGAACCATTTTAGCGCCGGAATTGGCCTCTATAACAGATGTCGGAACCGGCATTCTATTTACTTTGGCATCTGGCGTATAATTATTTTCAATGGCATCTCCATTGTATTTCTTTAAATACGCTGCCAGTTTTCCCAGGCGCATCAGGGTGTTCAGCCGGAACTCTTCCATATACAGCTCGCGGGCACGCTCGTCGAGGATCAGGTCTATAGTTACATCTCCGCCGGATACGGGAGTGGCATTGGCCCGGTTCCTTATCACATTAATATCATCCGCGGCTCCTCCGGGGTTGCCGGCCGCCAGTTTAGCTTCTGCCCTTAACAGGTATACTTCCGGCAGGCGCATAATATACCAGTCTTTATATCCACGTCCATTATCATGCCATTGCTTGCTGGTAGCGTCCTGGAATTTTTTATAGTGTACACAGGTTACAGCCTTCATAAAACGGGGCGCACAGGCCGACCGGAACTTTGCCGGATCGGCCATCGTGGCGGGCGTAACCGGCTGTCCGTAAAATTTTCCGGCCGGGTTTGTCCAGTAATGTGTTCTTACAATATTAAAACCGGAGTTACGGATATCCCTGTTCCAGTCGCCCTTGTATTGCCAGATGAGACTATCCGCATACCTTGTAGCCGTCAGGTTGCCCACTGGTCTGCCCATAAGGGTATCCTGTAAAAAATTCACCTTGCCATCCTTATCGGCCAGGGTCCAGGCATTGGGTCCCCACCAGCGTTCCAGGGTAAAGAAGCCACCGGAGCTGTTTACATCCGTATTATCTCCGCCCTGGATATTGGGGTCCTGCTCTATGTTCCAGATTGCCTCCTTATTGCCTTCTTTATAATTGAAATTACCATCCTGGAACAGGTCAAAATAGACATCGCCCCAGGGTTTGTAAGCGCCCTGGTAGGTAGGGGCATTGGATGTAAAACCCGTCCATTTGCCAAACCGGCTGGTCATCAGGTTCAGGTTGCCCCCGTCTATTACCGAATCCGCTGCCTTGATAGCCCCGTCATAATCCTTTAGCCCGATATTGATCTCGCTCAGCAGCGCAAATGCTGCCTCCCGGGGCGCCCGCCCGGAGAGCTGGTTGTTTACATAAGGCATCCATTGCACCGCAAATGCCAGATCGGTTTGGCATTGCTGGTAAACTTCAGCCTGTTTTGATTGTACATAATCAAACCTTGGTGATTTTGTTTCGTTCAGCACCAGCGGTACATCGCCCCACATATTGGCCAGGAACCGGTAAGCAAAGGCCCGCAGGAATTTTGCCTCGCCAACGATCGCATTTTTGTCGGTTTCCGCGCTCCATTTTGCGGCCGGGAGGTCCGCACGATCAATGATCGTATTCGTCTGCGCAATGATGCTGTACAAACGGCCCCACCATTTACCCGGAAAATCGGCATCCGCGTTGAACGTATTCCAGCGGAAATAAGGCACTACCACATTTGCAGACAGGCTGTTGGCAAGATCCGCATCAATGCCCAGCATATCATAGTTATTGATCTGATCGGAATTGGCATAGAAATACGTGCGGATCCGCAGATAAATATCAGCCAGCGCCGATTCGAACTGAACCTTGTTTGTATAAGAATTTTCCGGACTGTAAAAATCCAGGGGTACTTCTGTAAGGTTCTTCTTACAGGAAGCGAGGCAAAGTATAACAGGTAGTATAATAGCAAAAAACAGTTTCTTCATGATCGTTCATTTAAAAATTGAAGGTTAATACGCCCATAACAGTTCTCAGGGAAGGAATGGCTCCATCCGTAAAGCCAACATTTGTTTCAGGATCCAATCCCTCCCAATGGGGTGCATACGTAAACAGGTTGTCGGCACTTACCGAAAAACTCATTCCATGAATGCCATAGCGTTTTACCAGGCCTGAGCAATCATAGGTCAGCGCTATTTTCTGCAATTTTATAAAGCTCCGGTCAAAATATTTTACTCCTTTGTAGGACGCCGCTGTTGCATAATTCAGGCCAGGGAACAATGCATCCGGGTTGGTTGGGGTCCAGTAGTCATAAACCATGTGGTTAATGGACGAAGTACCCGAGTATCCATCATTATAAGGCGTATTGCTGCCGGAAAGGAAGGCTCCCCTGCCGCCCCATAAGGAATACAGGTACATCATCAGGGAGAGGTTTTTGTACCGGAAGGTATTGGTCAGGCTCCAGGTGTATCGCACTTTTGAATCGCCCAGGAACACCCGGTCGGCGTCGGAAGTGATCTTGCCATCCCCGTTTACATCCAGCAATTTATAGGTGCCGGGCCGCATGCCCTTCATGATGGTCCCGTTTACGGAATCGGCTACCTGCCACATACCGGTTACCTGGTAGCCATAGATGATGCCCAGGGATTTGCCAATAAACAACCCATCGGTGGGCCGGTCGGCCTCAATGCCGGTTTTGGGATCGGGACCATAGGCAGTGATCAGTTTATTCCAGTTTCGGGAGAATGCAAAATCCGACCTCCAGCTAAAATTTCCGGAACGGATATTTTCCGAGCTCAGGCTGATCTCGATCCCTTTATTCCCTATTTTTCCAAGGTTGGTGTTAATAAGGGTAAACCCGGATGTAGATGGAATCTGAAGCGGGAAGATCAGGTTTTCGGTCGATTTATCATACCAGTCGATGGCCCCCGAAAGCCGGCTGTTCAACACGGAAAAGTCAAGCCCCAGGTTCAGCCCCTTGGTATTTTCCCATTTCAGATCATTATTACCCAGGTTCCCAACATATTCTGTAATCACATAAGAGGCCCCGTTGTAATAGTATTTGGAATTACCCATTTTTGACAGTGTACCGTAGGCGTCAATGGATTGGTTACCGTTTGTTCCAAAAGAGGCCCGCAGCGCCAGGTTATTGACAAAGGAAACGGTATTCATGAACCGCTCCTTTGAGAGCTGCCAGTTGATGCCGGCGGATGAAAACACACCATACTTATGGTTTTCACTAAAGGCGGAAAAACCATCCCGGCGTATGGTACCGGTAAGGGAATATTTGCCAGCGTAGGTATAGGTAAGGCGTCCCATCTGGCCTGTTGCAGCCGTTCTTGTACCGTTGGTACTTACGGATTGGATCTGGCCTTTACCAAGCCCGTATATGCCCAGGGAAGGATCATTAAAATTTTCGCCATGTGAACTTTGCCCAAAGGTTTTATAATCCTCTGTTGAATACAGCAGGGTGGCATCCACATTATGCACGCCAAAGCTGTGATTGTACTTTACAAGCTGATCAATTAAAATTGCGGTATTCCGGGTATAAACTACATCTCCCGTTCCGTTCTTCGGCAACCCGTTTACGGTTCTCAACCCGTAAAAGGAACCATTCTCATCCCAGTTCTGCGTTATGGAGGTAGTCAGGTTATAGGACAGTCCTTTTACCCAGGGCACTTTGATCACCGCCGTCAGGATGCCATTTAAATTGTTCTGCCGGTCATATTTCTGATCCGGGATCTGCCAGTACGGGCTGTTAAAGGAAGTGGTTGTTTGCGGAAACTGCAGGTAATTGCCGTCATCGCCCCGGAGGGAAGCATAGGGACTGAACTGATAGGTACTGCTGGAGCTTCCGCCGCCGCTCGCCCCATAAACGGTAGCCCCCGGAAAATCTTTAAGACTATAATAGGTATTGATGCCCAGATTGAACCAGTTGGTAAGATCGGTTGCCACCCGCACCCTTGCGGAATAATGATTGTACAGGTCGTTAACGATCACCCCTTTTTGTTTAATGATATTACCGGATATATAATACGCCGTTTTATCCGTCCGGTTGGATACGCTTGCTGTTGTATTCAGCGCCTGTCCTGTCTGGCGGAACAGGTTGTACGGATCTACCAGGGTGGGACTATGATCCGGAGTTGCTCTATAATTGTCTGCTTCAATCGGCGTTAAATAAGCCGCAATATTATCCGGATCTGCCGGAAGCCCGTTGGCGGCCCGGATGTCCAGCACGCGCTGCAGGTAGCTTTTGGCGTCATAGACATGTACCGGTTCCAGTTCGTTGGTGAACCCATAACTGGAAGTGACGTTAAATTTCGGCTTACCATTGATGCTGCTGCCCCTTCTGGTCTCGACCAGGATGACCCCGTTGGCAGAACGCGAACCATACACGGCAGCCGCACTGGCATCCTTGAGCACGGTAAAACTTTCGATATCAGCCGGGGCTATATCGCTCAGGGAGCCTCTGAAAATAGCCCCGTCCACCACGATCAGCGGATTTGAACCATTGCTCCTGTTCGAATTCTGTCCCCGGATGGATATACCGGCCTCTGCACCTGCCCGGTTAATGGCCCCCACATTGAGGCCGGGCACTACGCCTTTTACGGTTTCCAGCACATTATTCACTGCTACATTTTCATATGTTTTTAGGTTTGCTGTAGCCACTGCACCTGTTACCGCCTGTTTCTTTGCTGTACCATAACCGATCAGAACAACTTCCTGCTGCTCCGTTATTTCGCGGACCATTATGATCCGGAGCTCCTCTTTTCCTTTTACGGGAACCTCCTGTACAGCCATGCCCACATAGGAAACAACCAGGATGCTGCCGGCAGACGGTACCCGGATGGAAAAACGGCCATTGTTATCTGTACTGGTACCGGTGCTGCTGCCCTTTACACTGATGGAGGCGCCGGATAACGGATTACCCGCTTCATCGGTTACCGTTCCGCTTACGCTGATATCCTTTACGATCTCCACCGGTGCCCTATTCCGCAGCGGCTCCGGATCCCGGGCTTTTTCGATGATCACCACCCTGTTGGAGATCCGGTAGGTCAGCGGCAGCCCCTCCAGGCAAAGCTTCATGACCTGGTCCAGCGGCGCCTGCTTTACGTCGATGCGGATGACCCGCGACTCATCCAGCTGCCGCTTGTTCCACAGAAAAGCGTAATGGGTCTGTTCCTCCACCAGCTTAAAGACCTTCCCGAGCGTGATCTGCCGGGAAGCGATGGTAATGGTTTGGGAAAAGCCGGAAGCGCTCACATGCAGCGCTGTGGCAAGCGTAAAAATTGCGATCGATTTCATTAAAAGCAATAGTTTAATCCATCCAAGCCTCCTTTTACGGGAGCGTTGGCAAAGCAATGACATTTGCATACTTTTGTTGCGTTTAGGTTTTGTTGATTTAATCAATTTTGGACAAAAAGTTGCGCATCAATGACCTGAATGTAATCGGGTTCTGACGCCATCAGAATCCGATCTTTTTTTAAGGTCACCGGCGAAAAAAAGGCAGGCTACGTTTGCATAACAGAAGGTTTTATGTAAAGAAATATTGTTCGGCAATACTTTTATAATCGTTCTTCAGCAAGGCGTACCGCTATAAGATGGTCAATCGTTTACCTTCGGCGCGGTACCGGACCCCGTTATCTTTCAGGAACTGCAGTATCGTAGACAGGGGTACATCACGATGGATGTATCCGCCCACCGGCAGATCGGGCACTTTTCCCAGGAAAACAATATCCAGATCATACCACCGCGATAATTGCCGCATCAACATGGCAAAGTCCACATTGGCAAGCGCCAGCCGGCCTGTGGTCCAGGCCAGTACCTGCTCCACATCGGCCGCATGTACCGATAGTTTTCCCGTTGCGCGGCTCAGTTCACCCTGCTCGCCGGGACGCAGTTTCAGCTCCTGTACTCCGCTGATGATCTTTACCGAGCCCTCCGCCAGGGTAGTACTGATGTTGCGCTCATCCTCATAAGCCATTACGTTGAAATGCGTTCCCAGCACTATGATCCGGGACTGTTTCGCCTGTACGATAAACGGCTTTTGCCGGTCCTTTGCCACTTCAAAATACACTTCCCCTTCTATAGAAACATTCCGTTCCTTTCCTGAAAAGGCCGTCGGAAAAGTGATCGCGCTTCCTGCATTCAGCCAGACCCGCGTACCGTCTGCCAATGCCAGCCGGAATTGTCTTCCGCGGGGTGTGGTTACCGTATTATAGGCAACCTGCTCCTGGCCGGAACCTGTATGCGCATAGCTCAGTAAGCCGTCCTGCTT
>Ga0222424_100669_pt1 | contig 14002 bp, 8 predicted proteins | sample 2B2ome_FD_182468 | JGI IMG/M metagenome (GOLD analysis project Ga0222424, IMG submission 182468) | Enriched microbial communities from leaf-cutter ant dump, University of Wisconsin, Madison, United States - 2B200A (version 2) | ecosystem: Environmental > Terrestrial > Nest > Insects nest > Nest... | reverse complement strand
AGCGCTAATCGGGCCGAGTTCTGGAACCGCATCGAAGCCCATCACCGGCGTGGTGATGCCGTACTAGCCCGCGAGATCGAAGTCAGCCTGCCCGCCGAACTATCCTGCAATGCCAGACAGGCACTTGCAGTGAACTATGCCCGCGAGCTGGCACAGCGATACGGAGTGGCGGTCGATGTAGCACTGCATGGACCCGGCAAAGGCGGTGACGCCCGCAATTACCACGCACATCTCCTACTAACGGCCTGCGCTGTCAGGCAGGATGGCGCGCTTGGTCGGAAGGTCATCGAGCTTGACCCGCTCGCATGCCAGAAGCGCGGACCAGGCCGCGAGGCCTGCAGTCCCCCTGCTGACCGGGAGCGTCCAAGATGGCAAGAACTAGTTAACCAAGCGTTGGCAGCCGCCGGCAGTGTGTCTCGTGTTGATCACCGAAGCCATGAAGCTCGCGGCCTCGAAGGCGCCCCAGGCATTCATATTGGCCCGGCATCCACCCAGCTCGAGCGAGCTGGCATCCGAACACGACTCGGCAACGTAAATCGACGCCTAGAGCTGCAGAACAAAAGGCTTCGTGATGAACAGCTAAAGCTGACCGCTCCACAAACACGATTGGACGAAGAGCCAGCCGCAGAGCATGGGCGGCGGCGCCCCTTACAACGCAGGGCAAGACTTCAAAATGAGCGGCCGCCGAGGCCCAGCCGCAATAATGGACCCAGAGGTCCAAGATAGCCATGAGGGCATGCAAAATGGAAGAGCAGAGAGAGCCACTATGCCTGTCAGACTTGATCAACGCGGGCAGACAGCGGCATACAGAGGCTTGGGACAGGCTAAGGCAAATTTATCTCGATTACAGCCTAGACCCACCCACCTTGGCTGAGGTCTTCGCCTCATCAACTCCGACAGAGTTTGAGCAAGCTCGCGATGCACAGGGCCAAAGCTGGGGAGATGTAACATTATGGCTGATGGGCGATGTAATGCCTCGACTAGGACTGCCCCGCACTTTTTATCCGATTATTGAGCACGTCGCGATGATGCCGCACGGTGGCATCATCAATCTTGAGGGTGGGTACTTCATTCGACGGCCGGCAATTCAGGAAGGAGCGCGCTCATGAGCGATCATGGCCTCTACGCCAACAGGAATCAGTACAAAGACTTCGTCTACAACGCCATTCAGCGCCTCGCCACAGATGGCTGCAATGTGTACATCGCGGTTGCTTTCTTCACTGAGATAAGCGTGATCGAAGAGCTGCTCGCCAAGGGGTGCCGCGTCCGTCTTGTGGTTCGTCTTGGCTTCCCGACGCACCCTGATGCTCTCAACCGTTTGATGAGCATCAGCGGTGTCGAAATACGCTATTTCACGGGCCACACATTTCACCCAAAGGTATACATCTTTGGCGACAAGGCTGCACTTGTCGGCTCAGCCAATCTGACACGGTCTGCGGTCCTGAGCAATCAGGAGGTTGTCGTTTCCATTGACTCCAGTGACGTACGATTCACAGAGCTTGCCTCATTGTTCGGAGATTACTGGAGCGAGGCGAAAGTCTTGGAAAGAAAGGCGCTTGACACATACAAAGCAGCCTATCGGGAGTTCGAGAAACTGCAAGGATCAGTTGAAAAGCTAGGCAATGACATTCTCTCAAAGCTGGGCAGCTCTCAACCGTCAAATATCACTCGCGACAAGACGAAGGAGTCCAAAGCATCCTTGTTCCTTGAAGATTTTCGGAAGACCTACCAAGAGTGCGTGACCGCCTTCAACATCGTACGGGATACCTACGACTCGTCGGGCTATAGGAAGGCCGATCCGAAGCTGATTCCACTGAGACTAGAGATCGATTCATTTATCAGCTTCGTCCGCGAGCACAGAGCCAACGGCGAGGCATGGATAAATAGTCCGTTGCGACCAGTCGCCGAGCAGCGATCGGTCATCACCGAGATGATAAAAGAGTGGCGCAAAACTCCATGGCCACACTTCGAAGAGAGGATTGTCAGAGAGAACTATCCAAGGCTTCTTCGCACGTTCAAGTCCGAAGCGACCGTGATAGCGGCAACCGATGACGAATTGTTCGATGCCCTTGCAACACTGCATTCATTCCATGACCGATTCCGATTTTTCATGGGCGGCATGCCTAGCTGGAAGACTGCGTTTCTCTCAGCGAATGAGCGCACGCGAGTGCGTGAAACTTTAGCCTATCTCGTCTTCGGCAATGGCAACATCGAGAACCGGATGGCAAGCGTGATTTATGATTCTCGCTATAAGCTCAATGAGTTCGGGCGAGCTAACATCCAAGAGCTGATTGGATGGTGTAATCGAGAAGAACTACCAATCATCAACGGCCGCACGACAAAAATTCTGCGCTTCTTTGGCTCCGACGTTCGGCAACTTTAAGCCCTCACTGTTCATGTAGGGCCCACCCTCCTCATCCACAGGCAACAATGAGCAGGCTACCTACCCCTTGCGACATGCAGGCTATGAGCTGGGGAGTATAGCTGGGAGCATTATGTGCTGGCTCCCCCCTTAAGACGCGGCCGCAGATCCAGCACCCTGACGGCAAGCCTAAGTGACCCTCCCATAGCTTGGGCAACTCTTTGGACCTCAGCCTCAAGCATGGCTCTCAATCCGTAAATGTCGAGCACCTCGTCAGAGTCTGGATGCTTCCATGTGCGACTACCATTAGCTACCGTCACTAGGAGGCAACCAGATCGACAGCTTTCAGCTGCCATATATCTAGTGACCAGTTGACTCTGAACTGTGTCGCGTAGCTCGCGACCGGACCAGCTCTCGCCAATCTTAAGCTCAATGACTCCCTGCTGACCTGAGGATGCAACCCTTAGTCGAATGTCCGTTTCCTTCTCATCCGCAGTAACTGCCTCTTGGTCCACTGAATAGACATTGTTGGATGCGTTCCGTAGTTCACGGGCAATTTCTCGGCGCATTATCTTTTCTTCAGTGATCGGAGCCCATGCATCTCGAGGCGAGTCATCTTGAAGGAGCAAGTCGTCGAGATCATCCAATCGATCGATGAGCATAGCAAACATGTCATCGCGAGTCGCCGGAGGGGCCTCATAATAGCGGTTGAGTATAACCACTTGAGATTCGGCAAGGGCACCTCCCTCTACCTCTTCTGCTGCCGTTTCGCGTGCCAGTAGTGCTAACCGATCTCGGAAGTGCGCGAACAATGGGTCAGCAATCATCTCAAGTTTGATTGCCCAAGCTTCTGTACCAGTTGCATTGATAATCGCATCTAGTATTGCACTCCGCCCGTCCTGTGCAGCATCGCGCACACCGGGAGAGAAGACACCTTCATGCCTGATGTCATCAGAACGGCGAACATGTTGGTAGGCGAGCCGTGCTATACGAAGGAGTACAGCTGGAGTAAAACTGGGATTTTTTAGGCCAACTAACAATGTACTATGTCGCTCTCCGAACATTCCTCCAAAGATATCAATAGCGGGACCGGTAGCTGCAGGCTCGAGCGGCGCCAAGAGACGCTCTAAAACCTCCGTGCCTGCATGGGGATTTAAACGCATCAGTGTCGTTAGCCAGATCTGCATGAATGGACTATGAACTAAACCCTGAAGCTGATCTGCAGCCATCGCTTGGATGTGTTCTTGCGCCTCCCTCCCACCGTGCGCGATTAATATTCCAAGTACAAGCTCAAGCTGCCTAAAAATAGCTGCATTGTTTTCGCCATCGCACAGACTCCTCGCATTGGAATCTAGCCAAATACGCACGCGTGGCAGGAATAGCCGCTGGATGACATCTGGCGAGTGACTCAAATTCTGGAGCAGCATGCCAGAGCGATGCACTGAGGCAACCTCGTCAAGATCGGCACTCAAATCTGGACCAAGCGTTTCCTCCACCGCTGCCGGATGCTCAAGGATGAGTGCTTCGAGCCACGACGGAAAGCCGTTCAACTCTATTGGGGCATAGCGAGCAGCCAGCGCAGCTTCTGAGGACGAAAGATTTTTTGCCCAATTGGGGTCTTCTGACTCTGCAGCGATAGCAGCCAATCCAAGCTGCCAGCGCACGAGATACCTATCTTTTTCGCTCGCGTCTCTTTCATGACGAAGAGTTGGTCTGTCTTTTCGCCAAATCTGCTGCATACTTGCACGCAGTCGGTCAGCTACATCCTTGCTGAAGTGCTCCTCGATAAAACGGCGACTCCAGCCAGAGCCTCGGCTTTCAACACCGGAGTTCTGCATAACCTGCCAAAGCCCCCAGGTTGTTTCTTCTGCTTTTTCGGGCAGGAAGGCAGTCTCTGGGTGTGCGGCAACCTCGCTCCAAAACCTCATCCAGCTAGCATGCCCCTCTGCCTCAGACTGCGCATTCTCCCTGCCTTGCTCTGCTATCTCAGCGTCGAGCACAGCCTGCTCGGGATCGACCTCTCGTGGACGGAGTTGCAGATCAATGCGCTCAATCAAAAGAGGCTCATTGACAACGGATTGCTTTAGAGCCTCAAGATAGTCGCGGGGGGCGTCAACATCGCTCAAAGTGTTGCGCAGCAAGACCTCGAGCATCATTTCGCGCTCTAATAATTTCCGGCTTTTATCTGCAAGAGCGCGTCGTATCCAGGCTCCATCCTGCTCTATATTGATTGCGAGTGGGCCTCGATAGAGGGCCGAATAAAGTCTCTTCCATAGGTCTTTTTGAGAGTGCATGCTTTCACTGAACTCATCATCAGCCCAGAAGATCGCTTCGCGTAGTGTCGGAGAGAGCTCAGCAAGTATTATGCGCAAACTCTGAGCAGACTCGTTACGACTATAATCTTCTCGCTGAAGACGTAGTGTAATTGCTATAGCACGTAAGAGAGATTCATCTGCCTCCCCCGCATGGATGAGCCTGAGGCAAACAGCAGCTAGCGTAGATAGCAAGTGCTGGCGCTTGCTGACGAGATGAGGCCACTTTTCTTCCCACGCAAGATCCTCGATAACCAGCTCAGTTAGGCCCTCTCGCAGTGCTGTTAGATAGGAGCCCGTAAGGTCCGACTCTCCTATGCGCTGAGGCAGCATCCACCCAAACTCACTAAGGGTTCTTCTTTCGGGCGCCTGAATGCGTCCCAATAGTGTGCAGAGCTGAGCAGGAGATATGTACCGTGGAAACAGCTGAAGGATGGCGCTACGTACGAGCCTTTCTGGCCACCATGCTGGCGTCACCACCATGGATTCGATCAGCGCGCCAAGGCGATGGTCATTGAGATAGTCTAATGCCATGACTGCTCTAAACCGTTCGTCGTATGAAGCGGATGTGTCGATGGCCACGCTATGCGCGATATCCGCGCATGTAGGCATTGGCCCGGCACCAATGAGATCAAGCAGTAGTTCGCGAACCTCCCGATTCTCGACTCCGAGCTCCCACAACTCCCGTACATGCGGAGCCAAGTCGGGTGAAGCGAAGCGATCAGTTTGCAGACGCGGGGTATGTAGCCCTCGCCAGCCACCATAGCCATAGAACTGTGTATACGCACGCAACACTTCAATACGCTGAGGTATAGGAAGAGACTCTGGATCAGCGTGGTCAAAAAGTACCTCTGGCTCGCGGTCACGTACCTCGGCAAATATGCTTTGGCATGTTCCCGCAAGCCATGCTGCAACCGGTCTCATGATCGGTCGGACAACCTTTATTCCTTGCAATGTTTCTACAAAGAGTAGCCGCTTAATCGATTTAAACGGCATCCCTTGCGCCAAGTAAGTCTCTAGGCTTTGTGCGGCCAAGAACTCAACCACAGAGCGATGGTGAAACCGAACACGACCATAGCTGGCAAACCCAAATAGCGCGCGCTCCAGCAAGGTTTCCCGCTCTTCAGGAGTCCAATCATGTAGTACAACCGCAGGGTCGAGAGCAATGCCTAGCTCGCCCCCTTGGTCTGCCTCCACACTTAACCGAATGGTTAGCTTACGAGTAAGCAGCGCTGCGAGCGCAAGCCTGCATGCCCCATCAAGTGCCTTGTCGGGCGAGAGTTGCGCGCGCTCCAAGCGGTCAGTACGCGGCTTAAGCTTCGTACTGATATTGTGCGCAACCTGCTCTCGATGGGTACGAATTCGGCGATGCTCACGCCAGTCCGAACAAAGCTCAATGAGATCTTGTGGGCGGCGAGCAAAATCCTCCGCGTTACGTGCACGAATATCGGCAAGCAATGTATCGGGATCGTCGACCCCATTTAACGATGCCATTTCTTGAATCTGCGCATCAGTCAGGGGCATTAAGGCTACGCTACGCCAAGCTGGTGCAGCCTCTTTATCATTCTGGTTGGTGCGCTGCTGCCTCCCCATTGCAATATCAGCAAAGCTCTCGCCATGCCCAACCGATTGTATGGGGTCAGGCACTGGCAAATATTCCCGAATGAGTTGCTGATCAACAGCAGTCGGTCTTGATGTAATGATTATCCTCACACGCTTAAGTTGGCCAGAAATGGCCTTACTCAAACGTTTGAGTGCCACCTCAAAAGAACCGAGTGTGAGCTTGAGCTCATCAATTGAATCGAGAAAAAAAGTAGCCGTCTCAGATTGGGCTGCGAGCCATGTATCAAGCCTAGCCTCCTCTTCTACAGAGAGCAGATCACGAAGATTGCTGAGTGCGAGTTGCCCAAGCTCTAAATAGAATGCCGGCTCACCTTTGTTCCATAGGATTTTTTGCTGGCCCCGGCATTCGTATGTTTTTCCTGCCCCCGCCTCCGAAATTATCAGAACACGCTGCGACTCAAGCAAGGTGTTCCAGCCGAAGGCACCTGACCAGCCCATCTTCAGCAGTACTGATGCCTGCTCTATATCTGCGAACTCTTTCTGAGATAAATCGCGAAAGACTCGTTGGATGCTTGGTGTAGTTTCTTTAGGCGAGTTCATTGAAGACCGGTTAAGGAGCGCGCTGCCCATAGTGTTCATGCCAGCCTGAAGCGCTCATAAGGTCTGACATACCAGACTATAAACATTCGAGTCTTTGTCCGGTTAAGTCAAGCATCCGCCATCAGGGTAGAGCCTGATGGGCACTGCAGATGACCTAGGTTAGGTACACCAAGAAACTTGGTGTCTGCAGGATAAATTTTCTGTAAGAGCCCTCCTACCAACTCCCATGCGTCCTTTTGCTCTACCTGCGTCGACTGCCGCTGGTAAATGCGCTGCATCTTATTGGGGTCTACATGGTTCAAGCACTTCTCAATAATATGTGGTGCCACCCCAAGCTGCCCCATCAATGTAGCGCAACTACGACGCAGATCATGAGCAGTCCAGCGACCACCAGGTAGCATAAGTGCATCTGTCCGTTTACTGCGGTTTCTCATGGGTGCAACGTCAGCACCCAGTTGCCTATCACGCAGCTGCTTGCTGAGAAACTTCGGACACAGACTAGTCCAAGGTACATCCAGCCTTGGTCGCCGGCCAGGTAGAATGAAGGGCGACTCAGACGTTTCTTTCCTCAGCACCTGCAGCTGCTGTCTAGCAAAGGTTGAAAGAAAAACCGTGTGTGCCATCCGGTTCTTCGTATTGCCAGCCGGCAAGAACAAGCGCCCTTTTTCCAGATCAACATTCTCCCAGCGGGTCCCTGAGATCTCCCCTACACGACAACCCGTGGCTAGCAGCAGCCAGATGCAAGCAATAGAAGATTTGGATACCCCTGATGTTGGCAGCTTTGCCGCAAGGAGCTTGATCTCATCCTCATCCAAAAAGCGATCACGCTCTGTCTTCTTGCCCCAAGTGTCTCGTTTCAGGCCAAACGTCGGGTCAATCTGGATGTGCTCACGCAACAGCGCATAGTTGAACATCTGGCGAATGTCGCCCAATAAGCTGCGCGTCATAACGCAGACGCCACGCCGCTTGACCTTGTCGAGGATCTTGATGACATCGGGTCGGCGAATCTCCTCAGCGTAACGCTCACCAATGACGGGTAGCACATCCTTGGTGAATGTACGCCGTACCTCCTGACCACCATCACTGCGTCGCTTCACTTCAGCAGCAAACCACTCCTCGAACAGTGCCTTAACTGTCATCCTACGCCGGAGTCGTTCAGCTGCATCACGCTGTGCAGTCTCCTCCGCCCTTCGGCGTGTCCGATCCACCTTTGGATCAATGCACCTGGCAACAAGCTCTCGGGCACGATCAGCTTCGGTACGTGCGACCTTCAGTGATACATCACGATAGCTACCTAACCCCAGCTTGCAGCGCCGACCATCGAAGGTATATTTGAAGAGCCAGTCCTTTTCGCCTGCCGGGCGAACCCTCAAGAACAGCCCACAACCATCTCCGAGCAGATATTCCAAAGCCTTCGGCTCAGCATGATTAATCTCCAACTGTGTCAGCTTGTACTTGCTCAAGTACCGTCTCCACGGGGTGGCACTAGGGGACACCCTTATCTGCGCTCGGATGATATGCAGTGAGACATCATGAAACGTTCTACGGCAATAGAAAGTCAATAAACAATTGATTTTTGAAATAAATTTTTTCAATTGCTACAGAATGACACAGACTGACACAGCCTGAGAAATGCTAAAAATATTTCTACGAACTTGGGGGTCGGGAGTTCGAATCTCTCTGGGCGCGCCATATGAAAGAAAGGGCCGGATGGAAACATCCGGCCCTTTTTCATTTCCGCTCCTCATCTTGCCGCGCATGGGCCCCTGCCCTCACGCGGTCGCCGCCTCCGGCAGCTCGCCCACCTCGATCCGGTTGCGGCCGTTCTCCTTGGCCTTGTACAAGGCCTCGTCGGCGACATGGATGAGCACATGCGCCAGCTGCCCGCCGGCCATATCGCAGACCAGTCCGAAGCTCGCGCTGACCTGCAGGCGCTGCTGCGCCTCGGTGATGATCTCGGCCCCGGCCAGCTTCAGGCGGCAGCGCTCCAGCACGGCATGCGCCTGCGCCGCGTCGGCGTCCGGCAGGATGATCATGAATTCCTCGCCGCCATAGCGCCCGACCTGATCGGTCTCGCGGACATTCTCCCGCAGCACGCGCGCGGACTCGCGCAGCACCTGGTCGCCGGCCGGATGCCCCCAGGTGTCATTGATGCGCTTGAAATGATCGAGGTCGAGGATGACCACGGACAGCGGCCGGCCATGACGGGCAGCGCGGCCCAGCTCCTGGTCGAGCGCGTCGAGGATGCTGCGCCGGTTGTGCAGGCCGGTCAGCGCGTCGGTGCGGCTGAGCTGGCGGATGCGCGCCTCGCGCTCGCGCCACCAGCTCAGCATCTCGTCCGCCATGAGCGTGATGACGAGGATGAACGGCGCCGCGAAGAAGACCATGCTGTTGGTCCAGAACAGCTGGCTGGCCTGGTCGCCGGGCGGCACCACGATGGGCGCGTAGGGAATCAGGCCGACGCTGCTGGCGTAGCTGAGCAGGCCCAGCAGGACCAGCCCCGTCAGCGTGGCCAGCCAGACCGCGTAGCGGTCGATCAGGATGAAGCCGAAGATGGGCGTGCCGAGCAGGGCCACGCCGACGGGAAAGGACATGGTGCCTATGCCGTAGCAGGTCAGCGACAGCGAGGCGGCGAAGAACAGGCTGGTGACATACTGGAACAGCGGCAGGTCGGGATGGCGCTTGCGCAGCAGCAGCCCCGCCCCCACGATCAGACCGCCCAGCACGACCATGACGCCCTGCATCTGCATGATGCCCACGAGGAACGACACATCCACCAGCTTGTCGCGGTCCTCGCGCGCGAGCACATACCAGCCCCAGAGCAGATACTGGAGATAGAGCGGAATGAGCAGGCCCATGATCACCATGCCCTTGTCGACGGCGCTCCATTCCAGCGCGGCGGCCAGTCGCCGTCGCAGCTTGCGGTGATAGGACATGCGCCCTCTCCCTGTTTTTTCTTGTTGTTCCGGTGCCTCTGGGCAAGCCCATATACATACCGCATGACGCGGCAAAACGCACCTGCCGCCGGGCTGGCGACAGGCATGAAAAAGGCAGGATGGCCAAGGACCACCCCGCCTGTCGGCCAGCGGTGCGCGCTCAGGCCGCCGCCGGCTCCCGTACCGCGACCGGGCTTCCCGTCACCCGCGATGGGAAGGCGTGGCGCAGGATGCGCCAGGTCACCTGCCAGGCCTGGCTCCAGAAGCTGCCGGTGTTGTAATGCACGCCGTAGCGCTGGCAGATCTCGCGCACCTCGACCGCCATGCCGGCGTAGCGCCAGGCCGGGATGTCCGGATACAGGTGGTGCTCGATCTGGTGGCTGAGATTGCCCGAGAGCAGGTTCATCAGGCGGCCGCCGGTCAGGTTGGACGAGCCGCGGATCTGGCGGTAGTACCAGTGCCCGCGCGTCTCGTCCTTGAGCACGCTCTTCGGGAAGATCTCGGCGTCGCGGGTGAAGTGGCCGCAGAAGATGATGCTGAAGGTCCAGACATTGCGGATGCCATTGGCGAGCAGGTTGCCGGCGGCGACCGTGAGGAAGAACGGCCCGGCCAGCAGCGGGAAGACGACATAGTCCTTGAACACCTGGCTGCGCATCTTGCGGCCGACCGGCGCGAACTCCTCGCGGAACGTCGCCCAGCTTTTGCGGCCATTGAAGAGCTGCCCCAGGCGCAGCTCCTGGATGGCCACGCCCCACTGGAACAGCAGCGCGAAGATGACCGCGTAGAACGGCTGCAGCAGGTAGTGCGGCTTCCAGCGCTGCTCCGGGAACAGACGCAGCACGCCATAGCCGACATCGTCATCGACACCCTTGATGTTGGTGTAGGTGTGGTGCATGTAGTTGTGCGTCTGCCGCCAGTTGTCGCTGGTGCCGACGATGTCCCACTCGAAGGTCTTGCCGTTCAGCGCCGGGTCGCCCAGGAAGTCGTACTGGCCGTGGATGACGTTATGGCCCAGCTCCATGTTGTCGAGGATCTTGGACAGGCCGAGCATCAGCGCGCCAGCCAGCCAGGCCCACGGAAACAGGATGCCGAGGTAGATCAGCGCGCGGCCGCCGAAACCGGTCCAGCGCACGGCGGCGACGATGCGGCGGATGTAGCGCGCATCCTTCTCGCCGAGATCGGCCACGGCCTTGGCGCGCACGGCGTCGAGTTCGGCGGCGAAACGCTCCAGTTCGGCCGGAGACAGCTTGCGGCTCAGGGAAGTGCTCATGGGTGGCTCACCTGCTTCATCAGGAAATCAATCGGAAATCAGAGGTCGAGGACCAGGTCGGAGCGCGCGCTGCTGATGCAGATGCGCAGCGCCAGGGATGGCTCATGCTGGCGCTCGCCCGTGCGCGCATCCTCGCTGGTGCCTTCCAGCTTGCCGCAGGCGCAGGTGTTGCAGATGCCCATGCGGCAACCCGAGGCCGGCTTCAGGCCCTGGGCTTCCAGCGCCGTCAGCAGGGTCTGCCCGGCCGGCACCACCAGCTCGCGGCGGCTGCGCGCCAGCGTCACGCGCACTGGCGCGCCGCTGACGGCATCGGCCTCGGGCAGGCTGAAAGCCTCACCCAGGAAACCGGCGCCGGTCGCGGCCGCGAGTTCGCGCGCGGTGGCGACGAAGCCGGCCGGCCCGCAGGCCAGCACCGTCGCGCCGGCCTCCGCGAGCCCGGCCAGATGCGCCGCCTGCAGGCGCTCGCCCTGGTCGGCGTCCGCGCTGTCGCGGGTCAGCACGACGCGCAGGCAGAAGTTCGGGAAGCGCGCGGCCAGCGCCTGCAACTCATCGATATGGCACAGCTCGTCGCGGCGACCGGCCCAGTACAGTAGCGTGAGCACGCGCGGCATGCCGACCAGGGCCTGGGCGCGCGCCATGGCCAGGAAAGGCGTGATGCCGCTGCCGGCCGCCAGGCAGACCAGCGGACCGCTGACGGCATCCGTCGTCATGTCGCCGTAGGCCCCGCCCAGTTCAACGACATCGCCGATGGCAGCGCCATCGCACAGCCAGTTGCTGACCAGGCCGCCCTCGACACGCTTGACCGTGATCTCCAGGCGGCGCGGATCGCCGGCCAGCAGCGACGGGCTGTAGCTGCGCACATGGCGGATGCCGCCGATCTCGACGGTGACATTGAGGTGCTGTCCCGGCAGCAGGCCGCGGTGGTTGCGGTTGGGGACCAGCTCCAGCGCGACGGCGTCGCAGGAGATCGTCCGACGAGCGGCGACACGCGCCAGCACGCGCGTCCGCGACCAGGCGGGATTGATCCGGCCGGCCCAGAAGTCATGGACATCCGGCGGGAGGACAGCATCGACAAGGGGTTGCAGCCAGGCGGTCGCGGACATGGGTCAGTCTCGTTCAGCGTTGGTTGGCGAAATTATACATATGTATAGACAAGTGTATATACCCTTGTGCGATCATTTTTTCGGCTTGTACAATAGGCCGCATCCGGTCTGCCTACCGCCAGACTCTGCAGGATCAATGTGATCATTCCATGACCAACGCCATGACTGCCGCCATCCCGGCCGACGAGCACCCGCTGCGCACCCACCATGGCAGGCGCGCCGTCATTTCCCGCGAGGAGCTGATCCACGCCGCGCTGGCCCTGCTCGGCCCGAACCGCAGCGTGTCCACGCTCAGCCTGCGCGAAGTGGCGCGCGAGGCCGGCATCGCGCCGAACAGCTTCTACCGCCATTTCCGCGACATCGACGAGCTGGCCATCGCGCTGATCGAGCTGTCCGGCAGCACCCTGCGCCAGGTCTTCAGCCAGGCGCGCCAACGCGCCAGCAGCGAACGCAGCGTGGTGCGCACCTCGGTCGAGGTGTTCATGGAGCAGCTGTACGCCGACGAAGGCTATCTGCAGATACTCATGCGCGAGGGCAAGGTCGGTTCGGAGGCTTTCAAGATGGCGGTCGAACGCCAGCTCCAGTACTTCGAGGACGAACTGCAGAACGACCTGATCCGGCTGGAGAAGGCGCACGGCACGCTGCTGCAGCACCCGGCCACGGTCGCCCGCGCCATCACCCGCCTCGTCTTCACCATGGGCGCCATGGCCACGACGCTGCCGCGCGAGCGCCACGGCGACGTGCTGGAGCAGACCGTGGTCATGCTGCGCATGCTGCTGGCGGGCGCCCGCGTGCTGCCGCCCGAAGGCGGCGCCAGGGCGCGCGCCGGCGCCTGACCGGCGCCATTCCGGATTTTCACGTCAGTTCGTTAGAGAGACCCACCATGCTGTACTGGCTGCCCGCCCCCCTGCTCGGCACCCTCATGGCGCTGCTGCTGCTCATCAACACCGTGTTCTGGGTCATTCCCCTGTACATCCTGGTGCTGGTCAAGCTGCTCATCCCCGTCAGGCCGCTGCGCCGGCTGATTTCGCGGACGCTGTCCCTGATCGCCCAGAGCTGGGCCATGGTCAACACGCTGATGGCGCGCCTGTGCCTGCGCATCGAGTACGACAACCGCCTGCCCGCCGGACTGGCGCCGCAGGGCCAGTACCTGGCCTGCGCCAACCACCAGTCGTGGAACGACATCTTCATGCTCATGCAGGCCTTCGGCTACAAGGCGCCGTTCTTCAAGTTCTTCCTCAAGCAGGAGCTGATCTGGGTGCCGCTGCTGGGCCTGGCCTGGTGGGGCCTGGACTACCCCTTCATGAAGCGCTACACGCGGGCGCAGATCGAGAAGAACCCGGCGCTCAAGGGCAAGGACATGGAGACCACGCGCAAGGCCTGCGCGAAGTTCCGGGACGAGCCGGTGATGGTGCTGAACTTCCTCGAAGGCACCCGCTTCACGCCGGCCAAGCACACGCGCCAGGCCTCGCCCTACCGGTACCTGCTGAAACCCAAGTCCGGCGGCTTCGCCTTCGCCATGGCGGCTTTCGGCGAGCAGCTCAACTCGCTGCTCGATATCACCATCGTCTATCCGGACGGCTCCCGCGGCTTCTGGGACTTCCTCTGCGGGCGCGTCGGACGCGTGATCGTTGATGTCCGGGAGCTGACCATTCCGCACGAGCTCTACGAGGGCGACTACGAAAGCGACCCGGCGTTCCGCGCCCGCTTCCACCAGTGGATCAGCCAGCTCTGGAGCGAGAAGGATGCGCGCATCGCGCAGCTGCTGGCCGAGGCCGGCGACCGGCGCTGACCGGGGCCGCTCTCCGCCGGAAACGAAAAGGCCTCCTTGCGGAGGCCTTTTTCATGGCGAGGAC
>Ga0222424_100668_pt1 | contig 14009 bp, 8 predicted proteins | sample 2B2ome_FD_182468 | JGI IMG/M metagenome (GOLD analysis project Ga0222424, IMG submission 182468) | Enriched microbial communities from leaf-cutter ant dump, University of Wisconsin, Madison, United States - 2B200A (version 2) | ecosystem: Environmental > Terrestrial > Nest > Insects nest > Nest... | reverse complement strand
TCAAGCACGGTTGGCGTTTTGTTTCAGCAGCTCAGCTTATGCAGGCTAATGTTCATATTCTCTGGGTTCTGCAATCCGGTGTAACGCACTGTAACCGCGCGCCCAGTCCGGAACTGCGGATGGCCTGCCGGCCAGCTGCCAGCCGCCAGCCGGCCGGGCCGGCCGAGACGATATCGACACGCGTCCGCGCGCGGGTGAGCGCGGTGTAGATGAGCTCGCGCGTGAGCACCGGCAGCGGGTGCGCCGGCAGGACCAGCGCGGCGCGCTCGAACTCCGAGCCCTGCGCCTTGTGCACGGTCATGGCGTAGACCGTCTGCGCCGCCGGCAGACGGCTGGGCAGCAGCCAGCGCAGACCGCCACCCGTCGTGCCCGCCACGCCGCCGGCGCTCGCGCGGAACACCACGCGCAGGCGGCGGCCACCGGGCGCGGCGGCATCCGGGCGCCACAGCGTGATGCCGACATCTCCGTTCGTGAGACCGAGCGCGTAGTCATTGCGCGTGACCATGACCGGCCGGCCGGCATACCAGGCGGCCTGCCCCTGGATGCGCCCCCGCTGGCGCTGATGCGCCTCGCAGGCGGCGTTGAGGCCTACGACGCCATCCACGCCCTCGCGCACGGCGCAGAGGATGCGGAAACGGTCGAAGGTCGCCAGCGCGAGGTCGGCCCAGGCATCCCAGGCGGCGTCACCGGCATCGGCGGATGGCGGCTCGGCCAGCACCCGCCAGTAGTCGTCGTAGCCATCCGGCAGCTGCGCGCGGGTGAGCGTGCCGACCTCGGGCGCGAAGGCGGAGAAGTCGCCGGGGTCGCCGGCACCGCCATCCTGCAGCAGCCGGGCCAGGCGCCCGATGCCGCGGTCCGGCGCGAAACGGTGGCTGTCGCGCAGCATGACGACGTGCTGGTCGAGCAGGCGCGCCGGCTCCCGGCCGGCCAGCCAGGGCGTGACATCGGCGCCGGTCTGGCGACGCAGCCAGTCCGCCAGCTCCGTCGTGTAGCCGCCACCGGCGGCCCCGGCGCAGAGATCGCCCAGCACCGACCCGGCCTCGACCGAGGCGAGCTGGTCACGATCCCCGAGCAGGATGAGCCGGGCCTGCTCGGGCAAGGCGCGCAGCAGCGCGGCCATCAGCTCCAGATCCAGCATGGAGGCCTCGTCCACCACCAGCACATCGAGCAGCAGCGGATGCCGCTCATCGTGCCGGAAGCGCCGGCTCCCGCCCTGCGCGCCGAGCAGGCGGTGCACCGTGCCCACCTGCGTGGGAATGGCGGCGCGCACCGCGTCGGTCACGGCCAGTCGCGCCACCGCGCCGGCGATGGATTCGTTCAGGCGCGCCGCCGCCTTGCCCGTGGGCGCGGCCAGCGCGATGCGCAGCGGACGGGCATCCGCCGGCGCGCCGTCACCGAGCGCCAGCTCCTGCAGCAGTCCGAGCAACTTGACCACTGTCGTGGTCTTGCCGGTGCCGGGGCCGCCCGTGATGACCGTGACAGGCTGCCGCGCCGCCAGGGCGCAGGCCAGCTTCTGCCAGTCCAGCACCGGCGAGGCTGGCGTGGACGGGAACAACCGGTCCAGCGCCGGCCGCAGGTCCGCGTCCGCCGGCAGCAGCGCCCCGGCGCACAGGCGCCGGCCCAGGCGCTGCGCCACCTCGACCTCATCGCGCCAGGCCCGGCGCAAATACAGGGCGTGGCCATCCAGCACCAGCGGCGCCGTGGCCTCCGGCGCCTGGGTGGCGCTGGCAACCAGCCCGGACGACCGCAGCCTGTCCAGCAGACCGGCCAGCGGGCCGTCACCGCACAGCGCCGCCAGTCCGCGCCCGGCCGGCCCATCCAGCCCCAGACGTCCCGGCTCCGCGCGCAGCAGATCCAGGTCCAGCAGCAGATGCCCCTGTCCGTGCTGGCTGCTGGTCAGCGCCGCCAGCGCCAGCGTGGCGTCATCCGCCGCCGGCGCGCAGCGCGCCAGATAGTCGGCCAGCGCCGTGTCCAGCGGGCGCAGCGCGCCTTCATCCTCGGCCGCGCGCAGGAGCGCGGCCAGCCGCGGCCGCTCGCCTGACAGGTTCATGGCCGTCCCTCCCCGCCCGCGAACAGGCGGTCCAGCGCCTCGATCAGCTCGCGCGGGGGACGCTCGACATGCAGGCCGCCGCCCTCGCCATCCCAGCCGCGCAAGTAGAGGTAGACCGCCCCGCCGATGTGGCGGTCATAGTCATAGTCCGGCAGGCGCGCGCGCAGCTGGCGGTGCAGCGCCAGCAGGTAGAGCACGTACTGCAGGTCGTAGCGATGACGCGCGATGTCCTCCGCCAGCGCGCCGGCGCGGTAGGCCTCCGCGCTGTCGCCCAGGTGGTTGGACTTGTAGTCGGCCACATAGCAGCGGCCCTCATGCTCGAACACCAGATCCATGAAGCCTTTGAACAGGCCATTGAGGCGGGCCGGGGCCATGGCCGGACGCGGACGCCCCGACAGCGTGTGGCGGCAGGTCAGGGCATCGAGCGCGACGACATCCACGCCATGGCTGGCCAGCCAGAACTCGAGCTCGACCTGATAGCGGACCAGACCGCCCAGCGCCACCGGCGCAGGCAGCGCCCCGCCGGGCTGCGCGGGCAGGCGCAGCGGATGGCGCAGCCACCCGCGCAGGGCCTGGCGCAGCGGCCCGACCTGATCCTGCCACTGACGGAGCTGGCACTGCCACGCGATGCTGTCATCGAGCCGGGCCAGGCTGGCGGCGTCGCTGGCGAAACCGAGCGCGGCCGCTTCCTCCAGCAGGCCGTGCCAGAATGTGCCGATCTCGGCGCCGCGCGGCAGCGCCGACAGGCCGGCCAGCGCCTGCTCACGGAAAGTCTCGACGCCGGCGCTGTCGCTGGCGTCATCCGGTACCGGCGCGGGAACGGCCCTCCCCTGCACGGCATCCGGATCGTCATCGGCCCGGCGCAGGCCGCTGTAGCTGCTGATGCGCCAGGGCAGGCCGGCGAGGCCGGCGAACGTCAGCGCCGGACGCGCCGCCTGCGCCCTCGCCGGCGCCTGCCAGCGCAGCAAGGGCACCTCGTCGGCGCGCCAGCGCCGCGAGCTGATGGCCGGCACCGCAGCCAGCAAGGCGGCCAGCGCGGGCGCCAGGTCAGCCTCGGCGACCTCGCCAGCGCCGGCCAGCACATGCGCCCAGGGCGTCTGCTGCAACAGCGCGGGCGGCTGCTCGTCCTTGCCGCCCGGCTTCCTTCCACCCTCCCTGCGCCCGCCCTCCTTCGCGCCCAGGCCCACCGGCAGCAGCGCCAGCCAGAGCAGATGACGGGCACGGGTGAGGCCGACATAGAACAGGCGCAGGTCCTCCTGGCGCTGCTCGGCGGCGGCCTGACGGCTGGCCTCGCTGTCCTTGCCGCTGTCGAGGTCCAGCAACAGCGCGCCATCCGGCCCGTGATAGCGGCGCCAGTCCTGCTGGCCCGCCCCGCCGGGCAGGCTGCTGAACGGCATGCACACCAGCGGATATTCCAGCCCCTTGGACTGGTGCAGGGTGACCACGCGCACCCGCTCGCTGTCGCTCTCCAGACGCACCAACGCATCCTGGCTGCCGGCCAGCTCGCCGCCTTCCCGGCAGTCGGCGAGATGACGGATCAGCGCCTGCTCGCCGTGCAGGCCGGTCGCCGCCGACTGCAGCAGCTCGGCCAAGTGCAGCAGGTTGGTCAGCGCACGCTCGCCGTCGGCATGGTCCGGATGCAGCAGGCGCGCCGGCACGTCGTGATGGAACAGCCACTGGCGCACGGCGGCAAGCACGCCCTGTGCGCGCCAGATGTCATGACAGCGGCGGACCTGCTCGACCTCGTCCTCCCAGGCGCGCTCGTCACGGCGCAGATGATCCAGGTCGGCCCAGGACCGTCCCAGCGCGGGCGTGGCCAGCGCCAGACGCAGGCGGTCCTCGCGCGCGGGCTCGGCGAAGGCCTCCAGCCAGATCTGCAGCTGGCCGGCCTCGGCGCTGGCATACACCGACTCGCGGTCGGAGCCGTAGACGCTGGGGATGCCACGCGCCCGCAGGGCCCGTCGCAGCACGGACGCCTCGTTGCGGTTGCGCACCAGCACGGCGATGTCGCCCGGCCCCAGCGCGCGCGCGAACTCGCGGTCATCGGCCCGCGCCACGAAGCCGAGCCGGCCCGCGCTGCCCTCGCCCAGCCAGGCCGCGATGGTGTTGGCGCAGTGCCCGGCCAGCAACGGCAGGGCGCGCGTCTTGCCCAGCGGCGTCAGGGTCTCCGGCAGATCCAGCCAGAGCGCGTCCGGGGCCTGCAGCGAACCGTCGCCGGCGCGCCGGCGCAGCAGGCTGTCGCCACGGCTGGCGCGCACCGGCTGGAACGGCAGGTCCTGCGCGAACGCCCCGCCCGGCCACTGTCCGGCATGCGTGAAGATGCCGTTGACCGCCTCCACCAGGGCGCGGTCGGAACGGAAATTGGTGTCCAGCGTGTGATGCGGCGGCTCAGCCCCCGCGCGCGCCGCCAGATAGGTCGGCAGGTCAGCGCCGCGGAAGCTGTAGATGGCCTGCTTGGGGTCTCCGATCATGAGCAGCGCGGTGCCCGGCTGATCCGCATAGAGCCTGTGGAAGATGCCGAACTGCAGCGGGTCGGTGTCCTGGAACTCGTCGATGAGCGCGACCGGATAGCGCTCGCGCAGACGCGCCGCCAGTCGCCCGCCCTGGGGCCCGGCCAGCGCCTCGGCGACGCGCCTGAGCAGGTCGTCGAAACCCAGCTCGGCGCGCTCGCGCAGGCGCTCCTCCATGCCCTCGCGCACGGCCCGCGCGACATCGGCCAGCAAGGCCAGCTCCAGCGCCTCGCGAGGCGCATCCAGGCCGGCGGTGAGCGCGAGATAGTCCTCGACCTGGACGAACCAGGGATGGACCGGCGACTGGTGGCCCTTGTTCGTCCCCTTGCCCAGGTCGGCGGGCGTCATCTTGGCCAGCTTGGCGGGCTCATCCCCCCCCTGCTGCCAGGCCAGCATGGCCGCCGGAAAGGCCTGCAGCCAGTCCGCCTTGTAGCTGCCCTTGCTCAGCGCCCCGCACTCCGCCGCCTGCGCCAGCAAGCCGATGACACCCTCTCCGCCCGCCCGCCAGCCAGCCCACAGTGCCGACCGCCCTTCATCCACGCGCGCCTGCGCGTCCGCCAGCGCGGCCCAGGCTGCGCGCCAGCCTCCCGCCGCCGGACGCCCGGCGCGGCATGGCGCCGGCGCCCCCGCGCCCAGCAGCGGCTGCAGCCGGCGCGCCAGCTCATCCGGGCCTTTCAGCAAGGCGGAGATCACCGTGGCCTGCGCCGCCGGCAGCGGATAGAACCATTGCCGCCAGACATCGCGGACGACCTGCTGGCGCAACGGCGCCAGGTCCTGCACCAGCGCCTGCGAGAACAGGCTGCCGCTGTCGAAGGCGTGCTGCTGCAGCACGCGCAGGCACCAGGCATGGATGGTGCTGATGGCGGCCTCGTCCAGCCATTGCGCCGCCTGCTCGAGCAGGAAGGCGGCCTCGCCGTGCCGCTCGGGCGGATACTCGGCGACCAGCTCGCGCAGCAGCGCGTCCGTGTCCGCCGCCGCGCCGCGCCGGAACACCCGCGCGGCCTCGACCAGGCGCTGACGTATGCGGTCGCGCAGCTCGCCGGCGGCGGCATCGGTGAAGGTCAGCACGAGGATGTCCGGCGGCAGGTGGCGCACGCCGGCGAACGGCGGCAGGCCCTGTTCGTGCCCGAGCACCAGGCGCAGGTAGAGCATGGCGATGGTGTAGGTCTTGCCGGTGCCGGCGCTGGCCTCGATCAGGCGCAGGCCGCGCAGCGGCAGCGCCAGCGGACGCAGGATGACGCTGTCGCTCATGACTCGCCTCCGCGCCCGCCCGCGCCGTCGGCATCGCCGCCCGGCCGCCGCAGGCCGGCGCGCACCACCGGCAGGAACAGCACGCGCGCCAGCCGCGCGAAATCACCGCTGGCCGCGAGCGCCTCGAAATCAGGCCAGAGCCAGCCCAGCGGCGCGCCATCCGCCGGCGCCGGGCCAGTGCGCCGGTAACCACCGCCCTCATACACCAACGCCGCCTTCTCCAGCGCCCTGGCTTCATCCTCATCTTCTTTGCGCCCCGCCTCGGCGGCCGCCCAGGCGAACGCCGTCTTCGCCTCCAGCGGCAGCGCGCGTGTCTGGCCATCCAGCCAGGCCGAGAGCAGGTCGCGCCACCAGGCCAGCGCGGCCTCCTGCGTCAGCGGCGGCCAGTCGACCACACCGGAGGCGGAGATGATCCGGGTCGGCAGGGCCTGGCCGCAGACCGCCAGGAAGACATGCTGCAGCCAGGGCATGAGCAGGGGGTGCCATTTGCTCAGCTGCCTGGTCTTGCCGTCATGCAGCGCGGAAGCGGTGAACTGCCAGAGCCGGCGCACCTGTCCTCCGGACTGCGCATCCACCTCGCGGCGTATGTCGGTGACGACATGCTCGACCCGCAAGGCCTGCCCCGCGACGTCGCCCAGCCAGAGCAGCGGCGACGGCGGCTCCGCCTCCGACCGCCGCCAGGCCAGCGTGGCCCGCCACAGGCTTTCCGCCGCCTCCTGCAGCACGCGCCGGGGCTGCTCGGCGAAGCCGGCCAGCGGCCATTCGCCACGTCCGGCGCGCTCGCGCACCACCCGCTCCAGCGCAACCTGCTCGTCGGGCTCGTGCAAGGCCGCCAGCAGCGCCTCCACCGACTGATGACGGACCAGATGATCCACGCTGAAAGGCTCATGCTCGGGCACGGCGTCCTGCACCGGCCACAGCAGGACGCCCAGGCGGTCGCGGTAGAACTGGCGAGCCGGCTCGCGTAGCCACTGGCGCAGCGCCACCAGGTCGGGCATGGCCAGCTCGGCGGGCGCCGGCAGCGCCAGTTGCCGGCGCGGCTCGGCCAGCGCGCGGGCGGCCACCCAGGCCGACGCGTAGGTCGGCAGGCCATCCGGCGCGACATAGCGTTCGCTGAACGGCTGCAGGGCGTGCGTGGTGGTCAGCGCCGGCAGCAGATCGCTGTTCGTACCGGCAGGCCGCCAGCCACCGGCGAGATAATCCTGCAACTGCGCCACCAGCAGCGACGGCGGCAGCGGCTGGTTGCTGCGCGCGCTGCGGCCGACCCAGCTCAGCAACAACTGCTCGCGCGCCGACAGCAGCGCCTCCAGGAACAGGTAGCGGTCATCCTCGCGGCGCGAACGGTCGCCGGCGCGCTGCTGCCCCTTCAGGCTCATCAGGTCGAAATCGACCGGCGGGCGCTGGCGCGGGAACTCGCCATCGTTGAGGCCGAGGATGCAGACCACGCGGAAGGGAATGGCGCGCATGGGCATGAGCGTGGCGACATGGATGGCCCCGGACAGGAAGCGCTGGCTCATGGAGCCGTCGTCGAGCCGGGCCAGCCAGCCCTCGCGCACCACCGGCAGCGCCAGCACGGCATCGTCCGCCGCCGCCTCGCGCGCCTCGTCCGCCCAGGCCAGCAGGGCTTGCCGGAGCTGTTCCAGCAGCCAGGACTCGTTGTCGTCGGTCGGGCTCAGGAAAGCCGCCAGCAGGGCCTCCAGCTCGGCCAGCCAGGCCGACGCGGCGCGCGGCGCGCGCAGACGCTCGACCCAGTCGGCCAGCGCCGCCAGCACCCGGCTCATCGGCCCCAGCGCGGCGGCCTCCAGCGGGCTCAGGTCGCCCTCGGGCAGGGTGTCGGCGAACACCTGGTCGTGATGCGGGTCATCGCCGACGGCATAGCCCAGCAGCAGGCGGTCGAGCGCGAAGCGCCAGGTGTTCTGCGCCAGTCCGCCGGGCATATGCCAGTGCGTGCGGTGCCGCTCGTCCAGCCCCCAGCGCGCGCCCGCGCCCTCGAACCAGCGGCGCAGGCGCGGCAGGTCGTCGGCGGACAGCTCGAAGCGCGCGGCCACCGCCGGCACATCCAGCAGGTCCCAGAGCTCGGCGGCCGTGCAGCGGGCCTCCGGCAGGCCGAGCAGCCACTCCAGGGCGGTCAGCAGCGGCTGCTCGCCACGCTGCGGACGGTCGAGGATGGCGTACGGCAGGCGCGTGGCCTCGTCGCGCCCGAACACGGCCTGCACCAACGGCGCGTACTGGCGGATGTCCGGCACCATGACCGCGACATCCTGCGGGCGCAAGGGATGCCCGCTGGCGCGGCTGGCGTCGAAGGCGGCGAGCAGATGGTCGTGCAGGGCTTCGACCTCGCGCAGGCGGCTGTGCGCGATCTGGAAACGCAGCGAACGGTCATCCGCCGCCACCGGCAGACGGTCGGCGGGGTCGTCCGGGGCGGCATCCAGCTCGAGCACGGCGCGCTGCACCTGGGCCAGCAGCGTGTCCGCCCCGCCCTCGTCGTCGAACAGGTCGATGCGCTGGCCCATGGACTGGAAGCGCGCGCGATAGCTGTCGGGATCGTCGTAGGCCTCCAGCCGGCGCAGGTAGTCGCGACCCTGCTGGCCCCAGGCCAGCAGCAGCGGATTGGCGTGCCGGCTCAGCTCCTGCTCGCTGATCAGCGCCGGCAGCGAGGCCTTGCGCGCCTGGCGCAGGCGCTGACGCGGCTGTAGCAGATCAGCCCAGTAATGCCGACAGGGATTGACCACGGCGAGGATGACCTGGACATGCCGGCCCAGCTCCGCCAGCCCCTCCAGGACATGGCCGGGCAGCGTCGAGAAGCCCCAGACGATGACGCGGCGCGGCAGCCCGGCCGGCCGTCGCGCGGTCGCGCGCAGGCGCTGCGCGAAACGCGCCTGCAGGGCGGCGCGGTGCACCACCTCCCCGCCCGCGCCACTGGCCATGCCATCCAGCGCGATGTCCGCCTCCAGCGCGCGCCACAGCCGTGGCTGCCAGCGTTCGCGCGCGGGCAGCGGCTCCGGCTCGCGCCCGCTCTCCGATGTCTGCCTCAGCAGATCACGGCCCTGCGACCAGTCCGTCAGCCAGTCGGCGCGGTAGACCTGGTACTGGTCGAACAGGTCGGCCAGCTGCGCCGCCAGCTGCCAGGCCTTGCGGCCGTCCGGGTCGTCATCGAGGTATTCGCGCAGCGGCAGGAAGTCGCCCTCGCCCAGCAAGCCCGGCAGCAGGCGCAGGATGCGCCAGCGCAGACGCTCCTTGTCATAGGGCGAGGTCTGGGGCACCGCCGCCGGGCCGAGCACGGCGCGGTAAGCCTCCCAGAAGAAGCGCGCGGGAAACTGCATCTTCACCGCCGCGCAGATGCCCAGGCCGGGCGCGGCGTCATCCCGTGGCGCCGGATCGGCGGCCAGCGCGGCCTTCAGCCACTGCGCCATGCCGTTGCTCTGCACCAGCACGATCTCGTCTTCCAGCGGCGCCAGCGGATAGGCGCGCAGCCACTGCACCAGCACATCGCGCAGGTTCTCCAGGCGATGGCTGTGCAGGACGAGGAAGCCGGGGCTGATGTCGCTCATGAAGTCGTCGGTCCGCTCAGGATCGGGGCATCATGACCCGCCGCGGGCTCATGACGCGAGCCTGCCGGCGAATTCGGCCAGGCGCCGGCAGATGAGCTCGACGCTGGCGTGCAGCGGATGATCGTCGTCCACCACCGTGACCACGGCCTGCCAGGCCGCGCCGGCGCGCAGCGAATGCGCCAGCGGCACCACGTCGTCATGGCGGCCGTGGACCAGCTCGACCGCCGCGCCGCGCAAGGGCTGCTCCGGCCGGTCCAGCGGATAGCCCGGCAGGTCGAAGGCCGGGCAGAGCAGGAAGATGCCGCGCACATCCTTGCCCGCATCCTTCGCCAGCCCGGCCACGCGGGCGGCGACATAACCGCCCAAGCTGGAGCCGACGAGGATCACCGGCTCGCCCCCGGGCAGCAGCGCCAGCAGATGCGCCGCGCGCGCCTCGGGGTCGCGGCTGAAGCGGAAGTCCGGCGCCTCGGTGGCCAGCCCCAGCGCCCCGACCGCGCGCCGCATGGCCTGGATCTTGAGCCCGTCCGGGCCGCTCTCCATGCCGTGAAGGAAGTACACCGTGGTCACGCGCCGCTCCTGTCGTCCGTCGCCTGCGCGGCCCCTGGTCCGCGCATCGTGCATACCGTGATTAAAGCATGCCGGACGCGGACCGGCAGGCGGAAATGTTTGAGCCGGGTGACGACAGCAGGCAGAGTATGGGCATCCATCAGACATCACGGACCACGCCATGCCCGACACCCCCGCGAACCCCTGGCGCTGGAGCGGCGGCCGCCCGAAGCTGGGCGAGCTGTCCACGGTCATGAGCGAGGCCGCGCGTGATGCCCTGCCCGAGCTGAAGGCGCTGCTGGGTGGCATGGAAGAGGCCCAGCGCAAGCTCTGGGCCAACCGCCGCCATGCCGTGCTGCTGGTCCTGCAGGGGCTGGACGCGAGCGGCAAGGACAGCCTGATCCGCGAGCTGTCGGAGGGCCTGGACCCGGCCGGCTTCCACGCCTGGTCCTTCGGCCGCCCCAGCCCGGAGGAAGCCGCGCACGACTTCCTCTGGCGCATCTCGCGACGCCTGCCCGCGCGCGGCGAGGTCGTGTTCTTCAACCGCAGCCACTACGAGGCCCTGCTCGCCGAACGCTTCCTGCCCGACGCCCCCGAGAACGCGGAGTTCTGGGAAGCGCGCGGCCGGCTGATCCGCGAATGGGAGCAGCACCTGAGCGCCAGCGGCACGCGCGTCATCAAGGTCTGGCTGCACACCAGCGAGGACGAGCAGCGCGCGCGTCTGCTCAAGCGCCTGGACGAGCCGCGCAAGCGCTGGAAGTTCGACCCGTCCGACATCGAGACCTTCAAGCAGCGCAAGCAGTACCTCAAGGCCATGGAAGAAGCCGTGCGCGACACCCACTGCGACGAGGCGCCCTGGCACCTGATCCCCAACGACGACAAGGGACTGGCCCGGCGCGCGGTGGCGCAGCTGCTGGTGGCGGCGCTGGAGGAGCTGGCGCCGGAGTACCCGGCGTTCGACGAGAAAGTGACGGAGGCTTACCGGAAGCTGCTGAACAAGGACTGAGCCGGGTGGCGAGTGCATGGGAACAGGCCTATACCTGAACAGCGCCCCATTTCCTCATCGTTTGCCATAGTCCCACAACACAATGCGCACCTCGGTCTCGTAGTCATAGCTGAGCCTCATCACGGAACTAGCCAGAGCGCGCCGTGATCGCCAGTACCACGACCAGGGCCATTGGCGAAATCAGCGCCCCCCAAACAGACACGCCGGTCAATGCATCCCAGTGCCGCACGAGGGGTAATACGCTGGCGATCAGCAGCAACCAGCCGATGCGGCGCAGCAAGCGAGCACGTGGCGGAGGCAGCGTACGGCCCAGCACGTCACGCTGGTGGCGCTGCATCGCCAGCGCCAAAGCCAGCCATGCACTCAGCGACAGCAAAAAGCTCGTCATTACCGCCATCATGGCCTGGCCCTCGCGACTTTCACGCTCGCCAGAATGAACAGCGCGCCGCACGTCAGCGCCACCACCTCCACACCGAACGCCGCCCAGTGGCCCTGCATGGCATAGCGCCCAAACCAGTCGCCCGTAGTGAAGAAATTGAGCAGCGGCAGCGCCAGACACAGCAGCGCGGTCAAACCCAGTTGCTCCGCCCAAGCACGTTGGCTGGGTCGTAGCAGCGCATGCAGTAGCGTGGCGGCCCAGACCAGCAGGAAGGCGCGAATTTCCCAGTCAGCGCGCCCCGGCATATTGACCGGGATGATGCGATTGGCCCATAAATAGGCAATCGAGGCCAAACAGATTCCGGCAACAGAGGCCACATTCAGCGCCTCGATCAAGCGGTAAACCTGCGGTGTCGCCACGCCGAACTCATTGGCGCTGCGCTGCTGGCGCTTGACCGTGAACAGCACCAAGCCGGTCGCGATCATCACACAGCCCGCCACACCGCACAGAAACCACAGCCAGCTCACCGTCCAGCCGCCGAAGCGGGCTTCGTGCAAAACGCTGATGACGCCACGAGTATCTTCCGCCTCACTGAAGGCGTAGAAACTTTCCTGACGAAGCTGCGGCGGGTCGCCCACCACGCGAAACGTGATGTGTTCTGCGCGAACCAGCGCCTCATCGTCGGCAGCCACCATGCCCAGCCACAGTCTGCCATCAGACAAGCGAGCCATGCCCTCCACCGGCTGGCCCGTGCGCTGCCATGCCTGCTGCGCCAACGCCGGCAGGGCCGACAGCGGCATCTCCGCAGGCAAAGGTGGTGCAGGAGGCAGCGCCTGACGCCGCTGGCCCGCTTCACGCTGCGCCTCCCAGTAAGGGCTGGTCAGTTGCAGTTCGGCATTCAGGCCGTCCGGCATACCGTAGTGGTATGCAATGGAGGATGGCATCCACACGCCCTGAAAGATCACCAGCCCTGAGTAGCTGATCATCAGCAAAAAGGGCAGCGTCAGCACCGAGGCGATGTTGTGGCTGTCCAGCCAACTACGCTGGCCCTTGAACAGGCGCAGCGTGAAAAAATCCTTGAAGATGCGCTTGTGAACAATGATGCCGCTGACCAGCGCCACCAGCATGGCCATGGTGACAAAGCCCACCAGCACAATGCCGGTCAGGCCCGCGTGCAAGCCGTAATGAAAGCCCACGAAATTCCACCCGCCGGTGGTGTCACGCAGGCTGTCCTCGGCAGCCAGCAGCGCGCCGGTTGTCGGGCTCAGGCTGGCCGTATGCTCCACGTCGTCGGCATCGTGCCATTGCAGGTTCAGCCGCGTCTTGGTGAGCTGAATCATCCACTCATGCGTGTCGGGTGCCGCCTGTTGCAGATACTGCACCGCCACCGTCATGGCCTGTGCAGCCTGCTCGCCGGGCAGTGGACCTGGCTCACGCTCCGGGTTGCCGCTCATCCATGCCGTGATTGGCCCGTTGAACACGCAGATCGTGCCAGCCACGAAAATGGCCATAAGCAGCCAGCCAAACACCAGCCCGCCCCAAGTGTGCAAGCCGGACATCGACTGCCTGAAACCGGCGCTCAGGATGCGCCCCCTAGCAGCAGAATCACCGCCAGCGCGGGCAGCGAGGCCAGCGCCAGACCACCCCAGGCGCTGGCGGCGCTGCGCGCTGCGAACACCCAAATCACGGCGGCAGTCCACAGCGCGAAGCCCGAAAGCGTCGCCCATAGCACGGCCTCCACCCGGCTGCCGGGCAGCAGCAACGGCAGCGCGATGACCACCGCCGAGGCAAAACCGAAGCCGCCGACGATGGCCGCGACAATGCGCGACAGCACAGGCATAAGGGCCACTACCCTCAGAAGCTGTACTTTGCGGTCAGCATGAGCTTGCGTGGTTCACCGTAGACCGTGTTTCCGCCCCATGTGGTCGGCTGCGCATTGATAGAGCTGTAGTAGCGCTTGTCGAATACGTTGCTGATGTTCAGCTGCAAATCAATGTTCCTGGTCGGCCGGTAGCCCGCCATCAGGTCAGCCACGACATAGGCTTTCTGCTCGGTGTTGTAGTCGTAGCCGTCCCAGTTGTCATAGTGCCACACGCGGTTCTGCCAGCGCAGACCGCCGCCAATCCGCGCCTTGTCGTCCAGAAACTTGTAGCTGGTGGCCAGCTTGAGTTGACGAGTGGGCATGTGGGTGTCCTGCCTGACGCCAATAGCTGCCGGGTTCGCATCTTTTTCCACTCGCTTGGCAACATAGTTGTAGCCGCCGCCGACAGACCAGTTCGGCGTGATGCTGCCATTGACTTCCAAGTCAAAACCTTCGCTGCGCACCATACCGGCTGCTCGATAGCAGGTATCCGTCGGCCTGAACGGGCATGGGCCTGTTGCCATGGCCAGATTCTGCTGGTCAACGCGGAACAACGCCGCACTGGCATTCAATGCGCCATCAAAATACTCACCCTTGGCACCGATTTCGTAGTTCACGCCCTCAATCGGGTCAAGCTGGCTGTTGTTGACATCCCGTTGAGCCTGAATCTGGAAAATGTCGGTATAGCTGGCATACACCGAGTGCCGCTTGTCGAGGTCAACAACGACACCCGCATACTTGACCAGATAATCGTCCTTGTTGTCATCGCCCCAGGTGATGAGCGTGCCGCCACTGCTCTGGTCGTACCAGTCGGCGTGATCCTTGAATTCATAACGGCTGTAACGCAGGCCGCCA
>Ga0222424_100667_pt1 | contig 14013 bp, 14 predicted proteins | sample 2B2ome_FD_182468 | JGI IMG/M metagenome (GOLD analysis project Ga0222424, IMG submission 182468) | Enriched microbial communities from leaf-cutter ant dump, University of Wisconsin, Madison, United States - 2B200A (version 2) | ecosystem: Environmental > Terrestrial > Nest > Insects nest > Nest... | reverse complement strand
GAGAGTATTAGTAAGGGATGGGCAAGCATTTGGATACAAACAGATGGGCTGCCTGAATTCGACAAACTGAAGAGATCTGGAATTAAAGGCAGTAATGATTGGAAAATGTATAGTATTGAAATCCCGGTTAAAAAGGGGGTTTCTGCTATAAGGATAGGAGCGATGATGAATGGCTATGGTCGTATGTGGATAGATCAGCTTCACCTATTTCACAATGGCAATATGATTTCCCTGGCCCATAACGATTAGTTGCCCATTCTTTATTACATTGATATAAACAGGTAATAGAAAAGTTCTGTCTACGGAGAGGATAATAAGAAAGATTTAAAGTTGCGGAATAATTATAGGCTTTGATTTTCCAACACTTTCCGTTCTTATATAGGTCCCCTGAGTGCTCTTTTATGCCCGGTTCTCGGGGCTACTCCGCCTGTAGTTAATGTCGATAATTTCTGGTGAAAACAGCTGCGAACGTACTTTGAGGATATGATTATTAAGTATCTGTATTAAAAATGAAAAACCAGTTGTTTCCCTGAGATTTTACTTTTCGGTAGATAAGAATTCGGCTATACCATATTTTACACATTTTCAAGAAGAGATAAGAGGGCTGATGAAATTTAGAAATGGGTGTTATAAAATGATATGTTCAAATGCCAGTATTTGGTGGAGTGTCGCATGATAATAAAACAGAATAGATGTCCATCAGATATGGTTACTTCAACAGTTAAGACAGAGGAGCCGTCGTTGTTAGCCGTTGGTGTTTATCTTCTTTGATCAGAATAAATTTCTTACGGCGAATTATGTGCCGGGAATAAAATTACCTTCAAACCGTTAACAACTTTTTTTTATTAAAATTTATTCAATGGTAAAGAAAAAAATTGGATTCTTAAGTATTGCATTCGCTATGTCTTTTGCAGCTGTTACAAGTCTATCTTCTTTTACAGATGCCGGAGAAACAGATACAAAGAAAAAGGAACACAAATGTGTCTGGACCTCCGAAAATCCACAAACAGCAACCGTAAGTTGTGAAGGAGTTGGGGAGATGTGTAACAAAGCTCTTGATTGTGCAAAAACTTAACTTTTTAAATTAAACGATTAAAAATGAAAAAAATATCAAAAACATGTTGCTTGGGGATTTTGTCTTTATCTGCAGCATTTCTGGTGTCTTCGTATACTGAAACAAACGAGAGTTGGCCCAAAACAAAGACCTGCACAGTCATAATAGACCGTCCCGGATCTCAGGAAATTGAGTGTTCTGGTGTTGGAGAGGCGTGCAGCGGCTGGGCTCAATGTGACCCAGGAAGAGATTAAATTATTTATGTAGTTGAAGCATAAATCTCCTGTTGATACTTTTACTTTAAATTAAATGTATTATGAAAAAAAAGGCTTGGACCATTTATCTTGCATTAGGTCTATCAATCTGTGGGAGTTTTTCTTTATTCTCATTTACTGAAACTAGTGAAGATACAAAAAAGGACGGCGCTTGCGCAGTCGAGATTACCTCGCCGGAGGATATTGTTTATTCTTGCGGTGGAACAGGAACCTCTTGCTCTAGAGGCAATGCAAAGACAGACTGCAAGATAGAATAGTTCTTTGTGATTTAAACATTTTAATAACTATGAGGCTGTTCAAATGACTTTGGATAAGGGTGTTTATTTCTGTCGATTCTTTAATGTTTGTACTAACTCCAAAAGAACATGAAATAAAACCCTTAGAGGTGGATATTTGAATGGCCTCATTTTTATGAAGCTCTACTGTTTAGATTGTATTCTTGTGAGATTTCCTTATTAAAACACCGTTAACGTGCTGTATTTCTTTTATAATATTACTTAAATCAGATAGATCTATAAAACGAACTTATGATTAAATTGGAACTGATGAAGTGGAACTTGATGAGTTTTGGTATTTTGCTCTTAATTGGCTGTTCGCAAAGAAATCAAGAAAATAAAAGGCCTATACATAATAAGGCGTATCAAAAATTGGCAACATTAGTAGAATCAGGTAATGACGTTTACAATGTCGACTCCAATGTTTCCTCATATCCTCGCTGTACTCAATTATACGTTGATCCAGCTAATAAAAAGTATTATACATTTTTAAATAAGGCCGATAATTCGATCTATTTTTATGATGCTGCTTCTAAACTTTTGCTTTTCAAAACAACGCTTCCTGTTGATGGTATTGCAAGTATTGGTAAAAAAACAGAGGGCTATTATATCAAAAACTTCGATACGATTTTTGCAGTTTCGGAGTACATGCTTGGCATTTTCGACACTTCGGCTAAGCTGAAGGCTAAGGTCGATTTCTATAAGTTTAGAAAAAAATTAGGCAATTCATCGATCTTAAGCATGGGCTCGGTAAGGCAGGTTGGTCTTTACAACGATTTCATCGTATTAAATAATGTTCCTGATATTTATGCCGATAAACAATCTGATTTCGACGCTACACAATGCGGAATAAAATTCAGCTTCTCCAAACCTCAAGAAACGAAATATATAATGCCCTATCCTTATCCTTATCAATTAGGGGTATATGGTGCAAATTTTCTTAGTTTTTATAGCGCCTACGATGAGCAGAATTCTAATATGGTATATAGTTTTCCAAATGATGATTTCATTCAAGTATACGCTCTTAAATCCGATTCGATTAAAGAGTTTTATGGGGGAAGCGAATTTATAGACACTATCATGCCAATGAAAAAGCCTAGTAATGACTTTGATGGATATAATAAACACTATTTACTTTCCCCATCTTATGCTTCAATAATTTTTGACAAATTCAATAATGTATTTTATCGTTTTGCCTTACGTCCTGTCTCTGAAAAAGACTATGAGGCTAGAAAATGGTGGAAAAAGAAAAGCATTATTATACTAGACTCCTCCTTCAAAAAAATAGGAGAAGAAGCAATAACTGACTCGTGTTCGTTCTTAGACGCATACATTACCGAGGATGGGTTGCACTTAAACTCATCTATTAAGGGAGGTCCTATTGTTTACAAAAAATTTATCTTAAAAAAAATAAGCAATGTTCATTAAAAGCATTTTACTTTTCATCTTAGTCGGTTGCATTGCGAGCTGTAGCAACAATAACGCAAAATCAGGTGACTTTCAAAAAGAGACGGCTGCCTTAGTCCGCATGTTTGAAAATAGTAATTCTGGAGCTCAACTTAATCTTAATATTTATAAAAAGGTAATGATTGTTCCGATAGATATGGGATGCGAAACATGTATTCAAAAGTGTCTTGATTTTGCATCAACTTCCCAAGGACGAGAGAATTTAATTATTCTATCAAGTCAAACACATGGTTACTTTCGCAATAGGCTTTTGGAATTCAAGCATGAGTTAGCTGATTATAAAAGGGAGAGTGTCGTTCTGGATACTCTTAATTATTGCTTTACTTCAGGTCTCACTGATATCACTCCAAAGATTTACCAGCTAGATAATGGAGAAATCACATCAATGATATTATTATATGCTGTAAATATTGATGATGATCTAAATAAACTTAAAGAAAACTAAAACCTCCTGTTGATAATACATTATTTATATATGAAAATCTCGGATACTAAACATCTCGCTCTTGCATTCCTATCTTTTTTCAATGTTTTGCTGATCTTAAATGGACAAGAACTCCCCAAATTGAGAATTGACCCCTCAAGGGCCTACGGTGGTTCTGTTTCTGAGTATTTCGACAACGTCGAGTTTATTCCCTTGGAAACCACGAAGGAAAGTCTTTTTGGAGATATTTCAGGCATGATTATTACAGATAGCAGCATAGTTGTAACCGATACCGATACAAGGTCACTGTTATTCTTTGCTAAGGATGGCAGATTCTTAACAAAGCTTAAAGGGAGGGAGAACGAATTTCCCAATATTTCCTTGGATGCTGTAAATAAAAGAATCGTAATTCTACTCTATAATTCAATAAGGAAGGAGTCCGTATATAAAAGCATTTCCTACACAGGGCAGAATGTCATGAATTTATCTATCGACTCAAGAAAACAGTCTGTTCTGCCCGTAGTAGATCAGTTCTATGCCAGTACTAATAGTTGTTTTTATTCGGTTAATGAAAAGCCGCGAGATTCGACGTATTATCTTCTGGATATATTCAATGGTTCCAAACGATACAAATCTTTCTTTCCGGTTAATCAGCAAAACAGTTCAGGCTTTTGTGCCTTGGCGGGAGAATTAAGATTACCTAATGTTTCTGAAAGCGGTGCTTTTTATGTTTCTCTTCCATTTGGACATGAAATATATAGAGTAACCAAAGATACGGCCGTTGGGCTATTTCAAATTGTTTTACCAGCCAAACAGGAATACCCAAAGGACGTAAAAACAGTGAAAGATCAGATAATAATTGATAGTATGAGAACTGTTGCAAATCGGGATTGGAAACGAATCGTTGACATTAGCAATATCTTTTTTAACAAAAGTCGGATGTTTTTCAAGTTAAATCCCAAATTGTTTGTTTGGTTCAGCGGGTCCGAGCAGCCTAATCAATATAATTTCATTTTTGATACATTAAAGCAAAAACTGGTTTCACTGGAAAGAATTAGTCCTGATTCCTCAAGTTATTTTTTACCAACTCTAGATAGGAGCAGTCGAAATATAACAAGAAATGGGTTGTTTTTTGAAAATGGATACTTTTATTCAAACGTTTCCTCGTTAAAAATGTTTGAAGCGATGGAAAGAACGAAGTCAAAAGCTCCAAAATATCCTCCAATACTTTTAGAGTATTTCATGGCTCAAAATCGAAAGAGCAACCCCGTCATCGTTAAAATGAAGCTGAAAGAATAGATGGATTGTCTGGTAAATCGGTGTTTATTGAGGAATAAAATAATTCAAGGAGAGAAAATTCGAATAGGATAAAGAGTTTCAAATAGCGATCAATTACCTCGGCTTTAGTTGGTGCAGTTAAGTTTGTCCTTGATCGTATCAGCTCAATCATCCTCTGCAGCATCTTTGGTGTTAAAGATACTTAGGTTTACATTACCCATGACAACCGTGTAAAGAAAGAAGCCCGATCATACCTGCTTCCCGGCCACTGCGGAAGTGCTCCAGGTTATCAAAAAAGAAATCCTGCAGGTTTAAAACAAACAGCTCATGGGTAATAACGTCACCCACCAGGGCAAAAAAGGGGGAGGGGTCCAGCATGCCTCCGCGCTTATCAAAGACATCGTTTATTAAATCGTCCACTATCATTCGGAAAGCAGGTTTAGGAAAAAAGAAACAGGAAAAAGGCAGGCCGTAAAATACCGGTAAATTATCCGGTACTTTCCCCTCCGTTTGGGGCATTTTGTTGGGCAATGTGGTTGAAAATCAAAGGGGGAAAAATTTATTTTTAAATACTAAATATTTTAGCGTTTTTGCAGAATGGAACATCGTATTATGGCACAATATGAGTATATGGGTAAGGCATATACCCTGGCGGTTTCAATGCACCGGATAAATACGGAAGTGGAGCTATACCGCATAACCCGGAAAAAAGGTAAAAGAGATATCCTGCTGCTCTCATACCGGCCGCTGGTGCTCAGTAATCCGCGGCTTGTAAAACCTTGCCAGTATTACCAGGTCGATTACGGACCTGATATGCCGGTAAGTGAAATTTCCAGGATGGGTACCACCATCGCGAAAAAATTGAATGAGCTGCATATCGTCTAAATTACTGGCAAGTCACTTTTCCATATTGAAGTAAGCGTTCGAGATGCGGAAAGGTTGTATACGATGGAGGATATGGTACACACAGCTACCCTGTGCCGGTGCGGTAGATTAGCTGAAACCCTTACTGGTACAATGTTTCAGAGATCTTTTAAGTTGCTTAAAAAATGTCTTAAATTTCCAAACGCTGGCTTGGCGTGCAAGAGGTGGTCGGCTCGACTCCGATATTCTCCGCGGGGTAAAAGGCCGTTTCATTATTGAAACGGCTTTTTTGTTTGAGCTTGTTGAATTATCTTTGACGACATACGTATCATCTCTACACTGTCTATGAAAAAGAAGAACTGCGACAATCTAAAGACCTTAATAGCCATATACTGCTGTTTTGTTTTCTTTTTTATGGGGTTTTCCTGTACAAAAAGAGTAGTTCAGGAGGCGATCGAGGAAATTCCGTCAGTCTATGACGGCACCGTCAAGGTGTCGAAATTGGAACAACTTGATATCAACCGTTTTAAACTTACTTACACGCTCGACTCTTTAAGAAATGTGGTGATCAGTTCCTATGGTTTTATTGCCGAACCGGTAACGCATGATGCGTTTCGGCGAGTGATAGTTTTAGGGGATAAAGTGCCAGATGCTACAGTCAATAATTTTATTTTGGATAGCCTGGCAGGCAAAGCGGCGTACAGGATCCGATTGTTTGTAAACCAGGGAACGGATACCATATTCAGCAACACGGTAGGAGCAAGGACCGGCCGATTCGAAATTACGGGTTTTAGTTCTCTGGCGGCTGCGTTCAACAGTCCGGCCAAACGGGTTATTGTAACCACGAATTTGACAAGCTCAGTAAAAGAAAGAACGAGCCGGATATTTATTGGTGACCGGGAATGCAGCGTTCTGGACTACTGGGATAATGTAATTCATTTTGAGATACCGGGCGGCATTGATTCCGGCTATCAAGAATTAAAAATACAATGTAATGGAATGGAAGCTGATTCTGTCATCAGGATCCTATATGGAGCCTGGGAACAGTTGGAAGACTATTTTGTGCCTCCTCCTTATGGCGCGTCCAATTACAAGAACTACCTGACCGCTTTTACAGTAGCGTCTGCAGGCAGCAAAGGGTATGTAATCGGCGGCAGCTACAATATGCCGATCCGTTATCCGACCTGGGAAATGGGTGCAACGAATAATAACAACATTTGGGTATATGACCAGCCTTCTAACCGATGGTCCTATATCACTCCCAAAGTGGAAATGTGTTTTTTGAACCCTGTTGCACAAGTTATGCAAGGCCGGCTATTTGTAGTAGGCGGTGATCAGAAAAATTTCGGGCCGGATAGTACATTCTCCCGGTATACAAATGTAAAAACGGTCTTCGAATTCGATTTTGCTAACAATTTGTGGATTGCAAAAGCGCCATTACCTGATGAAATCATTAATCAGCAACAGTATAGTTTCCAGTATGGAGATGAGATCTTTTATGGCACCGGACGTACTCTCGTGTTTTATTATGATCCGGATTACCGGGTTGAATCCATCGATGGTAAATTCTGGTGTTATAATATTAAAACCAATACCTGGCGGAAGCGAAGTAGCTTTCCTGGTAGGATAAGGGTGAACGCAGGTGCGTTCGTGATTGGCGATAAAGCTTATATGTACGGAGGAGGGCTGGATGCCTATACATCTACTAACGAGCTTTGGGAGTATGACATTATAAAGGATGCCTGGGCTAAAGTCAGGATTAATGGATTTACACCCAATCCCGGTACAGATATTAAATGTTTTACGCACAAAGGAAAGGCTTACATATTGAATAGCACGGAGGGGCCTTACAACTTTTCCGTTATTAATCATAACTGGCAGTATGACCCCGCAACGCGCACTTTCACGGAGATCGCCAGTCCGATTAAAAGCATTTCTGAAAGGAAGATTGATGTGGCCGCGGGCTGTATCAGCTCCGTTGGAAATGCATTTGTTTTAATAGGGAAAGGAAGCGATGGAGATGGTACAACTGCTAACCAGGATGTTCATAAACTCACCCTTTATTAGGAATTCTATCATTGTTTTAAAACAGGCCCTAACCTCACAAATATGAGTAACCGGATAATATTTTTACTTTTATGTCTCTGTTTTGCATTGATTCAATGTACAAAGACCGTAACAGTTCCTGCACCTGAAAAGCCCAAAAAAAAGCAACACCCCGGAGCTCCCAACCAGTTACCCAGCGCGTTTATCATATCAGTGGACAGGCTTTCCGGTCATGAGGTATCGATCAAATGGACGCCGTCAGTAGACCCCGATTATGACCTGGTTAGTTACAGGATTTATCTTAATGATGAGCTAAAAGTCGCTGACTATATCGAGCATACGTACACTTTTGGAAACCTGCAAGAGCTAAGCGACTATCGGATCAAAATTGTAGCGGTTGATGACCGGAAGGGGGAGCGGTCTGAGGAACTGAGTGTTAAAACACCAAAATACTGGCTGAAGTTTCTCAAAAAAATAACGTATGGTGATGTGTGGGCTTGTGGAAGTATGGTAAAAGGGAATGATGGGGGTTATGTAATAACAGGGAAAACAACAATTTATGGTGTGCCTCGTTTTTTTTCATTAAAAGTAGATACGCTTGGAGATGTGGTTTGGCAGCAGCATTATGATGAAGTTCTTGATGACTATTCCCATATGAAAATTGTTGCAACCGGCGATGGTTATGTAGTCAGTGCAACCAGGCATGTATTTAAGATCAATAATCGCGGAGAACTGCTTTGGAACAATAACGTAAGCCCGGTTGGAGAAGCTTCGGGTTGTTGTGTAGATGATCAAGGCAATGTGTACGTGGCAGGTATCCAGCCGGCTGGAGGGCAATCAATGGGTGCCGTTAATAAATATGATAAGAACGGAAATTTTCTCTGGAACCGCCCCCTCACATTTACTGCTTTAGGCGGCGACAACCTGAGTGACATTATCTTTACTTCTGATAAACAATTAGTGGCATTTGGGCATACGCTAACAGGTACATATTATGATTTTCTTGTTGCCAAGCTCGCCCCCTCCACCGGTAAGCCTATCTGGTCCAAAAGCTACCCGCATAATTTATCAACATTGCCTATCCGTATTATTGAAACCAGCGACGGTAATTTTGTATTTACCGGAACCAGCATGGGCGTTCGGCTAAGCCCACGGTTGTTTGTTCAGATGATTAATAAAAACGGGGATTACGTCTGGCATTTTGTAAAAGATGAGCATTGGGCGTTTGCCAAAGGTGTTACAGAAGCAAAGGATAAAAGTTTAATTGTTTATGGAGCGTCTATATTTTCTCCGTATTACCTTGATTTTGGTTTATACAAGTTTGACTGGTCTGGGAAGCTGCTTTGGCAGAAAAAATACGAAGAATCTTCTACTGCTCTAAGAAATGAAGGGGTTATACCTACGGATGACGGGGGCTACTTTATTGCATCAACCAAAGCCAGCCGTTATGGGGCTGGTTCTGTAAAAACGGAAGTATATCTTTTCAAAACGGACGACCAGGGAAATTTTGAATAAGATACGAGGCGCATCCTGGACTGACTAGCGAAATTTACTGGTAATTATATGGCAAAGAAAATCTGGTATAGTAAGCCTTTGAAATTCTATTGGCAAAAACTCTATAGTGGGGAAAAAAGTTTACATCCGAATTGACAGAGCTTCAGATTTTCGATGTACTCAGATACAATTTGTTAAGTGCTCCATTGGGAACCAGGTGAAACATTGGAATCAAGGGAGCTTTTACTATCGGGTTTGGAATTATGGAAAGAGGATTCTACTGGAAACTTCTTGCATATTTTCTTCCTTGATAGGAAATTGCGGGATTTTCTTGAAACGACTCGTTTGTCAGACCTGGACGGCCTGAGAAGCTATCTTTATGAAAATGGCGAAAATAAAATGTTAACATCCCGGGCTGCCTGCTCCGAGGTATACGCGCCTAGCAGGACCATACCGGTTTCCCGGCCACTGCGGAAGTGCTCCAGGTTGTCAAAAAAGAAATCCTGCAGGTTTAAAACAAACAGCTCATGGGTAATAACGTCACCCACCAGGGCAAAAAAGGGGGAGGGGTCCAGCATGCCTCCGCGCTCGTCAAAGACATCGTTTATTAAATCGTCCACTATCATTCGGTAAGCAGTTTTGTAAATAAAGATACGTTTATTTCCCGGCTATAGGGGAATAGGCGGGCTATAAGATACCGGTAACCTACCCCGGTACGCTCCCCCCTTTGGGGGCATTTTGTTGGGCAATGTGGTTGAAAATCAAAGGGGGAAAAATTTATTTTTAAATACTAACTATTTTAGCAATTTTGCAGAATGGAACATCGTATTATGGCACAATATGAGTATATGGGTAAGGCATATACCCTGGCGGTTTCAATGCACCGGATAAATACAGAAGTGGAAATGTATCGCATATCCCGGAAAAAAGGTAAAAGAGATATCCTGCTGCTCTCATACCGGCCGCTGCTCCTTAATAACCCGCGGCTTGTAAAACCTTGTCAGTATTACCAGGTCGATTACGGACCTGATATGCCGGTAAGTGAAATTTCCAGGATGGGTACTGCAATCGCTAAAAGGTTGAATGAGCTGAATATTGTTTAAACTATTGGCGAGTTTATGCCAAGAAGGAGCCGTCGTAGGAAAATTTTTGTGCGTTAGGTGTCATCTTCGCCTTTGATCTCATACCGGATCAGCTCAATGGCATCTTCCGCGGCCTCCTTGGTATTAAAAATGCTGATGGCTACATTACCCATTTGCACTTTATAAAGAAAAAAACCAAGGTATCCAATGTAATAGTCTTTGAGCGGCAGTACAAAAAGCTTGTTTTCCCTGGCATTACCAATAAGTATATACCATTCCGGATCCGCTATCAGGCCGTCACCAAAATATACTTCCTGGTCAGCGGTTTTTATAACATTGCGGGCGGCTTGCTCTGACGTGTAACCGCCCAGTAGGATAATACCCGTTTCTTCGCCCTTACGAAAATGCTCCAGGTTGTCAACAAAAAAATCCTGCAGGTTTAAAACAAACAGATCCTGGGTGGCAACATCTCCTACCAGGGCATAAAAGTTAGAGGTGTCCAGCACGCCACCGCGCTTCTTAAAAACATTGTTTATTAAATCATCCACTGTCATCCGGAAAGCAGGTTTTAAAGTAAAGATACGTTTATTCCCCAGCTATAGGGAAATAGGCAGCCTGTAAAGTACCAGTAAATTACACGAAATGGTCATCTTGTTTTATAGTTTGTCCCTAAAATTAGTGACAAGCGGCAATGGATAAATTTTAACGCTCATGACTCAATTTCCAAATCTTTAGTATATTTATTGCACCAAATAAAATTGACATAACGATGCAACCCATAACTGCGCATAGGCCACGTGTGCAAGCGGCGTAATGCTCAGCAATAGAAGGTCAAATTCTTTTGTGAAAGCTTACAGATTGTTCGATATATCAATCATACATTAAAATAGAAACATTTTTAGGTATTAAGATATATGACTACTAGTTTTATTCCTTTTCAGCGACTTAATGATAGAATGATCTCTTCTCGAGAAGATTCCGACCTCGCCTATTTTTATGAGTTGTTATTGTACGGCGAATTTATTACAAAAGTCATCTCGCTGTTTCTAGTATCTGCAATAAATGAAGATAAGGAGCGAACAAAATACAGACATGAACATTTTTTAGCGAGAGCAAACGGTATTGGAGATTTTTCTAAAATAATCGATGAGGTCGTAACGGGACCATCCGCTCAAATATTAAGTTCATCAATTCGTGATTATGAGTTAAAAGAGTTAACTCAAAGAGCAACTGGTAATGACTGGCAATATGACTCTCAGAGCCTAATTGTTGAGTGCTTGAAAATTTTCAAAATAGATCATAACCCTTTACCGTCTAAATCCCCATTAAGAAGCTGGTTCCATTATTTTACACAATTAAGAAATAAAACAAGAGGCCATGGCGCTACAAGATCTGAACCAAGTTCTGATGCTTGCCCTCTACTAGAAAGGTCAATTAGATTGATAATTGAAAATTTTACGGCCTTTAAAAGACCGTGGGCTTATTTGTATAAGAACCTTTCTGGTAAATATAAGGTATCCTCTCTAAACGGCATACATAATGAATTTGAATATCTGAAGCGGGATAATAATAGTAATTTTGATAGCGGTGTTTATTGTTTTATAGATAGCCCTCGGAGAATCAATCTTCTTTTTTCAACACCTGAATTAACAGATTTTTTCATTATAAATGGTAATTTGAAAGGCTCAGTCTTTGAGGCTATTTCCTATATGACTGATGAAAGAATCGAAAGGAATGCAGAATATTATTTAGACCCAGTAACGCCTTTGCCAACTAGCCACACTGAAGGTAATGGCTCGCTAAATGTAATTGGAAATTGTTTTACAAACTTGCCGCAAGCCCCCGACGAATATATAAAAAGAGGAGATTTAGAGTCGGAACTAAGTAGAATATTATTGGACTATGAAAGATTTCCTGTTGTAACACTTTTGGGGAAGGGAGGTATTGGTAAAACATCTTTATCAATTAATGTTATTAACAATATTGCTAAAACAGATAGGTTCGATTTGATAATTTGGTTTAGCGCACGAGATATTGATTTACTATTAGAAGGACCAAAACAGGTGCAAACAAAGGTCCTTAATCAAAAAGATATAGCGACAGATTACTTTCAATTGGTTTGCCCAGATGCTACTCATAAGGACAAGGTGGCTTTTTTCTCTAATCAGTTAAGTAAGAATGAAAATGGTAAAACACTTTATATTTTTGATAATTTTGAAACATTAACTAACCCGGTTGAAATTTTTGAATGGCTTAATACATATATACGTAATCCGAATAAGATTCTTATTACTTCTCGAATTAGCAAGAGTTTTAAAGCCGATTATCCCATAGAAGTGCAAGGAATGACTGATAATGAATGCCGGGAATTAATTAAGGTGTTTTCACAAAAATTTAGAATAGAATCCTTAATTAACTCAAGGTATATTGAAGAGATTTTGGAGGAATCAGACGGGCATCCATATATAATAAAAATACTCCTGGGAGAGGTCGCAAAAACTGGCAAAGCTCAAAAGATACAGAGGATTGTAGCAGAGCAAGAGAAGATATTAACTGCTTTGTTCAAGCGAACGTTCAATGCATTAACTCCGGCTTCAAAAAGAGTATTTCTTACTTTGTGTAGTTGGAATTCTTTGATTCCAGTAATTGCAGTAGAGGCTGTTCTATGGCGAGCTGCAAATGAAAAAATTGACGTTGAGGGAGCAATAGACGAACTGAGTAAAAGCTCGTTTATTGATATTATTAATGAGGATAAAGAGGCAATGATTAATATTCCATTAGCTGCTTCTATTTTTGGTAAGTCTGAATTAGAAGTTTATCCTGAGAAAATGAAAATCCTTGATGACAGGAGCTTATTAATGGAGTTTGGTGCAACCAGTCAAACAAATGTAAGTGCTGGTGTTGCTTTGAAAATTGAAAGAAAATTTAGAACAGTCGCAAGAAGGATAAGGTCCTTAACCGATCTGAATAACGAACTACCGACTTTAGAATACTTGGCATCTAAGTTTCCAAAGGCCTGGATCTATATAGTGGATCTATTTGAGGAATTAGAAGACTATGAGAAAGTAAAATACTATTTGCGAGAGTACTTAAAAAATTCAATCCCTTCTAACGAGAAAGCTGATTTGTGGCTTAAATTGGCAGATATTTGTCGTTACACAAAGGATTGGGATGGCGAAAGTTTTGCGCTGTCCGAATTGGTGACAACAAATGATGTTCCTTATTATTTAATCAGTGATTCCGCCAATCGTATAATTAACTACTTCTATAATAATCCAGAGGCAAAAAATGTTGATTATAAACGGGTACTTCTTCAGAAAGTCATTGATGTGATGAAAAAAAGAATTAATGAGGCAAATGCTACTGATTATTCTCGGCTTGGATGGTTGCTTCTACATATTGATGCAGAAGACGAGGCAAGGAGTTATGCAGGAAAGGGTTTAGAAGTCGATTCGAATAATCAATATTGTCTAAAACTTTATGCTAGGCTTAATCCATCTATATGAACTTTCTATTCTGATTCGGACGAAGCCTGTAGAGATTGCCAAAGCCTTTCTTATATTTTTAAATAGTGTTTTAGCTTATGAATCAAAAAGTAAAAAGAACTATTAATTATTACGAGTTAGATTTCAAATTTGAAACTACATTTAATCCTCAGGATGGGGATCAGTTTAAAATGTTTTTCAGTATAATAACTAGTCTTGCCAAAACTAGGGCTGCCATTAGATATCAAAAATTTGGTGAAAAACTGATT
>Ga0222424_100666_pt1 | contig 14056 bp, 14 predicted proteins | sample 2B2ome_FD_182468 | JGI IMG/M metagenome (GOLD analysis project Ga0222424, IMG submission 182468) | Enriched microbial communities from leaf-cutter ant dump, University of Wisconsin, Madison, United States - 2B200A (version 2) | ecosystem: Environmental > Terrestrial > Nest > Insects nest > Nest... | reverse complement strand
GAAAATGTCTTTAAAACGGCCATCGTATTTTTTCAGGATCGTATTCTTGGTAGAAAGGTATAAAGGCCATTTTTTGCTTAAGGCCATATTGAAGCAGCTTCTTGCAAAACCTTTAATGCTTTCATCGGTATTATACATGGTCATGGCCACGCCGTCGCCCTTGAAATTATATACATCAAACGTTTGCGGCTCGCCGCCATCCTCCGGAGTAAAGGTCATGGTGAGTTTGCCTTTCCCTTTGATCACAGTATCGGTAGCACGGTACTGGTCGCCAAAGGCGTGACGCCCAACGATGATGGGGGCTGTCCAGTTGGTAACCAGGCGGGGAATATTGCTGATCACAATGGGTTCGCGGAATACGGTACCGTCCAGGATATTACGGATGGTGCCATTCGGGCTTTTCCACATTTGCTTCAGGCTAAACTCTTTTACGCGGGCCTCATCCGGTGTAATGGTTGCACATTTGATACCTACGCCGTATTCTTTGATGGCATTGGCGGCATCAATGGTCACCTGATCATCTGTGGCATCCCGGTGCTCCACACCCAGGTCATAATATTTAATATCCACATCTATATAAGGAAGAATCAATTTGTCTTTAATAAATTTCCAAATAATCCTTGTCATCTCATCTCCATCCAGTTCTACAACCGGGTTGGCTACTTTAATTTTCTGGGCCATGATCTTATTTTGATTTAATAATAAAAAGTGACGGTCGCAAATCTAATGATTTAATGGAATATTTCTAAACAGAATTAACCCTACAATTTGGGAGGCTTCCTTTTTTTTTCGCTTACATTTGCGTATGAACGCAACCCTGGCCGATATTGATGACTTTGTGACATTTTTAAGGCAATTTGTTCCGCTTACCCTCGATGAGGTGAAACAGATCCTGCTCCCCGCAATACAGATAAGGTCCTTTAACAAACGGGATGTTGTTACCCGGGCGGGGGAAGTGGAGGAATACATGAATTTTATAAAAAAGGGGACCCTGCGGAAATACTATGTCCAGGACAAAGACGAGATCATTGTTCAGATATCCATAGACGGGCACCTGATCTCCAGCCAGGAATCCTTTTATACCCGTACACCTTCCGAATATTTTATCGATGCGGTGGAGCCTACAACCATCCTCAGTATGCAGTATGAAGCGCTGGAGCACGTATTTGCCTCCAGCCATAACCTGGAGCGCCTTGGCCGGCTGGTAACCGAACATACCATGGTGTTGAAGGACAAATGGCAGTTTAGCCTGATCCGCCAAACCCCGCGGGAGCGCTTCCTGAGCTTTGTAGATAAATATCCTGAAATATTACAGCGGGTACCCCAAAAATACCTGGCTTCTTATTTAAACATCAAGCCGGAAACGTTCAGCCGGTTTAAGCACCTGACCCGCCAAAAGCATTAAAGCAACGATACCAGCTGTAAAAACTGGTAAAAAGATCATAAAATACCATTTGAGCAGGAAAATGGTTCTGCATCCGTTCATTTATTAAATATAAATACCTGTAATACGTTTAGTATTAATTGCTTGTGAATATTTCCGGATTTTGACCGGTTTATGAAATAGCCGTATCATATTAGTAAAATTCCTGATTTTGTGCATTAATTGTGAACAGCTGTTAGCGTTTTTGCTTGGATTTTCCGTTTAAATGCATTACCTTTGCATCTTTCTTGCGTTTCTGGTTTGGCAACCAGTTCGTGTAATTCAGTAGAACAAACCGGGAGGTCTGTTCAAAAAAAGTTCACAGCTTCTGCATGGAAGCTGCGTTCAAACTTCCACTGAAACAAATTCTTTGGAGGTCATTGTTTAACTTAAACCTGTTACATGAAAAGAGTCATAATCTTTGTAACCGCTATGGTCATTTCTATGGCCAGCTTCTCCCAGAACGGGGGAGGTACCAATGCAAAAGCATCATTTTACAGCAAAAGTTTTAATGGACGTAAGACCGCTACCGGGGATACTTACTGGGATCATCTGTTAACTGCTGCTTCTAATATCTATAAACTGGGCACACGTTTGCTTGTAGTAAACAAGAGCACCGGTAAGAAAGTAGAAGTAGTGGTAAACGACCGGATGGCACCTCATATGAAGGGCCGGGTAGACCTGAGCAGGTCCGCGTTCCAGAAAATAGCTTCCGTTCATTCGGGTGTGGTTCCCGTAAAAGTCTATGTTTTAGACGGCAAGGAACCTGATAACGATGATAAAACACTGTAAGGGTTGAAATTTTTTTATAACGGCGACCGCTCTCTTTTGGGAGCGGTTTTTTTTTGCCTGCTTATGGCGGGTTGGAGCCGGTCGTTTTCAGCGCCCATTCCATTTCCAGGTCTTTTTAGCCAGGGAATCTGCCAGCTGGTAGCTGACCTGACCATAACATCCGGCAGCACGCCGCGGCCCTTTGCAGTTTTGGTTCCGGGTATAACCGCCGTAGTATAACAGCGACGTATTTTCTCATGATCCCGGTTTACTATCGTTTTTGGTATCGGTCATCTTTTCTTGTCGGGATATGTATATAAATATACAAATCTCCGGAGAAAATATTCAGGCGGTCTGTTCATAAAAGGATCACATGTTTTCACTTCATTGTTAACTCCGGCGCTCCCGGCAACAAAGGCAACCTGCCGGCTGCTCCATCGTTCAAAGGCCGCGCCGTGTTATTGGTTACAGTGTGGGCCGTATATAAAAAGATCCCCGCTCGTAAAAGAGCAGGGATCTTTTATAAGGTTGAACGGATCTTATGCGTTCCTTCCGATACAGTTCAGATCGGTAAAGGCTTCTTCCAGGCGTTTTACAAAGAAATCTTCGCCTTTACGGAGCCATACGCGGGGATCGTAGTATTTTTTGTTGGGTTTGTCGTCACCCTCGGGGTTACCCAGCTGACCCTGCAGATAGGCTTCGTTCTTTTTGTAGTAATCGAACACGCCTTCTGCAAACGCCCACTGCATATCGGTATCCAGGTTCATTTTGATAGCACCATAGCCGATGGCTTCAGTGATCTTGGCTTTCTCAGAGCCGCTGCCGCCATGGAATACAAAGTAAACCGGTTTATCGGAAGCGGTGCCAAATTTTTGCTGGATGAATTTCTGGCTGTTATCCAGGATGGTGGGGGTCAGCACCACATTACCCGGTTTGTAAACGCCATGCACGTTACCAAAGGCAGCGGCAACGGTAAACAGGTTACCAACCTTGCTTAATGCTTCGTAAGCCTGTGCCACGTCTTCGGGTTGCGTATATAATTTAGAGTTGTCAACATCGGTATTGTCCACACCGTCCTCTTCACCACCGGTTACACCCAGCTCAATCTCAATGCTCATGCCCAGGGGCGCCATGCGTTTGAAATATTCAACAGAAGTTTCAATGTTCTCATTGATCGGCTCTTCGCTCAGATCCAGCATGTGCGAGCTGTAAAGCGGCTGGCCTTTTTCTTTATGAAATTGTTCTCCCGCATCGATCAGCGCGCTGATCCAGGGCAGCCATTTCTTTGCAGCATGGTCTGTATGCAGTACTACAGGAACACCATAGTATTTGGCCACATTATGCACATGCATCGCACCGCTGATGGCTCCGGAAATATTAGCCTGTAATTTATCGTTCGGCATGCCTTTTCCGGCAAAGAACTGCGCCCCGCCGTTGCTGAACTGGATCATTACAGGCGAGTTTACTTTTGCTGCGGTTTCTAAAACAGCATTTACACTGTCGGTTCCCACTACGTTTACCGCTGGTAATGCAAATTGATTGTCTTTTGCGTCGTTGTAGAGGTCTTCCAGCTCTTTGCCAAATAAAACCCCGGCTCTGTATTTACTCATTTAATAAAAATTTTTAAAATAATGGTACTATTTTATTTTTGAGGCGCTAAGTTAACCATTCCTGAGAAATTATCTGCTATTTCGGAGAATATATTGAAGTTGTTTAAAGTTCGCCGCCTAAATATAAATATTACTAAATCCAGGAGGGGCTGGGGAATATGTTTCTTGGTATGCGCAGCGTTGATGGCTTCAGGTTTTCCGGATCCTGCGCATTGCAGCCGGGAAGTGTGCTGTAACGTGTTCTGCCGGCTTACTTCCCCTTATTCCTTGACACCGGCTGAAAGACCGGTCTTTTGAGCGACCGCGTTTTTTCCTGGATCAGTTTCAGGTTTTCACGGAGCATGTATTTCAGGTGCAGTTTTAAGATCTGGCCCATGGAATTGCAGCGGTTGAATGCGGCCGTTTTAAAATGTTGGTTCAGCTGTTCGGCCAGTTGCTTCTGCTTGGCAATGGGGGAAATGCTGTCCCGCGACATGATATTGAGCAATTCCATCAGCCGGAAACGGCCGGCTGCTACACGAAAGGCCATGGCTGAGCGCTCCTCCGCTTTATATTGTTCGATGGATTCTTTGTTGAGGTGAGTGAGCACGGTCTGTACAAACCGGTTATTTTCTTTGAAGAACTGGGGCATATATAAACTTTTACGTCCTTCATAACTTTGCTGGTCAAAATCGATGGCCCGGATGCGGTACTGGTAGCCTTCAATATCCGGGGTACTGACGATCACAAAATTATAACTGCGCATATCGCCCAGCAGCCGCACAAAGCACCGTTCGTTAAACTTTACAAACTCCTTTGCAAAACGGGTCTTATTCGTTTCCGGAAGGTCCAGGTACTGGCTCAGGAACACATCCCCCGGAAGACCGGGAATATGTTCTTCTACCAGGGTACCGCCATCCGTATAAAAGGTGATCCGGTTGGGAGAGAGGATGTGCTCCATTTCCAGGCCGTAAATACGGGAGGCATCCGTGATCTTCATATAATAGTGGTCAAAATTGGCGTTGAATTTATTAATGATGCGGATCCGGAAGGGCAGGGAGTTACCAAAATTACAATAGTCGATCCTGGCTACATCCAGCTGGTCGGCAAAGCTCATATCGCCTTCTGTTTTCAGGATGGCATAGATCTTTACCAGCCCCTCTTTTAAAAAATCCCAGTCGCGCTTATCATAAATCGCCTTTTCCCAATGGGTGTAATTGCCATCCCGGTCCTTAATAGGAATGGACCAGGTAAAGTTGAGCAGGTCCCTGTGCGAAACCGGTAATTTGACCTCACGCCCCTGGTGCTTTAAGTAAGCAGAAAGCTCCGGGTTTACCGGGTACAACAATTTTTTCCGGGATGGTTTGTCGTTCAGTTCGTCAATAAGCGATGTATCCATAAGGCAATTTAAGTGATTTCAGGTTCATGTATGCCTATTTCCACATAAAGCGATTGCCTAAAGGAGCACCACGCATGTTTTTCAGATAATTATATGGGATCCGTATTGAATTGATTTTTAATGATATCAATTAGTTTTATAATTATTTAAAACAGATACGGGAGCCCGCATCCGTATAAGTACCATCCTGGTATTGTACTTCCGGAAAATAAAAACCAAAACCGCCCGGCCAGGGCGGTTTTAGAATATTAAAGTGTTGCTTATTTGGGGGCTGCTTTACTTTTCAGCGGTTTCCGTTCCCGGGTTTTCACCTGCATCCTTTTTATCACCGATATCAGCGATCTTTTCCTGGATGTTTTCCTTTAGCTCAGTTGCTTTTTCTTTAGTGGCATCCCAGGCATCTTCAGCAGTATCTTTTGCCTTTTCCCACGCTTCACCAGCCTTTTCTTTCAGATCAGACAGGGTTTCCTTGGCTTTGTCGAGGAATGACTCTTTGTTTTCTTCCATGGCATTTTTGTTTAAAGTTGAAAAATAATTACGGATATCCATTTTCGGGTCCGCATGTTGCTGTTAAAACCAATCCCGTGCCAAATCCCCCCAAGGGGAATTTAAAATAGCCCATATAAAGTCTAAAATTCAGAAGTGATGTTCCCGCCCTGATCGTTCTTTCTAAGGAGCAGCGTATCTCATATCAGGTATCACTTACCCTGCTGGGAATTTAGAATAATGATTGTAAAATATAGATGAAGACGGCTGTTGCTGCTTGCATTCAAAAACCAAATTTTGTTATATTATTTAAATTTATATAAATATTGTATTTATTTAGTAATAAAAATTTTATAGTTATTACATGATAAACAATTTCACTCTATATTGGCACTGAACAGGAAAGAAACCAGTCGTTAACCACTGGTGACTCTGCCGAATCCTCCAAAGTGGAATTTAAAATGATCAATGTAAAATTTAAAATGAAAAAGTGGTTCTGCTGCGGCTCAGGTGTTTTCATTCCTGGAAGATGAATGATCCTTTGTGTACCCGGTATTTAAATTTTCATATAATTTTAAAGTTAAAATAAATTACGTATTTAATTTATAAACAACTATATATGCTGATGCATAAATTCATTTCTGTATTTTATATTTAATATTCTACATTTCTGTTAAGGTATCCGGAAGCGCATGCCGGCATAAACCATGCGGCCGGTAACCGGTCCCCAGATCAGTGAACCATCAAAATACGGGCTGAACGGAGTTTGCGGGTCAATGATCCGGTACTCCTGCACGTAGTTGGTAAGATTTTCTCCGCCCACATATACTTCCCATTGTTTACTGAACTGCTTGCTTACCTGTGCTGCTACCTGGAAGAAAGATGGAGACCAGGCGTCCATTTGTTTGCCGGCAGGGTTGGATGCCGTGTTGGGAATACGTTTGCGGCTCAGCCACTGGGTGGTATAATCAAATTTCCATTTATTACGGGTTTCGTAAGCCAGATTAACAAAGGCCCGGTGTTTTGCTGTAAAGGGCTTATCGAGCAGCCCCTGAGCGTACCGGGTCTGCACCTCCAGCCAGCGATAGGCCATCCGGAGTTCCAGCCTGCGCAGCAACTCGTAGTTCAGCTCTGCCTGCACACTGCTGGAAACCGATTTCCCGTCTAAATTATAAAACTGTATGACCTGGGGGTCGGCGTCCACATCGGCCACCGTCTGATTTTGAAAACGCGTTTGATAGGCATCCAGTGCAATGGAACCTTTACGGCTGCCAAGGATAAAATGATGTATGAAGTTGATGCCGTAGTTCCAGGCCTTTTCCGGATCCAGTCCGTAGCCATAGGTGGATGTGGGATTGAGGATTTCGTATTGGCGGGCACTCACAAATACCCCCACATTCTCTGCAAAGATATTGCTGATATGAAAACCGGAGCCGCCGGATAAGCGGAGATTGGTTTTGGGGTCGAAGTCATATTTTATATGCACGCGGGGGGTGGTTACAAACCCGAATTGATTGTGATGATCCAGCCGTAGTCCGGCGATTGCGGTGAGTTTTTCCGAAGCCGTATAGGTATATTCAAAAAAAGCACCGGGAACGATCTCATTCCGTTTAAAGATACGCTGGTTAAAGCGTTCATTATAGTTTTCATTGGAGAAGCTGAGGCCGGTGCGGAATTTATGATCCGTGGTGCCGATGATGGATTGATAGATAAAATTTCCATACACGGTCTTTTGTTTGCCGCTATAAGACGTTAACCCGTAGTATGCATTATTGGTATATTGGTTAGCGGATACAATCAGCCCCAGGCTTTTGTACTTATGTTGCGGGAAAACATAACCCACTTTTCCGGTAAACCCATATTGTGCAGCGTTGATACCCACACCGTAATGGCCGGTGGTATACCGGTCGCTGTTGCGGTCAAAATCTGTCTGGCCTGCATACCGCCGGTCGTTCATGGCTTTCAACGCCAGCTGAACGATCCAGCCGTTATTGTCCATATACTTCCAGCGGTTGACCAGGTTCCACTGAGAGCCGGTAGGCAGGTCTTTAAACCCGTCCATATTGTGATCGATCTTTTTATTGCTGTAATTACCATGCGTTAACAGGGCCGTGCTCCATTTATCGTTGAGCTTGCGGGCCGCATTAATATTGGCCTCCAGCCGGCCCATGCTGTTTACATAGGTATTCACCAGCAGCTGTTCTGAATTATCCGGTTTTTTTTCCTCTACATTGATCTGCCCGGCAATGCTTTCATAACCATTCACCACAGAGCCGGTCCCCTTGGTAAGCTGGATGCCTTCGATCCAGGGGCCGGGGATATACGTGAGGCCGTAATGTGCGGTGAGCCCCTTTATCTCCGGGGCGTTTTCGGTAAGCAGCTGGCTATAATTACCGGAAAGCCCCAGTAGCTGAATCTGCTTTACACCGGTAACAGCATCGCTGTAACTGACATCCACGGAGGGGCTCGTTTCAAAGCTTTCTGAAAGATTGCAGCAGGCTGCCTTGGTCAGTTCCTTTGCACCCATGTTCAATGTATTGAGAATGCTCATGGTGGAAACAAACGTGGAGGGATTCCTGGAGCTTATAACCACTTCTTTCAGATCGCCGGTGGAAGCGTTTTTTAGAATAATGGTGAGCATCTCCGGGGTTTTTACCGTAATGGTGTCTGACCGGAAGCCCACATAACTGATCGCAATATGGGTGGGCAGGTCGGTTTCAAGCCGAAAGACACCGGTGCTGTCTGTAACAAAATATTGATTGGAGTGCAAACTCTTTACCGTTGCACTGGCAATGGGATTGATCTTGCCTTTGGCGGTTTCCTCCAGCACCACGCCGGTGATGGTATACTTTTCTTTTGGCGGGGCCGGGTTTTCGCTGCGCTGGTAATGGCAGCAGGCCGGCAATGCCTGGTATACAGCCTCCGGCGCGGCGAAGCGCTCATTGTCATGGCCTGCCGCTGCCACGGCTTTCAGGAGCTTTTCATCTGTTGTTCTGGTGGAATCATAACTAACCGTCAGCAGCTGGCTGATGGCATCCCATTTGGCAGTACGGGCTTTATGATCGCGTGCGGTTGACTCAATCCGTTCTTTGCACATTTCGCAGGCTCCCAGTACTTTAAATGTGGATGTCTTTATATTTTTTTGAGAAAGAGCTGGTTTTACAAGTAATAAAAGTAAAAGGACAATAAGATATCTCTGGTTCATGAGTTTGTTTTTAGAAAAATAGAATAACAACAACGACAGCACGGCTTATGCCAGTCTGTATACAGGAAAAGTTGCCGGATCTAAATTCTAAAAATGCTGAAAAGGATCGAACGGTCCTCCAGGCGCGGCTCCGGGGGATCTGCGGGGGGCCGTATTAAGGTAGTAGTAAAGATTGGCTCCGGTATATTGCCGAACAGGGCGGGAGGGGTTACAAAAAAGCTGCCGGGCGCTGCCAGTACGGGAGCAGCAGTTCCGTTCGTTTTCTGATCGACGGAAACCTTTGCATCTGCTGTTTTGTTCTCGCAGCAGTTCTTCCCTTTTTTTACCGGGCAATCCTTTGTTTCGGGGGAATGCTGCTTAAGCGATACTTCTTTTAGCTTGCCACAGCAATAAAAAAAATTCAGGCTAACTCCAAATGAAGCCAGGCTGTAAAAAACAAAGAGGAGTAATATGGTCAGTTTCCGCAACAACAGCAGGTTGTTTATAATAATACCTGTAAGAACAATACAGGCCCCAAAAGGTTCAAAAATATGTCCCCGGAGGGGAATTAAAAATAATCAATAGCGAAATTCTAAATACAGTATTGTCAATGAGTTTAAATTTTTACAGAAATCATCTTGATGCAGCCTTTCCCGCTGATTTTAGACAGATTCAATGCATCGCAGATGACCGCAGATCGATTTCCGGCAATAATCTGTGCGAAAAATCGGCGAAAATCTGCGGGAGATATGAAAATAGCATCATTGAAATTTAAACAACTTCTTTATTACAATATTATAGATGTTTTTAGTGAAATGAACACATAGCTTCATTTGTGTGACAAAACGCCACTGCGATATTTAATATTTTTCATTTTACATTTCCTTCAGCCGTTCATGTATCTCCATTACCTGAGCAATCAGCGACACTGTTTCTCCGTTATCGATCACAAAATGGCAGCGGCGCATTTTTTCAGCTTCGTCCATCTGCTGCTGCATCCGCTCCCGCACCCGGGCTTCGGTAATGTGACTGCGTTCCACAGTGCGGCGGATGCGCAGGGCCTCCGGTGCGGTTACCCCGATCATATAATCGACGTATCGGTCACTTCCGCTTTCAAAGAAAATGGCTGCTTCCTTAATGGCATAAGGTCCGGTTTGCCGGGCAAACCATTCCTGGCTATCACGGATCGTAACCGGGTGCACGATCTGGTTCAGCAGCCCCAGCTGTTCCGGGTTTCCAAATACCTGTGCCGCCAGCCGGGCACGATCCAGCTGCCCGTCCTTATATACGTCTGCGCCAAATAGCTTCGTTACCCGTTCACGGATCTCCGTACTGGTATTCATAAGCCGTTTTGCTGCGGCGTCTGCATCGTATACAGGGATGCCCAGGGTATGGAATATGGATGCCACCAGCGTTTTGCCGCTGCCGATCCCTCCGGTAATACCTACTTTAAGCATAAAGTTCGTTTTTCTGATTTGCCACAGGGACACAGAAATACTGAGTTTTTGATTCCTGTTTTCCGGCATCGACAGTAACGGACGATCAGGAACAGAGGTATGTGGTATTGCTTTCAACAAAAGTCCCTTACTGTTCGCCCCCTCATTCGTCTCAATCTACAGGTCCAAACCCTTCTGTGTCTCAGTGCCTCTGCGGCAGGAAAATAAAAAACACGGCAAAAATACTTCTTTGCCGTGTTTCATCTTCTTATTCATTAATCCGGTTCAGCGCCTGCTGATCGCTGACGACTGAAAGCTGATTGTTATTTAGCCGGGGGAGTGGTCCCTTTATTCAACTGGCTGGTCCAGTCCATGCTGATCGCCGATTTCTCGATCTTGATATAGTTGCCGGGGCTTATCTCAATGCTCAGCGTTCCGTCCTCATTTACCTGGTTGATTTTGCCATGGATACCGGCGATGGTCACTATTTTATCGCCTTTTTGAAGGTCTTCAATAAATTTTTTCTGATTCTTTGCCCGCTTAGCCTGCGGACGAATAAAAAACAGCCAGAAAACAATGATCATCCCAAACATGAAAATCATTGTTGTCATTGATCCGAACGGACCAGGCGACGCCTGCGCCTGTAATAATACATTTGTCATTTCTATTTACGCTTTGATTAATTAACTACTTCTACTCTGAAATTTAACAGGGTTTCTGTGAACGGCTTTGTATTGGCACGTACCGTCATATTTTTATTATGGGAACCTTCTGCCTGCCCTTCACTGTTGAACTTGGCCACTACCTTTCCTTCTTCACCGGGCATAATGGGTTTTTCCGGTTTTTCACCAACAGTACATCCGCAGCCGGGACTTACAGAAGCAATGACCAGCGGCTTATCACCGGTATTTTTGATGGTGAAAGGAATTTCAACGATCTGTCCTTTCTTTACCTTGCCGATGTCCTTAAACGTAGAATCTACCCAGACAGCAGTTGTAAAATTAGCAGAGTCTGTCAATGCGTTTTGCTTTTGAGCAGCGGTGATGCTGTCTTCAGCAGCGCCACCGGTTTTCCCGGATGAGTTCTTGCAGGCAATAAGTGTTGCAGCAGCAACAAAGATGAGTAACCCCTTTTTCATCAGTTTATTTTTTTTGTTTCTAATGGTTTCCCCGAATGGCCGGGAGAATTCCGCAAAATAATCATGCTCCTGTATACGGGTCAGGATGTCCTGTTCCGTTTCCTTTGTATCATTTTTTTGGAAATGCAAACTTAGTTCAAAATCAGCAGGGGACCATCACATTTTTTCTTTTTTCACCAGCCCCGGATACCGTTCCTGTAAAAAAGCAAAAAAACCTGAAAAGCATCAGGCTTTTTTGTAATCTGTTTTCTTTAAACGGCCTTCCTGCACCAGCTCTTTATGGATATTGTCCAGGATGCCATTTACAAAATGTCCGCTTTGGGCTGTGCTGTATTCTTTGGCAAGATCAATATATTCGTTGATGGTCACTTTTGGCGGAATGGTTTCAAAGTACAGGAACTCAGCAACACCCATTTTCATGATCACCATATCCAGCAGGGCGATCCGCTCCGGATCCCAGTTCTTAAGTTTGGGAGTAATGAATTCCAGTAGATAGCTGTTTTTTTCCAGTACCGTCGATAAAAGCTGCTGTGCAAACCGGGCCTTATCGGCACTTACGATTTCCTGGAATTTTGCGGATCCCGGCTTATGCAGGTAGGTCTGCAGCAACTGCACCACCATTTCACCGTCGTCGCTCCAGTTGGAGAACAGTTCTTCAATGTGATTGGTAAAATCCTCATTGCTGAGCATATAGTCGTTCAGGATGAATTCAAAGATCTTCCGGTCTTCCTGTTTGCTTTGCTGATTTACGGATATATAGTGATGGTATTCAGATGTTTTTGTAAGTTGATTATAAATTTTCTTTATCAACTCTTCATCAATCATGTTTTCGGGTTTGTCCTTCTTCAGCTGCTCTTCCAGCTGCTTATCTTCCAGGATCTGCCAAAGCAGGCTGCTGCCGGCCAGTTTGGTATTTACATTCAGATCATGCGCAGAGGGGATGTATTTACTGGCCCGCTTGTGCGCGTCTTTTTCGGCGTAACGGGCAATCTGGGTCAAAAAGTAAATCAGGTAAACGAACAGGCTGCGGGTTTGATTAAAATGCTGATCTAAAATTCTTGAAGGACTGGGTACTTTACTGCTTTGTTCGGTTTCCGTGCTGCATGCATAGAGGGTTTGCATCACCTTAACCCTGATATTTCTTCTGCTAATCATTGATTGAATGAACTTCTTTTTGCGGCTGCAAAGATAGTTGATTTATATGTTATTGAAGAAAAAACAGGGTGAAAATGCAATTTTGGCAGGAATAGGGAAGAAGTTCCCCGTTTTACCCCCCGGAATGCCCTTTAAACTGAAAAAATTTCATTTACCTGAGGGATGGCATACTATTTATGCTACATTAGCAGCCCAAAATTTTCATTTTGGCACTTTAAATTAAATTTTTAAAAAACAATACGATTATGGCTAAAAAGACAACTGTTACCCCTCTGCATGACCGGGTAATTGTAAAACCAGCAGCAGCAGAAGAAAAAACAGCGGGTGGTATCATTATTCCGGATACTGCCAAAGAAAAACCCCAGCGTGGTACTGTAGTGGCCGCGGGTCCTGGTAAAAAAGACGAGCCCGTTACAGTAAAACCCGGCGACACCGTATTATATGGTAAATATGCCGGTACCGAGATCCAGATCGGTGGCGAAGATCTTTTAATTATGAGAGAAAGCGATATCCTGGCGATTGTATAATCCCTGTAACGATTTTAAAAAATGACGAGTAGTAACCGGAACGCACAAGTGTGCGACGCAAGATTGCTGAAAGCAATTCAACAGCCGGGTACAAAAATCTGAAATCTAAATACAAAAATCTAAAGTCTATAAAAAAATGGCAAAACAACTTTTCTTCAATATTGAAGCAAGAAATAAAATGAAAAAAGGCGTTGACTCTCTGGCCAACGCTGTAAAAGTTACATTGGGACCTAAGGGCCGTAATGTGGTATTAGAGAAAAAATTTGGTGCACCCGCTATTACCAAAGATGGGGTTACCGTAGCAAAAGAAATTGAGCTGGAAGATGTGGTAGAGAACATGGGCGCTCAGATGGTAAAAGAAGTAGCTTCCAAAACGGCGGATATTGCCGGTGACGGTACTACCACTGCTACCGTTCTGGCACAGGCCATCATTGGCGAAGGACTGCGCATGGTTGCTGCAGGCGCTAACCCGATGGACCTGAAGCGTGGTATTGACAAAGCGGTTTCCCTGGTTGTGGAAAGCCTGAAAGCACAAAGCCAGACAGTAGGCAGCGACAGCAAAAAGATTAAGCAGGTGGCTACTATTTCTGCAAACAACGATGAGCAGATCGGTGAGCTGATTGCGCAGGCATTTGGCAAAGTAGGTAAAGAAGGGGTGATCACTGTTGAAGAAGCAAAAGGTACCGATACTACTGTAGATGTGGTAGAAGGTATGCAGTTTGACCGTGGTTACATCTCTCCTTATTTCGTTACCAACAGCGAAAAAATGGAGGCAGAATTACAGAATCCTTATGTACTGATCTATGATAAAAAGATCAGCACCATGAAGGACATCCTGGGCATCCTGGAAAAAGTGGCACAAAGCGGCCGCCCGCTGGTGATCATTGCAGAAGACCTGGAAGGTGAAGCACTGGCTACCCTGGTGGTAAACAAACTGCGCGGCACCCT
>Ga0222424_100664_pt1 | contig 14087 bp, 3 predicted proteins | sample 2B2ome_FD_182468 | JGI IMG/M metagenome (GOLD analysis project Ga0222424, IMG submission 182468) | Enriched microbial communities from leaf-cutter ant dump, University of Wisconsin, Madison, United States - 2B200A (version 2) | ecosystem: Environmental > Terrestrial > Nest > Insects nest > Nest... | reverse complement strand
CGGCTTTTTCTTTTTTCAAATAAGCATTAAGCTCTTTTGTCTCGTCGTCATCCACTTCGGGATCAGACTTGTAGGCATCGAGCTCTTTAGCCAGCAACCTTTTTACCACGTTATCCGGGGCGTTCGGGTGCGCGCTGCGGATTGCTTCGAGTATCACGGAGTCATCATCCATTTCACCGTAGTTCCTGGACGCCACCTCCATGTACTTCTTAACATCGCCGTTCTTTTGAAAATGGTCATTAAGATCAATGACGAAATCACTGATACCCAATGCCTTTAGAATCGCCTTCTTATCGCCTAATTCGGCAATAACCTCATCGAGCTTCTGGTCTTTCAGGACTTTTTTCCAGTCCTGGTCGGTAGCCTCAACCTTTTCGGTTACCTGGGTTTCGGATTGTTCTGCCACCACGGGAACTTCAGCTGCGGGAGCAGCATTTTGATCAGCAACTACTTCTTCGGTGGATTCAGCTACCGTTGCTTCCTCCTGGCTTTCTTCCGACGTAGTTTCTGCTTGTTCAGTGGCCTCGTTCTCACCGGTATCGGAACCTTGTTCGACACCCATAAAAGCGGACAGAATAGATCCTTGACTTTGAACTTCGACAGTGTTGTTATTTTCCATTCCTTCAAATTTAATAACTTATTTTGAATTAATATTAACTTATTATACGTTTTTACACACGTGGAGAGGTTGAGCTTTCCGACATTCTTTTCTCCTGGCTTTTCTGAGCATTCACAGCTTCCGCAGATTGCAACTTCATCTGCAGCATCTGCATGTCCAGGCGCTTCAATTCCAGCTCCAAAGCCGCTTTTGCTTTATACTCTGCATCGATCTCCGCTATCTTCGCCTGATGGGCGGTCATGGTGCTTTGCTGTTGTATCTGCCCATTCATCTGCATTTTCTGCAGCTCATACTGCTCAGCCTCCCGTTTACGCTTTTTAAGCCGATAGGCAAGCAGTGCCCGGGCCTGCTTCAGATTCTGCGTCTCCATTATAATAAGGTAGTCCTCGGGATCAATGATACCGTTTGCTTCTTTGGCGGTCATTTGCTGGATCAGGAGATTGCGCTCTTCGATGGTGGGACGATCCTCAACCATGATACCCCAGTCGTGTAGAGAGATGTCCGGAGACACACTGATAAACTGCATCGACTCTTGCCCTAGTGCCGGTAACAGACCATCGAGCTTTTTGTGCTTTACCGCCTGAACCATCCTCCGGGCCACTCCCTGGGCCAGCTTCTCTCCCAGCTTCTTAGAGGCGTCCATCAATGGGCTCAGGGCATTATTGGTAGACTCCGACCCCAGGCTTGCAACATAGTTCAGCAGGTTCGGATTCGGGGTGCTGCCGTCCGTAACCTCGTTCAGACCAATCATATCCCGCATTTCCGCAAGCAGCCGGCTCAAATCATTCAGCAGCACGTTGTACTCAGAAGCCATGCCAGTGGGAACGATGTTCATCGACTTGGCGTTTACGTTCGTGCCACTCATGTCGCTCTTGCGGGTGATCAATGTGAAGTTCTGGTACGCCATGTCCAGGATCTCCTTCGGCGTCATTGCCTTCCCGCCGGATCCCAAAGACACGTTTTCAATCGCTTCCAGGTCGATCTCAATCAGATAGGGTATCCATTTGTTTTTGAAATGCTGCAGCCTCAGGATGGTTTCCTGGTATTCATCGATGATCGGAATCAGGCTCTCCATCTTACCGATGCACTTCATATCCTTGAACTGGTAGGCCATGAAGTGATAGCTGAGCTGGGTTCTTGCCCGGTTGGGTTTGCTCCTCTTCATGTTGGTCGCCAACCCATAATCATAGATAAGCTCCGAGTTAACGATCCACTTACCTTTATATATTACCTCCTTGCTCTTGGTGATGTATTTGGGGATCTCGTCCCCGTTCAGCATCACCGTCTTTTCGTCACTGTTTTTATACTTAGGATCAAAAGCCTTCACCCGGATCGCCAGGTTACCCCGTCCGTCCAGTTTTTGCTGATATATAGTATCGTTCCAGCTGATGATCTCAAAGTCCAGGACCTCCACTTTAAACTCGTCATACGCCTCGTTGAATCGCCCCACGTTTCCGGAGTTGGTGTTGCGGGTCTTGGCGATACTGATTAGGGCCTCCATTTCTGTGGGGTCGAATTTCGTAGAGAGTTCCGAAAGTGGGACCTCCACCAGTTCGCCGCAGTAGGTCATGTCCGAGAAATCCCGGTTCCGACAAAAGCTCATGACAACATTCTTGGGGGTACAGGGTCTAACCCGGACATCACCATTCTCATCGATCCATTCCTTCACGCCGGAAACACCGTAGTCAAACAAGTTCTCTTCGTTGGTCCGTTTTATTTGTTGGTAGTCATTTTTGTACAGGATGAGCTGAATAGCCATCTCTGCTTCCATAGCCATGCTGGTCTTGAACCCATAAGTTCTTTTTATTTCCAGCTCTTCCAGATCCGCTGGTTCCCCGGGTACCATCGTCAAAGCCGGGCTATCCACCAGATCTGGTGCAACCTTCTGCATCGCCTCCCTCAGTAGGAGCTTTGCTTTAATATCATTGAAGTAGTTATCGGCCTCGTCTTTGGCCAGGGGGTCGATCGGAGTACACACGAAATTATAATCCCGGCCGGCTATACGCTTCAGTGCTATAGATCGTAGCTTAGACACAATGGGTCTGTTGGTCCAGTCGATGTTGATCAGACTCTGATCTTCACATTTACCGAACTCATCAATAGGCCACCCCAGTCTTTTTTTGTAGTTCGTGATGTCCTGCTCCCCGAGTATGTACGTATCTATACGGTTATACTCGGCAGTTTTGGAAGAGAAAATACTGGTTTGAGCAGCACGCCAATCAGTCATTATAGCCTGGGCGCATTGTTTGATCCAATCTTTATCCTTTTCTAAGGGTGATATGTCGTGTCTGGGGAACATATATTAGTTTTTAAGCGTATTTTCTGAATAGTGTTGAAATGTCCGTTACCTCTCTCGATTTGGCCTTATATATGTGATTGGAGGCTGAAAGCTCGGTCCATAGCATGGCCATAGCCAGGTCATATTTACGGGTGTCCCCGATATCAAAGACGAGCAGGTCCTCAATCAGTTCTTTGAAAGGGATGCTGCTGCAGTTGTTTTCAATTTCACCTTCTACCAATTCAGAGGCCACCTGTTTATTACCCGGGGTAGATGGTACCCCTGTATCCTTGTACCCTTTCATGTGCACCAGGAATCTCGAATAGCCTCTCTCATTGAAGTACCGCATTATGCCGGGCTTGTTGTTCTCTACGAGTATCGGAGTTCCGAAATAGAAACATTGCTTCAGAATATCCTCGTACATCAGCGCTGCAGTTGCAGGCCGGGCCAGGTACCGACACACATAAGTGTTATTGAACTTCTCCTCCCCGTCAAACACATTTATCTTCTGCTTTACCAGCGATGCCGCCTTTGAGCGCTTAAACCGGTCTTCCGTAACATCATGGTCAAAGGGGTCAACCCCGCTGGCAAAACGCCAACCGTTCATAGGCCTAAATGACGAGCCTATTTTTTCAACCTGGTTCTGGTCTTCAGGTTTAAGGTTAAAGCCACGGAGTATGAGCCAGCGCCCATCCCGGTTTTTCTCCCACACCACTTTAGAATCCCGCACACCGCCGGCCCACACAAAATTCCCACGCTCGGTCACATCCTCATTCCATTGTAGATAATCCAGCTGATCTTGAAGTTTGGCTGAATTATACATACACTTATCCCCGTCTACCCGGAAAGCTTCTTCAATGGTCCTCGGTTCCTTACGGATACGGGCCGCCAGGGCGCGGGGATTATGCTTCACCGCTTCCCGGTCAGCGAGAATCTCTTGTATGTTACGCTCCACATCCGGGAACCCGTAGATATCGAAATTCCGCAGCCTGTCAGCCGACATAAAAAAACGGTAAAGACCTGAAGCGGTCATCCCGTTCTCAGCCCTGTTCGTTTGGTCGCTATCCTCCCACAGCTGCTTAAAGGCATCCGATACAGAGGTGCGTTCGGTTTCCAGCTTTTCTACAGTTGTGGTGTACAGGATCTTACCAATTACCTTGCCCTGGTTATCCAAAAGGCAGTACCGGACTACATCGTGCCGGTCATATATAGAGCAGCTTGTGGTCTTACCTGCCTCGTCCGCAACCGCCCGGTGCAGTTTCTGACCATCATAGGCCATCAGCTCAGAACTCTGGTAGTCGATTACTGAGTTCAGATCTTCTACATCCAGCGCCTCTTTTGCATTCTTTCCACGACGGTTGGTTGTTTGAAACCGCAGCTCTTTCTTAGGGGTCACCCCTTGCGACAGATCGTATTCCGGTTTGAAGAAATCAGGCAAGTTTTTGAAGGGTTGAACAACGGCTTTTGAGAAGAACTTTTTAGCGTCAGTATCCGTTTTTGATTGGATCCCAGCGTTACTGTCGCTCATGCGTGAGGCGTATTCCATCGCCCATAAACCTGCGCGGTACGTTTTCCCGCTTCGGCGTTTTGTGACCTCATTCATCCCCAAACACAGTGGATCTTCGACGCAATATTGCTGAAAATAGAAGTATTCCATATCGGGGATGTAGAATGACGGATACCCGATATCAATCTTAAAGTGGTTCACGTACATATAGTGGGCACCCGTAAGATAAGTGGCTTCACCGTTGTTCATGAACCACACCCCGTTAAGCCGACGGTCCCACTCCTGGGCTTCATATTGAGCGCACTGGGGATCCACATACCCTTCTGCCTTGGCTTTTTTGGCACGCTTGACGTACCATTCAGGGGCTTCCTGGCGCTCCCAATATTGCTCCGACTTCTTTTTGCTGCGTGAGATTATTTCACGCTTTTCCAGTTGGTCGGTTAGCACGTTGAATACATATCCGGCTGGTGGTATCTGACATACCAACCCTTGTATTTCTACACTGCTGCCTTTATCGTATGGGGTGAACACCTGTTTACCGTATATTCAAACAAATTTAACTCATAATGAGTACTCAAGAAACAGTTTTTTTCCTCTTTAATGATTTTGCGATCCCTTCTGCGGTCATGTTCACTTCCGGCTTTTTCTCGGGCTCCTCTTTCACACCCTCCTGGGGGTCAAACTCGGTGTAAAGCTGGTCCAGCATAACGTTCAGTGCAACGATGTTCTCCGCTGTAATCTTCTTCATGTTGCTTGCAGCCAGCTTATCCTTATCCTGGCCAGCCCCCACCTCTTCCACCGGCCTCTGGATCATCTCGATCATCTCCCACAGGGCATTTTCAATGGCCATCGTGCTGGCCCACCGGCGTTTCTTGATCAGCTTTAGGTAAGCGGTGATCGCTTCGGCCTCCGCAGGCGCGTGATAGGAAAGGTGACCTGATAAGCCTTCAGCCACTGATTTACGCTCATTCAAATCCGGGTAGGACTTCACCAGGGAGCTGTTCGGATCATAGACCATCACCACCCATTTCATCATTCGTTCGCCGCCCATCTCGTGCAGCTCCTGCGCAGTTGTCCAGAAGTCGGGATCCGAGGGATCAAACCGGCATTTTTTAAAATCTACTACTGTCATTTCTTGTTATCTTTTTTATCTTCTGAATTTTCGTATACAGCGTAGTCGCTTTTGCTTCTCAGGAAGGTTCCATTCATCACCGTGCCAAGGAAGGAGTTCCGGGCGTTGTCGATCATGTTACCCAGAATAACGTCATCTGCATGGTTCAGCATAATGGGCGTTGCATCCATACCTAGGTCGTCGTGAAGTATTTTAGCCAGGTCGATAGCCCATTGCGGGGTGGTAACCTTACCGTTGGGTCTTTTCTTCACGGCTTCATACTTCTCAATTTTACCCTCTTCAATCTCCCTTTTCAACCGGTATCCCAAAAGCGCCCGACCATATCGGGTGTTAATGTCGGAACCTGCCTCAAACGCATATTTCGGTATAGGGGTACTGCTGCTTATTATACTCTGCCAGAATCGCTCAGAGCCATGCTCAAATTCGAGATCTAAAGGAGACACCTCACCTATTATCTTAGCGGCCATCATTTTTAAAGATTTGGGATCTTTGTGTTTTAGATATTCCGCCCCGTAGTTTGCTGCGTGGTTTATGATGGCCGGGATGTCACGTACTGGAAATTTTATGTAGTTGGGTCGATCTTTACCCGCGTCATCCGTAAACGTCCCGAACTTCACCAGTACATTCTTATTCCGGTCAAACTCACTAACATTTTTTTTCAATTCGTCCTCATCGTCATCGTCCGAATGGTTGAGAATAGCCGTTAATACTATTGGTAAGGTAACCAGCATGGTATTCGCAAGCAGCGTTCCACGCTCCTGAGCTGTAAGTTTCACTCCTTCCACGTTGAAACCCGCCATATTCCCGATCCTGCGCATATCCGACATCACCCCTTTTACCCGCGCAGAGAAAAACTGCAGCGCAAGAGACATCGATTTTAATGCAGGGCTCGCTGCCTGGAAGTTTGGAGACCCGGCAATATTCTGAACCTCATACGCCACAGCGTCGATGGCGGCGCTAACATCTTCCGGTGTTTTCATCGCGGACACCGTGTTCTTCAATCTTGATATACCGACACGTTTTACACCTTCAATATCCAGACCTCTTTGAAGGTTAACAAGCTTGTGCGCCTCTTCAAGGCTCTTTCCAATAGGTCCCAGTAGTGTAATAATGCTCAATGTCTTTTTTATGGATTCCCCTATGGTTCTATTTTGGAGTTCTCTTAACGCAGCAGGTTTGCCCTCCTCCTTGGAGCTGAATAGCTGATCAAACCACCCGTGTCCAAAAGCGCCGCTTTTCATAAACTCTTTATAGAACTCCGTATGCCCAATCTTATTTTTTGCAAATACATTTGCTACTGGTCGGCCCATATTTTCCCACAGGGTAACCAGTATCGCTTCCACATATTGGGGTACAAAATATAGTGTATTTGCTAACCGGCCAAGCACATTGTTCCCTGCCACCAAACCATACTTCGATAAGGTAGCATTACGCACGGTATCAATCAACAGGTTCTTTATAAGAAACTTGGGGCTGAATGTTATGGCTCCTGCCCGAAGCAGACTGTTAAATCTATTCAAGTTTTTTGTAAACCAGTTTAACTCTTTATCATTCATTTGTAGAAGAGCCTTCGCTGCAGCCCCGTTTACCGCCAGTAGCTTTTTCTTTCCCTTATTGTAATAAGGGACTCCCGTCATGCCTATGGGTACCTCGGTGGTTCCCAGTGTCCGGGGATCAGCAGACACGCTCACAGCAAACATTCCCTCGGCGTCGATCGCCGCCAACTTCTCCATACGCAACATGAACTTATTACGCTCGGTGATGCGGAAACTATCATATACCATGTTCGCAAACCGGTTCAGTACATTGCCCATAGTGAACCCCATCTCAGTAATTTCATTGAGATGCTCGCTATATTCGTCCTCATTTATCGTTCCTTTGCTCCGCAAATCATCCAGCACCGCAGTGTATGCATCATAATACTCGTCCGGAGTGATTTGCTTGTCGGCGTACAGCGCCGTGAGCTGATCCAAACCGGTCACACCCGTCAGGTTGATCCGGTTGGAAATCCCTTTAATCTTCTTAACAATATTGGCCGCCGTGTTTATGTTGCTGTTCCGGGCATGTACTCTCTGCTTCTCATGAATAACACTGAACGGTGCATAGAAATCGTTCTTCCTTTTAATATCAGCGTACTGTTCTTTTGATATTACTTCTGCAGAGCGAAGTCTGAGAAGCATTCTATTGCTGTACCGCTGCATCATCTCGGCCCGGGCATCGAAATCTTCTTTAAGCCCAGCTGCTTCTATGTCACTGATGACGGTTTGGGCATCTGCAAAAGTGATCCCCCCTACCTGCCGGTTTGAAAGATCCGCTTCGGCTATATTCGCCCGGGAGCTCGCCGCTCGGGCATTCGCTTTGGCTTGCTTAATGAGAACCTCAGAGCTTTTTATATTTCTTTTAAGATCAACATATTCATCCGCGATTGCTGCGTGCCGGGTCTTTGCTGATAATACAGCCTGCGTAGCGGCATCATACACTTCAGGATCCGTCATATCTTCCGGAATGCCTGCTAAGTACTCTGTGGCTTTCTTTACATCTTCATACGCCGCAGCCATTTCGGATTCAACCTGCGGGAGGCGCTCGGTCATGTCATCCAGAAGGATCTGCTGAGACTCTGCCTCCTGCTCATTTTCCCGCTGATCACGCTGGGCCTCAGCCAAACGATTTTCTTCCAGCTTCTGCTGCGCCAACCTGTCCTGCACCCTGAGCGCAGTAACATAAGCGTTGAAGTCCTCCATCAGGTTTTTTCTACCAAGAGGGCTTTTGCGCTTCAGATCCGTGAAGGTGTCCCTGATCAGATCCTCTACCTCGGCTGCGGCTTTACCTTGTGAGTTCTGCTCCATTACACGCCCCAGCGGGATCTTGGACAGAGGATGGTCATAGTATTCATGCACCGCCTCCTGCAATTCCGTGATATACCGGTTAGGATTGTCAAGTTGCACCGAGAAATTCTTAAACTTCTGCCAGAACTTTGAAAAGAATCCAGGCCCTTTATCGGCAGTTGCCTCGATGTTTTTAAATTTATCCCGGCTCAGTTTTTCCTGCGCCTCAGTGCGGTCGCCAGCTTTGGCACGCTGCTCATCCAGGATCTGCTGCTTCTCTGCGCCGAAAAACGGGTGCGCCTGTTCCTCAGCCTGGAACCGCACATCCGGAAACCCATTCTCATTTACCGGATACTTGGGTAAGATGATGGTGTCAATATACTGCAGGTTACCCTTCGAGTCCGTAAGGACGTTCCCCTCATGTAGGTCATGAATCTCTACCTCAGCATTATGGAAAACGGATCCGTCCTGTTCGTAGCCACGGTTCGCCATATCCTGCTCAATAGTCTCCCATGGAGTTTCGTTAAATTCCGGGATTTCAGCCTGCGTTACTACGGCCACAAACTCACCTTCAGCATCTCTGCCAAAGCCGATCAATTCGAGTGCGGTATCTGGGGTTTCGGGATTGGTTTTACCCTCCGATGCAAAAGCGTTGTGCAGAGCAATTCGTTCGTCGAGGAAAGCCATCGGTAAGCCATGCTCCTTTCCTTCTACTGTTTTTATAGGTGCTGGTAAAGCGGTGCGTATTACTTTTACAACTTTACCAGGGTATTTCTCATTTCCAAAGAATACCTGGGCTTCCATACCCCGGTTTCCATAAGTTCCAAGTCCTTCGATTGTGGTTCCTTCATCGCCGTCATCCAGGACTTGCATGGCATCACCAAACCAGATGCCTTCGGCCTTAGCGTAATCTTCTAAAGCTTTCTCCTGCCCTTGCTTTCCCTCAATCGGCGCTGTTCTCTCGCCTTGGCCTGCTGTGCCATCGACTGTTCCAAGGAGTTTGGATGCTTCAAGAACTCTGCTACCGCCTCTGATGCGGCCGTGTTCCGCATCCGGGTGTAGTCTTTTGGACTCAACCCGTCCGGATTCAACGCGTTGCGCGTATTGTTTGATTCTGCCATATATGTCATTTGCGTTAAAGGTAATATTTTCGCCGGTAACATCCCCTTGCAGTTCCTGTCCGCTTACGATACGCTCGGCCATTCCACGGGCGAAATCATCGAATTTTAAATCCATGAAATCCTCATAACTCATTTTATCATAAGTCTTTCCGCCGAAGAAATCACGGATGGACTCCCATAGGTTTTTCAACCATTGTTGGAAGCCATTCCGGTCAGAAATAATTTGGGAACCCTTGTCTCCAACGGCTGCAGCCAGGGCTTCGTCTTTGAAGAACTCATCGACTTCATCATTGGTAGCCCCGTTCTCCCGCATGGCCTCCGCCTGCTGTTGGTAGAAATTGCTGAATGATACATTCTGGTAATATGGGTTATTCTCATCAATGAGTTGCATACCTGCGGCATACAACTCTGGGCGATTGGTCTTTGCCCATTTGAGGAATATGTGTGACGCTTCGTGGATCGGGGTGTTGGTGTTCAAGGCATCCGCGTTCAGATAAATCTGGTTGCCTACGGCAAACCCGTACACCTGCCCTTTCGGGGTGTACATGAAGTTTACAGTTATGTCCTGTGGTCGGAATTTATCAGCAGTGGCGTTCGGGCTGGCGTACCTGAAATTATGATCAATTCTTTTCTCTACGTTGCGTGCTTCGATCTCACCAGCAGTAGCCTTGTAGAAATAGTCAGCATAGCCATCCGGGTTTGATTTTAACGCCTCAAGGTCTTTTTCAATGGCTTCTAATTCACGATCTATCTGTATCGTAGGCCGCCCTTGGGTTGCTGCGGTGGCGGCATCCCGTCTCCTTTGTCCGGCCTGTGCGCCCAATCTCCGAATTTCTGCGCCCACTCTCGCTCTTCCTGATAATAAGGATCCTCCTCGAGCCATTCCGGAGGAATGTTGGATGTAGTGCTGGACTTCGTGTCGGAGGGTTTTGTATTGCTCTTTTCCGCTTCCATTTGTATCTAATTTTATTTCGTTAGTTATCGGGTTATAGCTGCCTTTGTTTTCGGTCATCGGTTCAGCTACGACCTTAAGATTTCGTGCCTCCGGATTGGACTCATACAGCGCGGGGAAATCCAGTATGTCACCGAGCTTATACGTTCCGGGTTGGTCGTTAAAGGTAAAGTTAATATTGGAATCCGGCAACTCATATCTCCACTTGCCATCGTTACGATCTCTGTACCAACCGGTTTGATCAAAAATTTCTTCTTCGGGGGTACCCTGGTTCGCCATATCCTGAGCCGCATTAAGCGTTTTCCGGGCCTTTTGGAACAGGGTGCGCTCTCCAACAAAGTTGAAGTTCAGATCACCTCCCTGGGTCGCCACACGTTTTGCTTCAGCAACAGCATCCGACCACTCATTACCACCCAGAGTTTTTATACCGAAGCCCTTCACCCCTTTAAAAGTGTTCCGGATGGCTTTAACAACACGGGCGACTTTGGTAGGCTCACTCCTGGGGGTTGCCTGCCGCTGCTGGAACCGGACATCATCCCAGAACTGCTCTGCTGCTACACGGGCCAGGCGCTGTCCGTTCTCAACAGTATCCACAGGTACACCGGTGAGCTGCTCGAACTTCGCAGCTGCCGCGTCCTTCACTTTCTTCTGAGCCGGGTCAGCTTCGTCCATAGTCATCCAGGCATCCGCTATCTCTCCGGGGTTTTCACTATTGGCCACCCGCCATTCGGTTTCCTGGGTAGGGCTATCAAACTCTTCCCCGTTGTATTTGCTTTGGGAAACCTCACCGGTGTTGTAATTCCGGCTGATTGGGGCCTCTGATGCCGGCTGCGCGGGTTCAGGTTGTGCGGGTGCAGCCTCCGGAGATTCGGGCACTGGTATAGAATCAATCAGTTCTGTTGCTCTGGCTTCTGCCTGGATGAGTTCCTCTTCGCTAACTCGTTCTGAATATGTTGCCGTGCTTTCAATAGCCTTGATATTTGGTTCTTGCTCAACATCATCTTCTTCGGGCTGGGTTGACTGGGGTTCTCCGTCGGTTGTGGATTCAATTGTTCCCGGTTCTGAAACTCCTCCGGATGGGTTGCTACCACCTCCGGACTCAGTAGTTCCCTGCTGCTCTGCTGCGCCGGTTTCCGGCGTTTGGCCGGGCGTATCTTTTTGTGCTGCTTCATCATTTATTTGCTTTTCGAGTTCACCTATTTTACTTTGAGTAGATTGCAACTCGGCTTGAAATTCTAAATTACCAGGATCGAGGTTTAATTCATCCTGCAGATCCCGCGCATAGCTTTTAAGTTCATCCACATCATCTCTAACGGAAGGTTGCCCTTCTTCCTGCACCGCCTCTGGCTGGGCTGCGGATGCTTCAGCTTTTAGCTTTTCATCATCCCGGCCACTTAGGATCTCTTCATTCTCAGCATCCGCCTGCGCTGTAACCTTCTCTTTCAGCTCTTTTATTGAAGAAGTACCTGCGTCCGGGGTGCTGGCTACATCCTGCTTGGTGTAGTTGTTGAACGCTAGCCTGGATTTCTGCAGATCAGAAAGAGGTGCCCCATTTGCTTTTTGAGAAGGTACGTTTTCAACGGCCTTTACTGATCGGGCTATTATTCCATTCCAGGAATCCAGTTCTTTGCTATCGATCTCTCCCTTTTTATACTGGTCACTGAAGTACTCTTTATATTTATCCGGCTGAACACCGAACTCCCATACCTGGTGCTTCGTATCCATCGCTATCGGGCCAACTTTGAAAGGGAGGCCCAGTAATGCTTGGGCCTGCATCCCCACGAACGTTGTCGCAAAAGATTCTCCACCGGTACCAATGACCTGATTGTCTTCTCCCAGCAAAGAATTTTTAGCCAGGTTATTGAGCATGTCTCCTACGCCCTCGGAGGCTGCTTCTTTCAAAACATCAACCTGGTTGCTCAAAGCCGCAGATCCCAGGCTTTTGAATACCTTCTTCAAGTTACCCACTTTGGCACCCTTGGCTACGGCGGCCTTCCATTCTGCTTCCGTTATGCCTTCCACCACTTTGCCAAATACACCTCCTGTTTTCCCAAAGGCTCTTTTCAACATTGTCAGGTCCCCAGGGAACATCTCTGATAGGGCCTCAGTTGTGGCATCAATAAATGCTCTCGTGTCAGCATCCGGTCGGTTCTCCCGCAGATGCTGCGTTTTAAAATTCTCGTAACTTGTAAGGAAGGTCCCTTTAAAAATAGTTTTCATTTCTGCCAGTCTTCCTGAATTCGCAGAAAGTTCACTGGCTACACCCGCTCCATCCGTCAATATACCTACTGCCAACATAGGTAGTACCTGCCCGAAAACATCTGATGTTGCATTCAAAAAGGATTTGGCACTGACGTTCAGCTTAGGGTCCTGCGCGATATATTTTACTTTGGAAATATTTCTGGATATCACCTGCCGAACAGCTTCTCTTTTTTGATCTTCTTTCATATCGCTGTTCATTATTGCTCCCAATTCCGGATCAAATTCGGAGAAATCAGTTTTGACCTCGGGCTGGAATAACCGCTCCGCTTCACGTTGATAGACTTGGGTATCAAACCAGTTTTGATCACCTATCTGCCGCAGCTGGAAACTGCGCTTATCCTCTTCCGAGCCAAACACCGAAGTGGTAGCATCATCCAGAAGATTAAGAATAGCCTGCGTACCGTTCCAGCCAAGCTTCATTACAAACTGCTGGGCCTTATTTTTCTTGGCTCCCACAGCTTCCTGCGTGAGCGTATCGATCATGTTGGCATAGGTAAGTGGGTATCGCTGCTCCTGAGTGCGAGCCATTGACGCCATCTCCTCACTCTTATCTGCGAGTCGGTTAAACACCGCAATATCCTCAGTAGTCAAATCCTCCTTCGGCTTTTTATTAAGATCGTTCAACAATTCTTCAGAAGTCTGCTGCGCCAGCTGCATACCTTTATCCTCGATCAACTTCATCTGGCTTTCCCATGCTTGAATACCTTCTTGACCCCAAACCGGTTTATCGCCCTGCAACGTAAACTCAATCTGCTGACCGGTCCCTGGATCGAATGCTTTTATATAATCCAACCCAACCTGCTGAGTTCGTGATATTTTACCCGCAAAAGGGCTATCCCGCATTTCCTCGCCGTCTCCAAAAAGAAGCTGGTCGCCGAAAGATTTACCCCTGTCTTTCCCCAGGGAAGCAATCATTTTATTTTGTGTAGGCATATCATCGATATATTTATATATCAGCGCCCTAATATCATCACTTTCCTGTACCGCAGTGCTATATTCTTCCCCGGTCTTCGCTTGCTGATACCGGGCTATCTGCGAAGCTACGGCTCCGGCATTCTCCGGGTCTTTCTCAGCAATAGCTTTTATAAGAGGGTTGTACCAGCTGTAATTGGCCAGCTGACGTTCGTACAAAGCGGGATTCGATTTTTTGGTATTTTCCAGGGCGCTGAAGTCGATCATATCCGGAAGAGCGATATCTTTCGTATCCGCATACAATCCCTCGAACTCCTTATTTTTTGCACCCCAGTTTTTAGTGAAGCTCTCTTCCGCATTTTTCTTCGTGGTCGCCATAGCGCCATTATAATCTGGCGTAAGGCTTGGGCCATGGTCTACAACACGATCATGCTCTTTTCTTGCCTCAGCATATTTCATGAAGTCGGTATTGAATACCG
>Ga0222424_100662_pt1 | contig 14121 bp, 31 predicted proteins | sample 2B2ome_FD_182468 | JGI IMG/M metagenome (GOLD analysis project Ga0222424, IMG submission 182468) | Enriched microbial communities from leaf-cutter ant dump, University of Wisconsin, Madison, United States - 2B200A (version 2) | ecosystem: Environmental > Terrestrial > Nest > Insects nest > Nest... | reverse complement strand
AACCTCATAAAAGGAAAACTTAGTGCGGAATATTTCACGGTTACGGCTATCGATCTTTACATCTTCATTGACCCTGTTGATAGCCTCCAATATCTTTTCTACGTTCTGATCTTTGGAGTTAGAAAATACCTGAACGGGGTTTCCGAACATAAAGGATACGCGCTTGTCTACAATGTCCTGCTGGTATGCAAAAGGAGTCCGGTTAACTTCCTTAATTTCGTCCCGCTCATTATCACCCTCCTTAACCTTGAATTTCCTTTTCTTCCTTTCCGCAGGATCCGTCACGGAATGCAAATTGGGATCCAGTTGTTTCTTAGCTTCGCCGATCTTATCGTCTGTCGTTTTTCTCTGTGATTGCAAATACTCAATACGTTTGCCCAGGTCGGGCTCCTGTAGAATTTCCTCAATGGTCATTTACCTTGCTTTGGTGCAAGGTTATTAAGTTTAGGAGATAGATAAAATATACTAGCATACTAATATAAATTATTATTAAAATCCCCCAGATAATAAATGAGCTTGACTTTCCCAAACATTAATCAACTCCCTTTTTACTATTGCACTTAAACAATCCGCATACTCGTCATGCAATGCTTTTGGGAAACTTGAAAGCTGGTTTAAAAAATCATCATTCCACCCGCCAAATTCCATAGATACCCTACCAGCCTCAACCTTTGGGGAAATTACATGCACATTGGTTAATTTATCCTCCTTTGGCGCTTCCGAAATTGTCATATTCAGGTTAGTTGTTTTCTTCACCTGTTGAACAATTGACAACCCTGCGGCCTTTGGCTCTGTGTAAATCATTGAACGCTGGCTATACCCATTCATTTTAAGGTAATCAGGCAGCCAAACGATAAAGTCAGGAAACTCCTTCCATACACTTATTGCCGATGTTATGAAAAGCTGATTGTTTAACTTGTAATACCCGACTATACCCGTAGGATCATTATCCGTTTTCTCCGTGTATGCTGGGTCAATCTGAAAACACATGCGAATATTAACCGGCCTTTCTGTTTTAATTATCAGGAACCATTCTTTTTTCAATATACCGCCACCTTCAGGCGATGGCCGCTGCATCATTTGCCCCGCATACCCATAACTGCCCAAATCTTCTTTAGCCGTGCGCAAAACGTCCTTAGATGCCCTCACAGGGTCAAACAACCCATCAATGTAATGATCTTTCAACTCCACAGGCTTAACATCCTCGCTCAATTCAGCAGGGATGCAAATGTGTTTTATCTTCAGTCCTTTTTTATCCAACAAATAACCCGTTGTGTCCGCTTCGTGGAGCCGCTGCATTACGATGATGGTAACGGTAACGTTCTTGTCAACCTTCCTGCTTCCCAACGTTTGCGAAGTCCAATTATTAGCCCTTTCGCGCTCTAACTTGCTTGCGGCAATAGCTGGCGACATTGGATCGTCAATAATGATGGCATGGGCGTGAATACCTGTTATCCCAGAACCAGTTGAGGTTGTGTATCTTTCCCCCAATAACCCATTTCTAAAGTTAGTTTTACCACCGGCTGCGCCTTTCACTAGCTCAGGGTATAGCTCCCTGAACTTATCTGACTGATAAATTTTGTAACACTTGTCTGCAATATCCTCTGCGGGTGTCGCGGCATAGGAACCGCAAATATATCTGAATGAGGCGTCGATTGTCCACCCCCATATCGGTAGCATCTCAGAAATAATAGTTGATTTAGAGGATCCAGGAGGAATATTTATAATAAAATAATCAAATTCCTTAGGTTCACGGCGCGCAAGGCGTTCAAATACAGCCTGTAATTCATCACACAGGTGCTTTACATGCCAATTATCCACCATGTCTTCCGCAATAACAGTATCCCAGAAGTATTTCACAAACTCATAAAGACCGGACTCACCCTTAAACAGTCGACGGTACAGACTAATTAAGGATATATTATTGATCAGTTTAAGAAGTGGAGCGTCATTTGCCACCTTTCAGCTTTATTAATTCTTTAATTGCACTAGAACTTAAGCCGTCCAGCCCAACTACCGTTTTTGTTTCGTTTATCTTTTCTCCCCCGGTTGTAAGGTCTATTTTATCAGAATATTTACGTGGCTTCAATTTGGATGCAATCCACTTGCGAGTTTCGATTCTCAGCTTATCCCTCTGGACAACATTACCGCCGGTAAATGCTGTGTGATCCTCTTCGGTATGTTCCGCGATTTCCAGCATCTCCTCTGCCAGATAATCAGCCTGTAACTCCTTCGCGCGCGCGTACATCTCCGAAAATGTAGCATTCTTAGTCAGCCAATCAAAAACAGTCGAAACAAATGTTCCCGATTCTTCACAAATAGTTTTCAACGATTTACTTGAAGATGCAGTCTCAGAACATATTTTTAACGCCAGCTCATCAGTGTACTTGGTCGGCCTACCTGGCGTTGCCTTCTTTGAAGCCCGTTTAACCGTTTTTGTTTTCTTAACCGCCATATCTACAAATCAAATAATGTCTGTTGGCAGGGCTTATATCCCAATTTATCAAACACCTGGTCCACTGCCTGCCGCAGATCCGAATCTTTTAGTGTCAGGTGCAACCGCACCGCTTTGAACTCATCTGAGAAATTTGGCGGCTGCATATGAAGCAGATCACTCATTTTCTTTCCGAATCCATCAGTAAACACAAAGTCCTTCACATCCTCTTTATACGCCTCCGGATAGATGAGCCTGAATGCCAGGCCGATAAACAACCATCGCGCCTCAGTGTCAACCTTACCATACGTTGCCTCAAACTTCGCCTTAAGATCGTCCACCGCCTCCATCCTGGCCGCTGGCTTACGCTTGCTTATTTGGTTCATCGCATTAGCGAAACTTACCGGATCGCACCGGCGCCACAGCTTTAAGCTACTGGTTAAGTCACTCCTTCTTAAGGTTCCTATTCCCAAAATTCAAAGTTTATCGCAAATTATTTCAATAACTCTTAAACTCAAAATAACGTTTTCAACAATTATAGTAATTTGTCAATAAGTATATTCCTTATTTTTACATGGCTATTTGTGGCTATAAGTGATCGCCGGTGCTAATTCGTGTAATATTTTTGCTGAATGTTGCCCGAACTATACAATCCAGTTGATCTACTATCATACGTCAATCTTACAAAGGCGAAATTCAAGCGTTTGTCAGATGACGAGGTAGCGGATATATTCACAAAGGCGGGATTTATTTACGACACGGTCCTAAAGCAGAAGGATATCGCAATTCAGTTGTATTTCATTGGCATGCAAGCAGCCTATCAGGCCGGATGGGAGCCGCACCGATGGGCTACATTATTTGAGCGCGTGGCAATTATCCTGCGTAAGCACAAAAACCACGAAACGGAGCTAAAGGTACTGAACGAAATAACGACCCGATTCCCCTACCTATCCAATTATCATCAATGGGAGAAAAGAAAGGAAAAACTAAAACAGATCATAGAGAAAAAATCCACAACAAAAGGATCCTCGAAATTATTGAGGAATACATCTCCTTAACGCACGCCTCCAAAAAAGAGGTGTACGGCAAATTAGGGATCGCCCAGGGTAATATATCACTGATAGAATCCGGCGGCCGGGGCTTTACCGTTGATCAGGTTGCCGCAGCGGGCCGATTCTTTGGAGTTACTACTGACTGGATTGTTGGAAATTCAGACACAAGAACAATTGTAACAGTGCCCGTACCCTCCGCAATGGACGCATTAATTGAAAGCAAGGTAGAACAACTACTTAGAAACCGAAGGTAGCTTTTCAACCATGTGCCGAACAAATTGCTTCCTGTCGCTCTTCATCAACTTGGTTATCCTGTCTTTAATTCTAAGATCAGATGATTCAATATGGATAAAATCACCAGACGAAAATAGTTGACCTCCGGTTAACAAAGCCCTTGTAAAAAGGGGCTCAAATCTGCCACTCAAGCTTTTAGGAATAATAAACTTTTCCATAGTGTTTTATAGATTATATGATATAAAGATACAACAATATAAAATACCAACAAAAAACCCCACCATATTTCAGGCGGGGTTACAAGCCGGGCGTTCTGTAAGTGTATTAATCAAACGAACTGAACCCGACTTAAATCATTACCAAGATCATGCAATCTGCGTTCTATTTTTTCGATAGTTTTCTTTCCTGGCTTCCGGTGCCCGTTGACGTAGTGGCTTAATTGGCCTTGCGCTATCCCAGTAAGACGCTCAAGTCCGGCTAATGAAAGATATTGTGTGTAGTGCTGCAAAAAAGAAGCCACATCGTAAACAAACTCAAATTCAGCCTCCACAAACCTTTTTTTCTTTTTGGCATAGAATGTCTTCATCTCTGTATAAGAATTATTAAAATCATCCACAGCCGCCTGTACAGTGTCGCCTGTTCCATGTATGCCATAGTTCAAACTATTGTCGTCAAGATCAACATACACGCTAAACGAACCATCGTTCCCTTTTTCAATAAATGCTTTTACTGTTTTCATTACTCTAATTTTTTAAGCAGGGGTTATTGTTTAACCCCTGCGTCTTTCAAAATGCTTTTTAGTGTCCCAATTGCCACTTCGTGATTTTTGTGGTGGCTCATTTTGAAGTACTTGTCCGTGGATGGACTGTACCAAAGTGGGTGCCCGGCCATTGTCTCCCCGGTGTCGAAGCACCCCGCCTTTTTTACTTTCTTTTCAAGTTCTGCATATTTCATTGTTCGTTCGATTAATACGACCCAAAGATATTAATATTAATATCATTTACAAAATAACTCGGAACTTTTTTCCAAAAAAAATGCCCGATGTAAAAACACCGGGCCTTCCATAAATCATAACAAATCAAAAAATCTTTATCCCTTAAAGCAGATCAGCGCTTCCAAGTATTGCCAGGGATCCCCGGTACCTGGTCCAGATCTTCTATCTTGCGGCACTCAATCCCTATTCCACCGGCCCGGGCCACTCGTTGTAGGAAAATGCGCTGTTCATCAGACAGCTTATCCTTCCCAACTTTGACCTCACAAGCAATGAACTGCCCGGTTTTCTTGTGGAAGCCGATAATATCGCTGATGCCCGGCGTAGAGCTGCCCTGTCGAAATACTTTACGGGTGGGATCGTAAACGCCCCCGTTGTTCTGGCGCCACACATCCCAGCCCTTCAGGTCCAGGATCCGGAGGGCGTGTTTGGTTAAAGTATTGGCCGACATTTTCGGAATATGTGCGGAATTACCGGACTTTCGAACGGAATTACCCGCTTTCCCGGAATTTACCGCAGGAATAACCGGAATTTTAGAGGGTAATTTCCCTTTTTTCGCGTTGAAAGCGTCCACATGCTCCTGTGTCCATATTGTGCTCATGATTCAGTCCAAGGTTTAATTGCTGTAATAAATGGTTCTTCCTTCAATGTCCCAGACTCATCGACGCTCAACGGGCGAACAGTATTAACTCCCGCCGGGCAATCAGGATCGGCGTAGGTCAGATGCATGCTAATCTCCTGTGTGTTGTACTCAAACACGGATTTATACTCGAAAAACCGGCAAATCCTTTCTGCCTGCGCTTTAAAATCGCGCTTCTTGATCTCTTTACCGTAAAAACCAGCTTTCTTCAGGGAAGCGAAATCAAAGTGTTCCTCCATGAATTCTTTCAGGATCCGGTCTTTCTCCGATAGCTTCATTTTACCTCCTTTTTAAATAGCGAACATGCCCGGTCAGTTACTTTTATTTTCAGCAGTCCGTTTTCAGTCCTGTTGCTTTTTCGGGCTCCACAGTACTGAATAATCGATCCGCCGCACTGATGCCGCTGCCGGTGTTCACAATGGCGGCAGGTTTCCGTTACTGGAACCGGGTCAATGTTGAATAGTTTACCGTTTGTCATGATATCGAATATTAAAATACAGGATCATAATTATGCTCCCTACACTCTAATGCGTGTATAAACGGGCTATTATCGATATAGCCAACCACTGACCGACACCGAAGGCAATGAAAATACTCCCAGTGCTCGGGGTATGTCGTTCTGTTTCCAGTCCCTACATATCCGATATGGCCACAATGGGGGCAAAAATCTCCATATGGCTCAAACTGGACTCGTTCGTACATCGTTTTTATTGGATCGCCTACAATAACCATTTTAAGTCTGCGCTTCAGTTCACAGCTGCTAATCCTGACCCCTAAGAAGTGTTTTTTTGTCTTACGAGGTATTCTGCCGCCATAGGCGTACCATTCTCCAAACTTTTTACCAAATTTCATCTCCTTTTTGCTTTTATTATATTTCATTTGCTTTTAGTACTTCTGCCGGAGACAGCAACTGATATTGTTTATCGTATATGCTTTTGCCATGCCCTTTTACAAAAAGCCGGCGAAGTGCTGAGTACATGATTCTGCGCTCGGCGACCTGGTCGGCATCAAACCGGTTCTCATCGGCGCGCTCTTTTCTATTATAATACCCTTCCGGGTACACCTTCCAGTCCCACTCAGAAACACAGGCTACCTTTATCTGCTTTATTCTGCAATCATGCTCAATTCTTGCCTTACCTTTGTGGTTGACGTATATCAACCCCCATTTCTCAGGAAGTTCCTCTGCTTTAATTAAACCGGTAGGGCAGCAATAGAACCGCCAATTACCCATGCCCTTTGCTCGGTGTGGTTTCTTTTGATCCTTTAGAAAATCAGATCGAGACACCTTACATTCAATCAAGATGCTTTGCCAGCTATCAAACCCGATAACATCAGGAATCTCATCATCGATCGATTTCAATTCTTTGAATGCAAACCCGACGCCCCCATTTTTCATCAGCCATTTATAGGATATCTCTACCAGACTCTTATGAGTTAATTCCATTTTCACCTCCTTTTACCTTTTCTTACCGCCCATGTTACCCCGGCAGAATAGCAGGCCAGGAAGGCGGTGATTATTATTGTTGTCATTTTAGTCAGGTATTACTTTGAAATCCTTCTTACACCCTGCACAACGCGAATTGTAAAAGCCATTGGTGATTACCCGCATACTACCCCAGACCTCAAAATGCAGATCTTGTTTGCAGCAAGGGCATTTCAGCGAGTTCTTTTTTAATATCTCGTTTGCCGGGTGCTCATTTAGCCCACATTTCTCCATAGCGCGAAATAGTTTCGCAACTGCCAATTTCACATCAGTAGGAGCGTTACCCCCGGATGTCGCTACCCGAAGCGTCATTTTCTTGCCTGTCGCGGCATCAATTAAGCTCAGGTAATAGTCACCGTTACCGCCCGCCTCCATGTACATTGCTATTGAGGAAATATCCTCGTCATCAGTTAATAGTGCCATAATTATTATTTTAACAGCTCCGGGTTATCGTGAATTGTTCCGGCGTAATGAATCTTTTCCACATCCTCCGGTTCGATTGAATAAGGCGTCATTGAATCCAGGTGCTCAATTCCAGTATCCACGTACTCTTTGTATTCAAAATCATTAAGGAAAGAAAACATCGCCCATTCCTTTATCCATGTAACTACTACGTAGTGCCTTTCGTCCCCTTCATCGTGTTCCAGCTCAAAAAAGTAAATATCCCCTTCAAACACCCTACGTCTCTTGCGGTCCTCAAAACCAATGTACTGGCCCACCGATTCAGGAATAACCTCGCGCTGCCTTTGATTATCATCCCACATAAAGTATTTATCAAACGGCGGTTTCGGTACTTGAATATTCCCAAACAGCCATTCTCCGTTATCGACCCGCTTCCCTCTGAATAAAATTTCACGTACCATTTTATAAGCTGTCTTTTAAGAAATTATTGATATCGGTTTCCCACACATTTATGAATTCAATCTGAACTCTTTTTAACCAAATTCTCCACCTGCCGCCTTCGGTGTAGGTATAGAATTCAGAGATCAGTTCTCCTATGATCTGGCGCTGCCAATTCTTTACCATTTCAAAATCCGAATCGGAAAGGCCTGGCTTTACCTCACAATCTATATAACAAATGCTTCTTTCCTTTCCTACAGTCACCTGCGCTGTTTTTGGCAGAGTATCCTTTAGCTTCTTAAGATCAATTTCTTTCATAATTATTTATCGCCCATCCGGGCCGGTTTGCTTAAATTGATTATAAATTTGCTCCGGCGTATCTGTGCTATAAAGCACCCCGCCTACATTTAAGTGAATCTCCGACTTAAACACCTGGTATTTTACATCATAAGGACATATGTATTTAACATCTTCCAGGAAGAATACATGGTGATTATCTTTCGAAGTGTTTACCATTACCAATTGTTTCATAATTTTCAGAGCCCATCCGGGCAGGTTTTGCGTTTGAAAAATATTTACCCAATCCTCTTGTTTGCGCAGTAATAAGAGCATTACAAGCTTTATCGCCAATAGCAAACAGAGATGTTCCCGTCGACGGACTTTTGCCAATAGAGCCATCCGGACGAATAAATTTCACTTTTTGATAAATAAAAAGTACACCATCGCATTTCTTAGCCATATCCTGCCACCAGGGGGCTGAAGTCCTATCTGGCGTCAATGCCACACCATTAGAATAATCGCAGAAGCGTTTCAACCAAGGAACAATGCCGTTTCTGCCGCCGAATGGTGGATTCATCCAGATATATCCACTCCATTGCATATTCAATGAATCATTTGAGATGAAACTGTTTGCCGGAACAAAGGTTCCATTACCACCTTTGGGCGCTGCCACATCCAAATCAAACCTGCAATTCATCGCATCGAAGATGAAAGGCGGCGTGTACCACTCATCAGATAGTCCTACATTCTCCCATTTACTCATTTTCTTTTCTTTTACCCCTTCCTTACCGGGGTGGTTAATTAATTATTTTCTTTTCGATATTAGACAAAAGGCGAGTTGCAGGAGTACTCCATGCCGACCAATCGTTTTCAGCATTTTCATCTACCGATCTTAAGAAATCTTTCACATCGTCAATGTTGTCGAATAGGTATGCAGAGTTGGATAACCCAATACACATATTATGTACCTCATCATCGCTGGCGTCCTCCCAGGAATCGCAGCCAGAACAAGAACCATAGTAATCGTTGTATATCGCAATTTTACCGGCAAATTGACCATCAGTAAACCTTACACAAGTTGCTACCATCCCCTGCCAATCTCCTTCATTCCAATGAGCAATAACTTCGACGTTTTTAAACAACCCCTTCATCTGATCATCATGCCCGCCAGCGTACCTACTCATTTTCATTATTGAATCCCAATCAATATAGCTTTGGAGTTCATCTGTTTGCTTATATCTCATATTATTTTTTTTGTGCCCGAAGGCGGTTAATATCTAAAATCTGTAAAGTGAATCATCGCCATGGAATTTGACACACCCACCTCATTATACCATCCTTTGGAATCGGATATGGAAAGTCCGGTTCCCTTAAACCACTCTCTAAAGTCGGCTACCGAAAGGCCGTCATTTCTGGCAATAGTTTCCGTGGCGACATCGCTGTCCACGTCGTTGATGAACCACCCAAGATGCGTGTATTGTATTTTTGAAACACCGATTCCACTATTACGATCGTACCTGAAATGCTCCAACTGATTGCTATTGTATGGCCGCCCCAACCATGTACGAACGGAGAGGACCGCTTTGCCTTCGTTTACCTCATCAATTCTCTTCTTCCACAGCTCATAGTTTCCCCGGAGCGTATGGATCTTTATTTTTTCTGAAATCAACTGAATGAATCGGGTTTGCTCGCCCGCCCGGAAGTGTTTCACGGGAAATGTCCGGGAGACTATTAATACGTATGTTTTCATTTCTCCTCCTTTTTTACTTTTTTAGGTTTCTTATTGACCTTCTTTTTCTTCGGCGGAAAAAAGTCAGCCATTGTCAGCGGGCAGGATGGATTGCCGCACACGGGGCAGATCCTAGTGCTTGATTTACCGTTCATTTGCTATCATTTTTTACAATTACAAAACAGCGTTCCCGGTCCAGTACCTTTTTCTGGGCAGACTGCCACAATCTCAATGACTTTTGAAATGATCCGAAGCAAAATCCATTATCGGCCGTCCACTTATCACTTAGATGATCTGGCTTTTCTCCGTACGGATTCTCCCACGTCCATCCATGGGATTCCACACAAGAAAGGAAAGAATCTTTAGCCAAAAGAAGGTACGGGGCTCCTACGGTCATTCTATAATTAAAATACCAAATTTGATTGTTAGTGCTCCGGTAGGTCATACGATCCGCTGCTAGCTCCGCGAACAGTTCCTCCTTTAGCTCCGTCAGCCAGCCAAGACCATCCCAGTCGCCGGGAGGGAGTATAATTACTTCATCACGGTCGGATCCTTTTGGCCTAAAAGCAACTACATCTTCATAAAATAGTTTTGCCACTCTGGTATCGTTCGCCCCCTCCGGAAGCTCACACAAAAGCACCGGGCGTTTCAGATTTTGTAGATGTGCTATTTTCATTTCAATACCATTTAAACGGATTTTTAATTACGATTTCCTTCCACATTCCTACAATCCCAAACAGAACCAATGCAGCAACAAAAACAAGAACAATTGTTAAATAACTCAATGGATTAAAAGGGTTCAAACGTTTTGCGGCACTAAACCCTCTTCCAAGCTTATTAACTCTATTCTTGTTGCTAACCTCCTGTAGTATTGCTAATTTCTTTAATAACAGCTTCATTGCGCTTTATTTTAAGGTTCAATAATTTCTGCCCAGTGGGTAATCTCATAACGCCTAAGCCCGAGGAACTCTCCGTCAATCACGTTATAAAATGATGTATCCAATACCCCGTATTTCGTATAGGTAAGATACATTTCATTCTTATCCGGCTTTTCCTCCGAGTATCTGCGCCACTGGCCGGCGGCTTTCCCCTTCAGCTCCTTCACCTTCGGAAGCACCTGGCTGGCAATATCTTCTCCCAGACCTATTCCAAGCTCCTTGGCAAGCTCCTGCAGGTCTATGGCGCCTAATACCTTCATTGCTGATTCTTTCCAGCGGGTAAGCTCCTCTGTTTTTGCTACGGCGACGGACTGAACAATTTTTGTCCCTGCGTTATCAGCATAAGTTTTTGATAAAAAATCAGCCCTCGATTCAACCCTTATCGACTCCCTTTGAGTTCGCTCGACGCCTAAATGTGATGAAAAATTGTTGACTAGTCTGCGAGCATGATTGTTGGCTTCATATGCTACATTAACGAGTTTGTCTACGTTTGCAGCGACGAAGGCGGCAGCTTTGGCATTTAAATCGGGAGTAATTTCTGTTTGATGTAGTTCGCCCATTGCATACATTTCACAGTAATCGTGTACTTCATCCTCCGTAAAACATTCCCCTTTTGCCACCTCTGCGATACGGGCGCTGAGGTAGGCCTCAGAAACCGCATTAATGTGTGCATCCCAAAAATCACACGGCATATGTTTATAGAACTTTGCAAATATTTCCCAGTTTTTAAAATGATCCTCACTATCGGGGAATGTGAGTCCTCGGGCGTGGTCGTCTTTTACATTTCTTAGTAGTTCGTTCTCCATATCTAATTTGTTTAAAAATTCAATAGCCTTCTCCCGGATGTGCTCCGGTATAGCTGTAATTCGTTCCTTATAGCCTTTTAATTTCAAGACTCGATTTCTATTTTTCCGTTAAGAAATTTTTGCTTTGCCTGTGATAAAGAGACATGCATATTGGCCCATCCGCTGGTCTGTACGCCCTCGTCAAAGGCCTTTTCAACCACCGGCGCAAGGGGTGTAGAGTTTTTAAGAACAGCTATTAGGGCGTCATGCGTTGCAAAGTCTCTAACTTCACCCTCTCTCGATGTGGCTCCTTTGTTTTGAAGATTGCATATATGGGTTTCCAGCCATGCCCGGGAAATAACCAGGCCATCTGATATTTTAATTTGCTTACTCATTGTCTTTGTGTTTTCTGATACAGTATTGAAAGTGCCTTTCCCCTTGCAGTTCTATTTCCTGCAGGAGTTCTTCTGTGGTTTCGGCATACACGTGTTTCACGGAGCAAACGCCATCGTGAACCGACCAGCTAACCGGCCGGTTATTTTCAAACCTAAACTCATCGCATTTAGGGAAATTAACTTCAGCTATAAATCCGAACTTATTGTAATCGATAAGCCCTTGAAGAAGTTCCTCACCGGCATGATATTCTGCGGATATCCCACCATTATACACGTCCGGGAACATCCTTTCAAAATCATCGTTAGAAACCTCGTCGAGCATTTCCTTTAAACCCGACTCCTCCAAGCTTCCTGCTATCCAAAACAGGCTTACAATCTTGGCGGCATGCGCTTGCTCAAAACGCTCTACAGATTCTTTATTGTTACTCATTTTCAGTACTTTTAATTTTAAAAATTGTTATGCGAAAAGTTTTATTCAGATCCCCCGGCGGCTCATCCTTCGATAAACCCGGATTCTTTCATGGCCTGGGTCAAACCCTGGTGAACACAAACGGACAATACTTTGCGGTTACCGTGGCTTTTGTAGAGACCGAAGAGTTAAGGCTCATAAAAGTTGATATTGAGGATTTGAAGTTTGTCGAGCCAATGACAACAGATAATCACTCCATTGATTAGCCATTGCTTCTGCAATTCCGGCATAAGTCCGGCTTCGTTCTTTCCACCTGTCAGGGGATGGGGGCAGTTTGTGAATGCGCGGCTCTCTACCTTCAACAATATTTGTCGGGGTTAGCTTAGGAAGCCCCCTAAGCCATAAGCAGGTGGCTTTGGTTTCCGGATGACCGAATTGCCAGGGTTGTATAACTTGATCCGGTTTTCTGAACAGAGACGATATAACGCTAATGGGCTGCTCGAAGCAAACATGTGGTATATGGGAGGCCCTTCGCCAACCATTCAGCCATAATGAATTTGATGCGTAATATCTACCTTCCTGTTTTTTTGCTTCAAAATGCCGGGCGCCCGAAACGGAACTATCCGTACACGGGAAGTGAAAAATACCCAAGTCCCAAGGGTAGTCAATCACATCAAAAACACTTCCTTTATAATGCCTGCCTGGTTTATCTGCATCAAGTAAATCACACGACAACACCTCATGTCCTTTTGCTTCAAAGGCTTCAGCTACGACGCGCGAATATTCACATCCTACTAAAACTTTAATTCTGTTCATCTTTTTATTTCTAAAAATTTCTTTACACTTAACAAAGCTGTCAAATAAGCTTTCCGTTCATCACTTGTCCATCCGTCGAAAGATCCTTCTTCTAGTTTTTTAATGTATTCTATCAAATCGATGTTATACACTTGCGAGACACTCTCCATGGCAGATACCAGAAGCTGCGCCACAGCTACCTGTTTATTGTTTTCGATAATAAAATTCTCCATCTCATCCCATGAGGGATATCCGATTTCAATCGCGACACGATTCTTTAATTCGTTTATCTTCATCTCTTCCTCCTTATTTCGACCACCCATCCAGCTACCAGTATAGCAGCGGATATAATGACCATTGTTAAAAAAATTGTTTGCGGGGTCATTCAGGATCTTTTAAATCCTTCAGCACTTTGATCAGATCCTTTATGGATTCATAGTTGATGGAAATACTTCTACCTTCTTGAGTTAGTGAAAAACTACCCATGTATGCCTCAACAACTATTGCGGGTTCAGGTACATTATCTTCACCTGGCGTCTGCCAGATTATTTGTGCGTTTTTTGAGTATAATTTTTCTATCATGATTTTTTCTTTTAAACCGGGCGGATTGAATACCGCACCGCCCGGAGGTGATTAATTACATTCCCCTGTGGATCAGACACCTATTGCTACCCAAGGGGCATTGTCTTTTGCAGTAGATTGGCTCCAATGGGGGATCGGGGTCAATATGTGGGTCCCACGAATTATCATACACAGGCTGAGCGCCTATAATGTAGGTACATTCCCCGGTAGGGAAGCCGTCCGCATTCGCTATGTATACGGCAGATACCGCAAACAGCGCAATCATCAAAAAAGTGATTATCCGTTTCATAGAAAAATGGTCTATTGTGACGGCCGACCTTGCCGTTAAAAGTTTATACTATTCCGAATTGATTATTAAACTCTCTCTTTTTCGCATCCCGAATCTTTTTGTATTCAGACTGGCACTTTTTGCACTGATTGAACCTGCCATCTGCCATACATTTGCTTTTGTTGAACTCAGACAATTCCTTTGTCTCGTTGCACTTTTTACACTTTTTACTATTCATTTTTTAATCTTTTAGTTCAATCTCCCCGA
>Ga0222424_100661_pt1 | contig 14129 bp, 11 predicted proteins | sample 2B2ome_FD_182468 | JGI IMG/M metagenome (GOLD analysis project Ga0222424, IMG submission 182468) | Enriched microbial communities from leaf-cutter ant dump, University of Wisconsin, Madison, United States - 2B200A (version 2) | ecosystem: Environmental > Terrestrial > Nest > Insects nest > Nest... | reverse complement strand
ATACAGGGATCGCATCCTGATGGACAGGGCCTTTATTCCCACTACAATGGGCTTGTCTGCGCCGGTGCGGGCAAATGTTGGTGAGGCCTCCGGCAAAGGGATTGATCTGTCGCTGGATGTAACACAGAGCTTCAGCAGCGATCTGTGGCTGACGGGACGTGCCAACTTTACCTATGCCACCAGTAAATACCGGGTGGTGGAGGAGCCGGAGTATGCGGAAAAGAACCTTTCCAAAATCGGGTTTTCCCTGGCTCAGCGATGGGGCTATATAGCGGAACGGTTGTTTATTGATGCCGCCGATGTTGCTAACGCACCCAAGCAAAATTTCGGGATCTATGGTGCAGGTGATATCAAGTACCGGGATGTAAATGGTGACGGGCAGATCAGTACGCTGGATATGGTGCCCATCGGTTATCCAACCATGCCCGAGATCATTTACGGGTTTGGCGTTTCCACCGGGTATAAAGGCATCGACCTTTCCTGTTTTTTCCAGGGATCGGGATACTCGTCATTCTGGATCAATGAAAATGGTTCCACCTCCCCGTTTGTAGGAGGTAACCAGCTGTTAAAGGCCTATGCAGATAGTTACTGGTCTGAGGAGAACCGGAACATCTATGCGATTTTACCAAGGCTGAGCAAAGACCTTAACAGCAATAACAATCAGGTCAGCACCTGGTTTATGCGCAATGGAAGTTTTCTCCGGTTAAAATCGGTGGAGCTGGGCTACACCATACCGGACCGGCTGACCCGGCAGGCAAAGCTGACGAAGCTGAGGATCTATGCCTCCGGTACCAACCTGGCTTGCTGGAGCTATTTTAAATTATGGGATGTGGAAATGGGCAGCCAGGGGCTGGGTTATCCGCTGCAGCGGGTGTACAATTTCGGTATTCAGGTATCATTTTAATTATCAGGTATGAAAATGAAAAGGATCTTCACACTTGTTCTGGTACTTATGTTCTGTTCCTGCAAAAAGTATCTGGATATTGTTCCGGACAATGTAGCTACGATAGAGCATGCATTCACCATGCGGAATTCCGCAGAAAAATTCCTGTTCACCTGTTATTCCTATCTGCCGCGGGACGGGCACTATATCTGGGACCCCTCCGTTTACAACGGGGATGAAATGTGGGGTATCAACGTAACCCAGGGCTCTTTGCAGGTGGCACAGGGTTTTCAGAGCGTGGTAGCCCCCCTGTTCGATTTCTGGAACGGGGATAAATACGGTGTTCCTTCCCTGTTTATGGCCCTGCGCGATTGTAATATTTTTCTGGATAATATCGACAAAACGCTCGATCTGACAGTGCAGGAAAGGGACCGGTGGCGTTCTGAAGTACTCTTTCTGAAAGCATATTATCATTATTACCTGTTGCGCATGTATGGCCCCATCCCGCTGATAAGAAAAAATATCCCGATATCGGCCAGTGTGGAGGAAGTAAAAGTAAAACGGGAGCCGGTTGATGATTGCCTGGCTTATATCCTCGAACTGCTGGACCAGAGTATGCCCGGATTGCCGGAACGGATCGAGTCCGAAGCCACGGAACAAGGCCGCATCACCCAGCTTATTGCACTGTCGGTAAAGGCAAAAGTGCTGATGCTGGCAGCCAGTCCGCTTTTCAACGGAAATACCGATTACGCAAACTTTACCAATGATACAGGCACCCCATTTTTTAATCAGGTGTATGATAAGGAGCGATGGAAAGAGGCCGCAGATGCGTGCAAGGTAGCCATCGACGCGGCACACCAAACCGGGCACAAGCTGTATTATTATAGCGAGAACGATGCAAACTCCGCCCTGGTTTCGCCGGAAACAAACCTGAAGATGAATATCCGGAACAGCGTTACTGCCAGATGGAGCCCGGAGATCATCTGGGGCGTTACCAATAATCTTACAACAGACAACCAGCGGATGGCGCAGGCCCGGTTAGACGGTAATACACCCGGCATGGCCTCTGTGGGCTCCTCTCTGGCACCAACGCTGAAAATGGCGGAACTGTTTTATACAAAGAACGGCGTGCCCATCAAGGAAGATAAAACCTGGGATTACACCGGGCGCTTTGAGCTGCGGCAAAGCGGGGTTAAGGAGCAGTACTACATTCAGCAGGGGTCTACAACTGTTGGATTGCATCTGGACCGGGAGCCCCGGTTTTATGCATCCCTGGCCTTTGACGGATCCATCTGGTATGGTCAGGGGCGGAAAACAGAGGGTGGTAACTGGGTGGTGCGTGCTAAGTTTGGCGAATACTCCGGTGGTGTACCGGTTAACGGTTATTCCGCAACAGGCTATTGGCCCAAAAAACTGGTTAATGCGGAGAACGTTTATTCTGCTACCAGCAACTATACCATTGTCAACTATCCCCACCCCGAAATCCGGCTTGCCGATCTGTATTTGTTGTATGCAGAAGCGTTGAATGAATACAGCGGTCCCGGAGCTGCTGTGTATGAATACATCAATTATGTACGGAAGCGGGCAGGTCTCAAAAGCGTTGAGGAATCCTGGAGCAACTATTCTGTAAACAGCGGAAAATATCAGACACAGCAGGGACTGCGGGAGATCATTCAGCAGGAACGTGCCATTGAGCTGTGCTTTGAAGGGCACCGGTTCTATGATCTGAAGCGCTGGAAAAAGGCCATGACGGAACTGAACTACCGGGTGCAGGGCTGGAACATACTCCAGAGCACTGCTGCACAATATTACAAGGTGGTAACCCTGCATGACCGTAAGTTCGACTTTAAAGACTATTTCTGGCCCTTACGTGAACTGGACCTCATTGTAAATAAAAACCTCCAGCAAAATCCCGGATGGTGACCGGGGCTTTATCCTGAATGAAGGCATTTAAATTCAACAGCATGAAAAAAATGAAATACCGGATTTTTAAGGTCTTGCTCATCACCGGCGTTATCTCCTGCCGGCAGGAGGCGCCCATGGTATTATCTTCCGGTGGTACGGCACCAGATCCTGTGCGCAATGTTCGCATTGAGAACCAGCCGGGCGGCGCCAAACTTACCTATGATCTTCCGCTGGCGGAGGATCTGCTCTATGTAAAAGCGGTATGGGAATATCCTGCGGGCAAAAAGCACGAAGTGCGGTCATCCATGTATGTTGATTCGTTAAAGATAGAAGGGATCGGCAATACGGAGGAGCGGCCGGTGCAGGTATTTGCCGTGAGCCGCTCTGAAAAAGTATCGGATCCGGTGATGGTTACCATTAAACCGCAAACGCCTCCCGTGCTGATGGTGGCTGCCTCTCTGCAGGTGAAAGAAGCCTTTGGCGGGGTTTCTGTCCGGTTTAATAATAACCTCCGGGCAAACGTTGTTATTACTGTGCTGCGTGAAACCATTGAGGGATGGGCGCCGGTTGATGCATTCTATACCAACCTGGAGAACGGGATCTTCAATACCAGGGGGCTTGAGGCCGAACCCACAACATTTGGAGTGGTGGTAAGAGACCACTGGCTCAACCGGTCCGACACCGTTAAAACGCTGCTAACCCCGCTGTTTGAGCAAAAGATTGCAGCACCAACGCCGATAACCTATCTACCGGGCGATTATAACCAGCATTATTCCGGATTGAATTATACCTATATGTTCAACAATATCTACACCGATTATATGGGTACATTGGGCACCGCTACTTCAAATCTTCCGCTTTCGTTCACGCTTGACTTTCGTGCGGCAACCCGGTTCAGCCGGTTAAAGTACTGGATGCGGGGCGGTACGGCTTATTCTTATAACTATTGCAGTCCGGAGGAGTTTGAGTTATGGGGCACTAATGAACTCAACAATGACTGGAGCAAGTGGACCAAGATCATGGATTGCAAAGTAGTAAAACCCTCCGGTTCGCCACTGGGGGTATTAACAACGCTTGATAACGAAGTGGCTGCGGCAGGTATTGACTTTGAGTTTCCTGCTGATGTGCCTCCGTACCGGTACCTGCGCTGGCGGTCCAACAGGGTGTTTGGCGGCCTGCCTGCTGTTCAGATAGCAGAGTTGGCTTTTTGGGGAAAGCAAAATTAAATATGCCATGAAAAAAAATTACAGAGGTTGGATATTTCCGGGTATTGCATGCTGTATGTTGCTTGGTTTATATGCCTGCAAAAAAATGGATGCTACCTACATTGACTATATCCGTTCGGGTGAGATCAATTATGCCGGAAAGGCTGATTCGCTAAAGGTGTATCCGGGAAAAGGGCGGATTGAGCTGCGCTGGTTGTTTAACCCAAGGGTTAATAAGGCGGTGGTTTACTGGGGCAATGGAAAAATGCAACAGGAATTTCAAATTGTACCTGCAGGGGATGAATGGGTACGCGCGCGGCTGAATAACCTCAGCGAGGGCAGCTACCAGTTTGATGTGTATACCTATGATCAAAAGGGGGCCCGGTCGGTCAGGGTAAGCACATCGGGTATCGTGTACGGAAACACGTATGAACAAACGCTGGTCAACCGGAGCATCCGGTCTGCTTCGGTATCCGGTTCGGATGTAACGATCAACTGGTATGAGGCCGATGAAGATGCAGCGGCTGTAGAACTAACGTATAAGGATCATGATGGGACCGTTCATGTAATTACAGATCCGGTAACGGAGCAGCAGACCGTATTGACAAATTATTTGCCGGGTTCGGAGATCACGTATCGCACGCTGTTTGTGCCGGGAGGCACCGCTATCGATACTTTTTATACCAGCAGGGCTGCCATCGTTCCATAAGGAACATTTAAAATAAATAAGAAATAACATACGATTAAATCAACAGAATATGAAAAGAGAAAACAGCAAAAAAGAAAACAAGAACACACCGCCGGATAAGGCGGTTTCCCGGCGCTCCTTTTTACACGCGGCCGGTGCCGGCGCTGCTGCCTTTGGATTGCTGCAGATCGGCTGCACCGGTTCCAAAAAAACAGCCCGGCAACCTGCAGAGACTCCGAAGATCGCCGGTTTTGAAAAATCGGTAACGGATGAAAGTGCTTCCACTGGCTGGACACCGGTATCGGACAGAAAGGTCCGGGTTGGCCTTATCGGGTATGGGGTCTGCAAATTTGCCGCTCAGTTCGGCTTCCAGAACCACCCTAATGTAGAAGTGGTGGCGGTAAGTGATCTTTTTCCTGACCGCTGTGCAGAACTGGCCCGGGTAACCAATTGCAAAAAGACCTATCCCTCCCTGGAGGAGCTTATCAAGGATGATAGCATCGAGGCGGTTTATATAGCCACAGATGCGCCCAGCCACGCCAAGCAGGCCATTAATGCCCTCAATCATGGCAAGCATGTGGCCTGTGCAGTTCCGGCCGTGGTTAACTCCCTGGAAGAAGCCGATCAGCTGTATGAAGCGGTAAAGAAAAGCGGCAAGAAGTATATGATGTTTGAAACATCGGCCTTTCACCAGGATGTACATGCTATGCGCGAATTGTACAAACAGGGAGCTTTCGGCCAGGTAATTTATACCGAAGGAGAATATTACCATTATTTTCCTACTCCGCTGGACGGCTATAAAAACTGGAGAGAGGGAATGCCTCCTCAGTTTTACCCCACACATGCCAATGGCTACCATATCTGCATCACAGGCGGAAGTTTTACGGAGGTTTCCTGCATTGGATTGCACAGTTCAGTGAAACAATATCAGGCGGCTAATAATGCCTATAAGAACCCGTTTGGTACGGAAGTGGCGCTTTACAAGACCAGTGAGGGTGCTACTTCCCGGATGACCGTAAGCTGGGATACGCCGGGTTTTGGCGCAGAAGCGGGCCGGTTAAGAGGAGAAAAAGGGTCCTATTCCCAAAAGTATGAAGGAATCGTAAAGAATTTGCCGGTTATAAACAGACCGCCTATTCCTCCGGGTATGCAGCTGGGCGGGCATGGCGGTTCACACGGGTTGCTTACAAATGAATTTATAACGGCGATCCTGGAAGACCGGCATCCGCTGGTGCATGTGGCTATGGCGCTGAACCTGACCGTGCCGGGGATCATTGCGCACCAGTCTGCATTAAAAGGCGGAGAGTGGATGAAAATTCCCCAGTATAAAATGTAACGGCACACAACGAATGAACCAGGCTGAAAAGCCTTGTAAAACCAGTATAAGGGATGAACAGATCAAAGAAAAAATCGCAAACACTTTTGGAAAGAAACCAACAATGGATCCCGGGGGGGGTGGTATCGCTGAACCGGAAATCGGACCCCAATATCTGCTTTAAAAGCGGCAGGGGGAGCCGGGTATGGGATGTAGATGGCAATGCGTATATCGACTACCAGGCCGGTTTTGCGGCTGCCTTCCTGGGACATAATGATCCGGATGTAAACCAGGCTGTGTTGGCCGCTGTAGAAGACCATTCAGTGCTGATGGGTGCTGGGCCAACAGAGATGGAAGGACTGTTTGCAGAACTGTTCTGCAATAGCGTTCCGTTTGCTGAAAAGATACAGCTTACCACAACGGGCTCGGAAGCCACATACCATGCCATCCGGATTGCACGCGCTGCAACACACCGGGATCATATTATTATTATCCAGGGCGGGTATAACGGCTGGCATAATGATGTTGCAGGAAATGTGATCAGTAATCTGGCAGATGTGGGAGACCGCATCAGCCCCGGAGAATATCCTTTTGATGCGCTCTCGGCGGGCATCCCGGCACAGCACCGCAGCCTGGTGCATGTTATTAATTTTAATGACCTGGACTCTGTTCGTTATCTTGTGCGGCGGTTCCCCATTGCCTGTATCATCCTGGAGCCGGTCCTTCAGAACATCGGTATTGTGAAACCCAAGGAAGGATATCTTGAAGGGTTGCGTAGCCTGGCTGATGAGCAGGGCTTCCTGCTTATTTTTGATGAGGTAAAAACGGGGTTCCGGCATGCATTGGGTGGCTATCAAAGCATTTGCGGTGTACAGCCGGATCTGAGTACTTTTGGCAAAGCCGTGGCCAACGGCTATCCCATGGGGGTTATAGCCGGTAAGCGCGCCTACATGGATTATTTTATCCATGATCAGAAAGCCGAGCGCGTTTTAATAGCAGGTACCTTTAATGCACACCCGCTTACCACCGTTGCTGCCATTGCCACATTAAAAAAACTGGCATCGCCTGCATTTGATGTTTATGGCCATGTGAACCGGCTGGGCGCCATGCTTGAAAAAGGGCTTCAGGATATTTTTTCCGGATATGATCATCCTTTTTACATTGCCCGGCAGGGATCTGCATTTTGTGTATATTTTATGGACCATGCGCCTGAAGATTTTCACGATATTGCATCCAATAACGATGCGGCATTTGACAAAACTTACCGTCTCCGGCTGATTGAAGAAGGCATATTTCATTTTCCTCTGCCCACAAAACAGGGGAGTATTTCCTTTGCGCATACAGCGGCTGATATAGAAGAAACGCTGGAAAAAACAGAAAAGGTGATGGCCGTGCTGCGGGGTAAACGCCGTCATCTTATATTGAATAACGGAACGAAACGAATAGTGCGCTCATGAAAATAACAGCAGTAGAAACGCATGTATGCCATGCCCGCATGCGCAACTGGATCTTTGTTAAAATAGTTACTGATCAGCCCGGCCTGTGGGGTTGGGGCGAGGCCACCCTCGAATGGCATACCCGGTCCGTGGTGGGCGCTGTAGAAGACATTGCCCAGTTGCTGGTTGGGGAAGACCCCCGGCGTATTGAACACCTCTGGCAGATGATGTTCCGGCAACACTTCTGGCATGGCAATGGCATTGTGCGGGGTACCGCCATCAGCGGTATCGATATTGCCTTATGGGATATCCTCGGTAAGATACATGGAGTACCCTGTCATGAACTGATGGGTGGGCGCGTACGGAATTATATACGGTTGTATTGCCACCTGGGTGGCGGAAAGATGGAGGATTTTTATCAGACGCGGCCGGATGATGCGCGGCGGTTCGGGGAACTGGCGCTGGAGGCGGTGGACGACGGATTTACTGCATTTAAATCGATGGCCGTGCCGGAAACCATGCCGCTGGAGGGGCTGGCTCCGGTGCACTATGCAGAAGCCTGTGTAAAGGCAATGCGGACCGCTGTTGGTAATGGCATTGATATTATGGTAGATTGTCATGCCCGCCCGAGTCCGAGAATGGGCATGCAGTTTGCAAAAGCGCTGGAGCCCTACGGTCTTTATTTCTTTGAAGAACCCTGCTGGCCGGAGACACTTGAGGATATAGCCCTTATTCAGCGGGCGGTGACCACGCCCATTGCCAGTGGGGAACGCCTTATTTCTATACACGCGTTCCGGGAGCTCTTTGAAAAAAGAGCGGTAAGTGTGATCCAGCCGGATATTACCCATTGCGGGGGATTGAGCGAGATCCGCCGCATAGCCGCTATGGCCGAGGCCTACCGGGTTGCAGTGGCGCCTCATAACCCCCAGGGACCGGTAAGTACCGCAGCCTCCATCGAGTTCGGATTTGCCACCCCTTCTTATATCATTTGTGAAAGCGTTCATAATGATGTACCCTGGCGCTCCGATGTGGTGGATGAAGGGTTTACCGTAGAAAAGAAAGGACGCCTGGTATATCCCAATACAAGACCGGGGCTGGGTATAGAGATCAATGAAGCTGCTGTGAAAAAGCACCCCTTTCAGCAGGAAGTACTACAGCGCACATTCTATAAAGATGGCAGCGTAGGCGATTGGTAACTACAACACACAATATGGAAAAAATATTCAAAGGACAGGTAGCCATCATCAGCGGAGGCATGGGAGATATCGGATTTGCCACAGCGCTTGCCATGGCCAGGCGGGGTGCACATATTGCCCTGTGCGGCAGAAGACCGCTGCCGGATGTGGAGGACATGCTGGATCAGATCAGGGCGCAGGATGTAAAATGCGCGTATAAAGAAGTGGATATCGCCGATGCCGCGGCTGTACAGGTATGGGTGGATGAAGTGCGCGACACCATGGGTGTGGCACAACTGATCATTGCAAATGCCGCAATTACCAGGATCGGCGGTATTCATGACATTACCCCGCAGGAGTGGCAACGGGATATCAACGTAAACCTGAACGGCGCTTTTTACATGGCACAGGCCACCACTGCGCTGCTTTTGAAACACCTGCTTCCGGGGCGTGTTGTTTTTGTAGGAAGCTGGGCAGGCGCACGCGCGCATGTGCATATACCGGCTTATTCGGTAGCCAAGGCCGGCATGACGATGCTGTGCAAATGCATGGCCCTGGAGCTTGCCCCCCATCAGATCCTGGTAAATGAAATTGCCCCGGGCTATGTGGCAGCCGGGCTTACCGGGCAGATCTGGAAGGAGGACCCTGAAAATGAAAAAGCGGCGCGGGCAAGGATCCCAACCGGGATGGCGATCACGGCTGCGGAAGTAGCGGAACAGATCGTTTACCTCTGCGATCCGGCTAACCGGCAGATGACGGGAAGCACCTTGTTAATGGATGGAGGCCTTTCTTTAAAATATTAGACATACTTCAGCATGCTTCAGAACCACCCACAAACGGATAACGCGGGGTTTAGCGGTAAGATCGGGGTTGCGCAAAAAGATATAACGCCGCCGGTTGAGATCTATGCAAAGAACTGGGGTGCCGGCAATGACGGTATTAAGTCAGGGGTGCACCACCCGTTTACCTTAACCTGCCTGGTGTTTTTGAGTGATGTTGCAAAACGGCCGCTGGTGCTGATCGCTGCAGACCTGGGCTGGTGGAACGATGCTGCAGATGAGCAGCATTTCCGGTTGGCCCTGCTGCAGGCGTTTGCGCTGGAGGAGGCCGAATTGATGGTCTGTTTCTCGCATACCCATTCAGGGCCCAGTTTGTTTATGGAAAACAGCAATAAGCCGGGTGGTAAGTGGATACCGGTATACCTGGAGCAACTGAAGGAACAGGCCCTGCTGGCCATCCGCGAGGCCCTGGCCAGTGCAGTGCCGGCCACGCTTAGCTGGAAATATGGAAGTTGTGGGTTGGCCGCTAACCGGGATCAGCCAACAGAACAGCCCGGCGAAATACTGGTGGGGTTTGATCCGGAAAAGAAGGCCGACGATACTTTGCTGGTCGGGAGGATAACAGATGGTAACGGTGCTATCATAGCCACGATCGTTAACTATGCATGTCATCCTACCACGCTGGCCTGGGATAACCACCTGCTTTCTCCGGACTATATCGGGGCCATGCGGAAACTGGTAGAGGAGCACACAAAAGGAGCCTGTATATTCCTGCAGGGTGCTTCGGGCGATCTTGCCCCGGCTGAGCAATATTCCGGCAACCCGGCGCTGGCGGACCGGTATGGCCGCTGCCTGGGATATGCCGTGCTGTCGGTACTGGAAGCAATGTTACCACCAGAAACGCAGCTGTACTTTGCGCGGATAGTGGAATCCGGTGCTACCCTGGGTGTATGGGAACAGCGGGCCTTTGATGTTCCTGCTGATTTGAGGGCAGAACTGCAGTATATAGAACTGCCGCTAAAACCCCTGCCCACCCTGAAGGAAATTGAACAGCAGTGGGAGGCCTGTGATGATCCTGTATTAAAAGAGCGCCTGTGGCGTAAAAGAGGGATCCGGAAAAACCTGGGAGACGGAGGCACTGCGGCTGTACCGTTGTGGATCTGGCGCCTGGGAGCGTGTTGCCTTATCGGGCAGCCTAATGAAGCCTATTCCTGGTTTCAGCAGGAACTACGAAATGCACTGTTGCCTTACCCCGCAGCCGTTATGAATATTGTAAACGGACATACGGGGTATTTACCACCTGAAAAATTATACAGTTCCAATATCTATGCCGTGTGGCAAACGCCATTTGCACCCGGCTCGCTGGAGCAACTGACCAGCCGGGCCATAACAGCGGCCCATAAAATCATGCAATAGTTTAAAACCGCATCATGAAGTCGAATTTTGAAGTGCTGGATGCCATCGTGTTTGGAGTATACCTTGTTGCCATCGTGCTGATTGGGTTGTATGCTTCAAAAAAAGGGGCAAATACAAAAAGGGATTATTTTCTGGCAGGGGATAAGCTCCCGTGGTGGATGATCGGCGGCAGCATTATGGCCGCTAATATCAGCAGTCATCAGCTGGTGGGTGTTATGGGCGTGGCCTATACGGAGGGTTTTGTTGCCATTGTGATTGAATGGGGCGCCATCCTTATCGGATATAATGCCTTGCTCTGGATCTTTCTGCCCTTCTATTTGCGCAATGGATTTTATACCATGCCGGAATTTTTGCAACGGCGCTTCGGGGCAACTGCCCGTACGCTTTATGCCGTGCTGGTATTGCTGACTTATATTGTAGTGGAGATCAGCGCAGTCCTGTACCTGGGGGCATTAACACTGCACTCTTTATTAGGTATTCCTGTTTCTGCCAGTGTGATCATTCTTGCTGTTACCACCGGTATTTACACCATTGCGGGTGGTTTACGCGCGGTGATCTGGACGGAGATGATCCAGCTGGCGGTGCTGATGCTGGGTATGTTTGCCTTATCCTTTATAACGGTTGATAAAGCCGGTGGTTTTTCTGCAATACTGGAAACCACAAAGAGTTGGAAGCTGATGCTGCCGGCCGATGATCCAAATTTCCCCTGGACCATGTACCTCGGCGGAAGCCTGTGCATCAGTATTTTTTACAGTGCCACCAACCAGTTCATTGTTCAGCGCACACTGGCTGCCAAAAATGAATGGCATGCCCGCATGGGTGTGGTCTTTGGAAACTACCTCAAATTTTTATTGCCGCTGGCGATCGTATTTCCGGCATTGGTAGCGCCCCGGCTTTTTCCAAACCTTGAGAAGCCCGATCTGCTTTTTGCGGTGCTGGTAGAAAACCTGTTGCCTTCCGGTATTATCGGGCTGGTGATGGCAGGATTGATTGCCGCGATCATGTCGCATATTTCGGGGGCGATCAACTCGTGTACCACCATCCTTACCATGGATGTTTATTTACCCTATATCCGTCCTAAAGCAACAGAAAAGCAGTCGGTTGGTTTTGGTAAGATCACGGGAGTGATCATTATTGTATTAGGGATCATTTGCAGCGGCCTGCTGGCGCTCTATTCAGAAAAACCGATCTTTATTTACCTGCTCAATGCATATGGCTATTTTACGCCGGGAATTGCCACGATGTTCTTAATGGGCATTCTCTGGAAAAAGACCACGCACAAAGGTGCTGTGGCGGCGGGTCTGCTAACCATTCCCTTATCGCTGGCCTTTGAATACTGGTTTCCGTCGATGCCGTTTTTTAACCGGACAGGGATCGTGTTCTGGATCTGTATGCTGGTATGCGGACTGGTAAGCCTGGTAAGTAAGCCCAAACCGGCGGCGGAGCTGGCCGGGCTGGTATGGACGCCGCAACACCTTCGCCTCCCGGGTGAAGAAAGCGCCGATCAAAAGCTTATCCGCAAACCGGTTTTCTGGTGGGCCATCATTACGGCGATCGTCCTTTTCTTTTACATCCGGTTTGCCTGATCGGAAGGAATCGCGTATTTTAAATGCAATTATATGGAAATCTTTAAACTGGATGTGCCGCACAGCGTTCTGGGCGAGGGGCCGGTATGGGATGCCGGCCGGCAATGTTTGTGGTGGGTGGATATTGAGCCGGGCCTGGTGCACCGGTACACACCTGCAACAGCACAATACCGGATGCTGCCTGTTGGTGACCGCTGCAGCTCCCTTGTCTTGTGTACATCGGGTAACCTGATGCTGACCCTGAAGGATGGTTTTGCCATAATGGACGCCGGCTCAGGGGCAAAGGATTATGTGGCCAGGGTGGAAGCCAACCTGCCGGATAACCGGTTCAATGATGGTAAGTGTGACCCGGCCGGCCGGTTCTGGGCCGGAACCATGGATTACAAAAGCGGAATCACCGGCGCCGGAAAATTGTACATGCTGAACGCTGACCGGTCGGTTACCGTCCGGCTTTCGGGAATTACCTGCTCCAACGGGATGGCCTGGAGCCCTGATCATACGGTATTTTATTATATTGATACGCCTACCCGCGAAGTAGTGGCCTACTGCTATGACAAAGTCACCGGCAATATCCGTGATAAAAGGGTTGCGGTAAGCATACCGGCCGAACAGGGGCTGCCGGACGGAATGACCATCGACCGTGAAGGCATGCTGTGGGTGGCCTTATGGGGCGGATCTGCGGTAGTACGGTATGACCCCTACTCCGGAAAACGTATTGCGGCGATCGAACTTCCGGTTTCCAATGTGACCTCCTGTACATTTGGCGGGGAACACCTGGACGATTTATACATAACCACGGCCCGGTCGGGTCTTAGCGCGCACGAATTAAGCCGGCAACCGCTTGCCGGTGCTGTATTTGTTTGCAAAAGCGTGGGTGTAAAAGGGTTGGATGCCATCCCGTTTTTTGATACAACCCCGCAATGATATCCCTGCGTTCCTGTTCCCGGAAGCCGTTGATGTTCGCCAGCGTTTTGAAAACAGGCAAACACCAACGGCGGATATGATAGCCTAGCTGTAACGCTTTACCCGCAGCTCGGCCTGTTTTTTATGTCCCTCAAAACCTTCGATGGCGCATAACCGCATTGCATAGTTACCCACAAAGGCGCCTGCCTGCGGAGTGCATTTCTGGTAGGTACAGTTTTTCAGGAACTTGCCCACCCACAGGCCACCGGTATACCGGGCCGCCTTGTTGGTAGGAAGGGTATGGTTGGTGCCAATCACTTTATCTCCGTAAGCCACATTTGTTTCGGGACCTAAAAACAGGGCGCCGTAGTTGGAAAGACGCTGCAAAAAGAAATCAGGGTCCCTTGTCAGTACTTCCACATGCTCGTAGGCAAGTTTATCGGCTTCAGCAACGGCCTCTTCTTCATTGTCTACCAGAATAATCATTCCGTTATCCTGCCATGCTACTGATGCTATAGGGGCGGTGGACAATGTCTGTAGTTGTTTTTCAATTTCAATAAGGGTTTCTTCTGCCAGCTTTTCAGAGGTGGTAATCAGGGCAGCCGGAGATGTGGGCCCGTGTTCGGATTGCCCCAGTATATCGCAGGCAACCATTTCAGCATCTGCTGTTTCATCTGCGATAACAAGTACCTCCGTTGGCCCGGCAAAAAGATCAATGCCTACCCGGCCAAAAAGCTGCCGTTTGGCTTCTGCAACATAGGCATTCCCCGGTCCAACGATCATATCCACAGGCTGTATGGTTTCTGTACCCACGGCCATCGCCACCATGGCCTGCACG
>Ga0222424_100660_pt1 | contig 14136 bp, 9 predicted proteins | sample 2B2ome_FD_182468 | JGI IMG/M metagenome (GOLD analysis project Ga0222424, IMG submission 182468) | Enriched microbial communities from leaf-cutter ant dump, University of Wisconsin, Madison, United States - 2B200A (version 2) | ecosystem: Environmental > Terrestrial > Nest > Insects nest > Nest... | reverse complement strand
TGTAGACGCAGATATCGCCGGCCACGGTGAGGCCGTACCTGACGATCTCCTCGGCGGAGAGCTGGCTGTGGTCGAGCAGCGCGCGCGCGGCGGCCAGGGCGTAGTTGCCGCCGGAGCCGATGGCGATGATGCCGTGCTCGGGCTCGAGCACGTCGCCGTTGCCGGTGATGATCAGCGAGGCGCTCTTGTCGGCCACGGCCAGCAGGGCTTCGAGACGGCGCAGCGTGCGGTCGGTGCGCCAGTCCTTGGCCATCTCCACGGCGGCGCGGGTGAGGTGGCCGCCATGCTTCTCGAGCTTGGCCTCGAAGTATTCGAACAGGGTGAAGGCGTCGGCGGTGCCGCCGGCGAAGCCGGCGATGACCTGGTCGCGGTAGAGGCGGCGGACCTTGCGGGCGTTGCCTTTCATCACCGTGTTGCCGAGCGAGACCTGGCCGTCGCCGCCGAGCACGACGGTGTCGCCGCGGCGCACGGAAAGTATGGTGGTCATGGTTGTGCTGCTCCCGTGGAGGTCAGGGGCGGATTGCTCAGGGGAATGGCGTCGAGGCCGGCGGCGGCCAGCGCGCGGCGGGCGCCGTCGAGGCTGTCGGCGCTGTTGAACGGGCCGGCGAGCACGCGGTGCAGGTGGCGCCCGCTGCCATCCGTGCCTTCCTGCACACGGGCGGGCAGGCCCAGCAGACGGATCTGGGCGCGCCGCCGGTCGGCCTCGTCGGCGCTGGCGAAGGCGCCGGCCTGCAGCCAGCGCGGCACGGCGTCAGCCTCGGTGGCCTTGGGCTTCTGCTGGGCGCCGGCCGGCAGGGGGCGCGGCGGTGAGCTGTCGACCTTGCGGGTCGGCAGCACCTGCTGGTTGGGCAGGATATCGTAGAATTCGAAGCGCTCCGGATTCTGCGCCGGCTCGGCGGCCTTGGCGGTCCCGGCGGCCTGATCCGGCTTCGGCTCATCCTTGGCCAGCGCGGGTGGCACCGGCTCGACGCTGCGGGCGGGGCGGTGCTGGACGAACCAGATCAGCGCCACCAGCGCGGCGATGACCAGCAGCGCGAGCAGCAGCCGGCCCTTGCGGATGCCACCGGCGGGTGGCTGCGGCTTGCCACGGGCGGCCGCTCCGCGGCTGCCTCCGCTGCCAGCGCGCGGCTTGCTGCCGCCGGCCTGGCGCGGTGATCGGCTGGCTCCGCGGGGAGCCTGTCGGCGTATGGTCATGACAGTCTGGGCTCCGGTTCCTGCTCGTGGCTCACATGCGCTCGGGCGCGGCCACGCCCAGCAGACCCAGGCCGTTGGCCAGGATCTTCTGTGTCGCCAGGCTGAGGGTCAGGCGCGCATTGCGCTGGGCGGCGTCGTCGACCAGCATCTTGTTGCTGTTGTAGTAGCCGTGGAACTCCTGGGCGAGCTCGCGCAGCACATGGGTGAGCTGGTGCGGCGCGCGGTGGCGGGCGGCATTGGCGACGGCCTCGGGCCAGGCCGACAGGCGCTTGACCAGCTCTTCCACGCCGGCATCCGGCAGCTCCGGCAGCGCGGCCAGGCCGGCCTCGGTGTCCAGCGTCCAGCCGCGCGTGGCCAGCTCGCGCAGCACGCTGCTGATGCGGGCGTGGGCGTACTGCAGGTAGTACACCGGGTTGTCGGCGGTCTGCGAGCGCGCGAGGTCGATGTCGAACTCCAGATGCTGTTCCGGCGAGCGGGTCAGATAGAAGAAGCGGGTGGCGTCGTTGCCGGCCTCTTCGATCAGCTGCTTGAGCGTGACGAAGTTGCCCGAGCGCTTGCCCATGCGACCCGAGGACAGCGTGACGAACTGGATGAGCGCGACATGGAACTTGTCGCCCTGGCCGGTCAGCGCCTCGATGGCGGCGCGCACGCGGGCGATGTAGCCATGGTGGTCGGCGCCCCAGACATCGATCAGCGTGTCGAAGCCGCGGTCGAGCTTGTCCAGGTGGTAGGCCACGTCGGCGGCGAAATAGGTGTGGATGCCGTTGTCGCGCACCAGCACGCGGTCCTTCTCGTCGCCCAGCGCGCTGGTGCGCAGCCAGATCGCGCCATCCTGCTCGTAGACATGGCCGCGCTCGCGCAGGCGTCCGATCGCGCGCTCGATGGCGCCGCTCTCGGCCAGCGTGCGCTCGGAGAACCACTCGTCGAACTGCACGTTGAAGGCGGCCAGCGTGGCGCGGATGTCGGCCAGCTGGGTATCCAGGCCGAAGTCCTGGACTTTGCGGTAGTCGGCGCCGAGCAGGTCGCGGACACGCGTGATGATGGCGTCGAGGTAGGCTTCCTTGCGCGCCTTGATGTCGTCGCCCTCACCCTCGGGGTCTTCCGGCAGCCCGGCGACGACCTCGGCCCACGGGCGGAAGTAGATGCGGCCGTCGCGCGCCAGCAGCGCCTGCGCGCAGTCCTTCACGTAATCCGCCGGATAGGCGCGCGAGGGCACCTGCACGGTCTCGCCACAGGCTTCCAGGTAGCGTGCGTAGACCGACACGGCGAGCACGTCGGCCTGACGGCCGGCATCGTTGATGTAGTACTCGGTGCGCAGGTCGTGACCGGTGGCACGCAGCAGGTTGGCCAGCGCCGAGCCATAGGCCGCGCCGCGTCCGTGGCCGACGTGCATGGGGCCGGTGGGGTTGGCCGACACGTACTCCAGCAGCACCTTGCCGCCCTGGCCGACATCCGGCGAGGAGAAGGCGGTGGCGTCGGCGAGGATGTCGCGCACGGCGGCGAAACGGCTGTCGGCGGACAGGAAGAAGTTGATGAAGCCGGGGCCGGCGATCTCGACCTTGCTGACGCCGGCGGCCGCGCGCGCCTCGGCCGGCATGGCGGCGACCAGTGCTTCGGCGATGTCGCGGGGCTTGCGGCCGGCGGCCTTGGCCGAGGCCAGGGCCAGGTTGGTGGCCCAGTCGCCATGGCTCTTGTCGCGGGTGCGGTCGAGCTGGATGGCGGGGGCGAAATCGGCGGGCAGCAGGCCGTCCGCGCGCAGGCTGGCGAGGGCGGAGGAGAGCAGGGTGTCGAGCGCGTGCTTCATCAGGGGGTCCGGGCCGGAGTGGGGCGTCAAATCGGCGGCGATTGTAGCAATAAAGCGGGCGGCCATGAAAAAACGGCCGGGAGCCATTGCTGGCGCGGCATGGCGCCCGCCAGGGATGACAGGCACAAAAAAGGCGGACCTTCCGGGGGAAGAGTCCGCCTTCGTCGCCTTGCCACGAACGCGCGTGGCGGGCGGGCAGCTTACTTCTTGAAGCTGCGGGCGCCGAAGCGCTGCTTGAACTTGTCGATGCGGCCGCCGGTGTCCACGACCTTCTGGGTGCCGGTGTAGAACGGGTGGCAGGCCGAGCAGACGTCGATCAGGAAGTCCTTGCTCAGGGTGGAACGGGTGACGAACTTGTTGCCACAGGAGCAGGTGGCGGTCACTTCTTCATACTTCGGGTGGATGTCAGCGCGCATGGCGATCACCTATAGACGGATTCAAGGAACGGGTTGATGGGGCTTCGCTTTCCCGGCGGGCCCCGCAGGCCGGAGGCGGGGCGGGGCAGACGCGCGGGCACGAGGCCGGACCATTCTCTTGGCCCACCGCGAAGGTCTCTTCATCGCAGCCGGGCACAACAAGGCGGCGGATTATAGGGGCTGCGCAGGAAATAGCCAAGTCGGGCGAGGCGCATGTCCACGGACCGTTTGCGCGTCCCTGTCGCCGGGCGCGGATGCTACGCTTGCCAGCCATGACCATCCTGCAGATCGCCCTGCCGTCGCCGTTGCGCCGGCTCTTCGATTACCGCCTGCCCGCCGGCCGCCCCGTGCCGCCCGTGGGGGCACGCGTGCGCGTGCCGTTCGGGCGCCAGGAGCTGATCGGCCTGGTCTGCGGACATGGCGAGCGCAGCGAGGTGCCGGCGGACAAGCTCAAGCTGGTGCTGGCGGTGCTCGACGACGCGCCGGTGCTGCCGCCGGCCTTGTGGCGGCTGGCGCTGTGGACGGCGCATTACTACCAGCATCCTATGGGTGATGCGCTCAGCCAGATGCTGCCGGTGCTGATACGCCAGGGCGAGGCCGTGCTGGCGGATGCGCCCAGGGTCTGGCGCCTGACACCGCGCGGCCAGGCACTGGAGGCCGGCGCGCTGAAGCGGGCGGCGCGCCAGCAGCAGGCATGGGACCTGCTGCGCGAGCATGAGCAGGGCCTGGGCGAGGCCTCGCTGCGCGCGTTCGGGGTGAGCCGCGACAGCCTGCGCGCGCTGGCGGCCAGGGAGCTGATCGCCGAGGTCGAGGCCGTGCCGGCGGCGGATGCCGCAGCCGCGCCGCTGCTGGCCGAGGCGCCGCTGGGCGCCAGCGGCGAGCAGGCGGCCGCCATCGCCGCCCTGCGCGAGGCTGCCGGAGGCGACGGCGCCGGGTTCAGCGCCTGGCTGTTGCATGGCATCACCGGCAGTGGCAAGACCGAGGTCTATCTGCAGGTGATGGAGACGGTGCTGGCGGCCGGACGCCAGGTGCTGGTGCTGGTGCCGGAGATCGGCCTGACCCCGCAGACCGTCGCGCGTTTCCAGGCGCGCTTCCGCTGCCCGCTGGCGGTGCTGCATTCCGGCCTGACCGACCGCGAGCGCCTGCAGGCCTGGCGCATGGCCCACGCCGGCGGGGCCGGCATCGTCATCGGCACGCGTTCGGCGGTGTTCACGCCGCTGGCGCGGCCGGGGCTGATCATCATCGACGAGGAGCACGACCTGTCCTTCAAGCAGCAGGAGGGCTTCCGCTACCACGGGCGCGATGTCGCCGTGCGCCGGGCCCAGCTCGAGGGCATTCCCGTGCTGCTGGGCAGCGCGACGCCGGCGCTGGAGACGCTGGCCAATGTCCAGGCCGGCCGTTATCGCCGGCTGGCGCTGACACAGCGCGCGGGCAGCGCCAGTCCGCCCGTGGTGCGCTGTCTGGACATCCGCGCCCAGCCGCTGAGCGAGGGCCTGAGCGCACCGGCGCGCGCGCGCATGGCGGAGACGCTGGCGCGGGGCGAGCAGGTGCTGGTCTTCATCAACCGCCGGGGCTACGCGCCGGTGCTGCTCTGTCATGACTGCGGCTGGCAGGCGGATTGCGCGCGCTGCGACGCCAGGCCGACCCTGCACCGCGATCCGGTGCGCCTGCACTGTCATCACTGCGGCAGCGAGCGGCCGCCGCCGCGCGCCTGCCCGGACTGCGCCAGCACCGACCTGCGCCCGCTCGGTGTCGGCACGGAGCGGCTGGAGGAGGCGCTGGCCCAGCTTTTCCCCGGGACGCCCGTGTATCGCATCGATCGTGACAGCACCCGGCGCAAGGGCTCCCTGCAGGCGCTGATCGGGCAGATACACGCGGGCGGGCCGGCCCTGCTGGTCGGCACCCAGATGCTGGCCAAGGGGCATCATTTCCCGAATGTCACGCTGGTGGTCATTCCGGATTGCGACAGCGGCCTGTTCAGCGCCGATTTCCGCGGGTCCGAGCGGCTGGCGCAGTTGCTGGTGCAGGTGGCGGGGCGGGCGGGGCGCGCCGAGCGCGCCGGCGAAGTGCTGCTGCAGACGCATCAGCCGGATCATCCGCTGCTGCGCACCCTGCTGGAGCAGGGCTATCTCGCCTGCGCCCGCGAGCTGCTCGGCGAGCGCCGCCTGCTGGGGCTGCCGCCGTCGGGCTATCTGGCGCTGCTGCGGGCCGAGGCGACGCGCCCGGAGCTGCCGGCAGCCTTCCTGCAGCAGGCGGCCATGACCGTCATCCAGGGTGGTTTCCCGGTGCAGGCCTGGGGACCGGTGCCGGCGCCGCTGGCGCGCAAGGCCGGCATGTCGCGCGCGCATCTGCTGCTCAAGAGCGATGACCGCCGCGCGCTGCATGGCTTGCTGGATGTGCTGGTGCCCTGGCTGGACCAGCTGCCCGAGGCCCGCCAGGTGCGCTGGTCGGTGGATGTCGACCCGCAGGAGCTGGGCTGAGGCCGAGGGCCCGCCGCTCCTGGCGCGGCGGGCCCGGCCGGTCAGGGCTGGGGCGGCGCGACCGGGATGACCGCGCCAGCCGGCGCGGCGGGTGCCGCCGGTGCCGCGGCCGGGGGTGGCGCCAGTTCGCTCGGGAACATTTCGTCTATGCCATCCGGATCATCGGCGCTGGTGGCCGCGCCGGTGTTGCGGTTGACGCGCTCCGTCACCAGTCCGGCCGGCGTCGGCGGCACGCTGTAGGGCATGCCGCGCAGGGCGGTGGCCATGTACTGGTTCCACAGCGGCAGCGCCGCGTATCCGCCGTACTCGACCTTGCCCAGGCTCTGCGGGTCGTCGAAGCCAACCCAGGTGATCGCGACCATGCCGGCGTTGAAGCCGGCGAACCAGGCGTCACGGGCGTCGTTGGTGGTGCCGGTCTTGCCGGCGAGGTCGTTGCGGCCGAGGCTGAGCGCGCCGCGGCCGGTGCCGTGACGGATCACGTCCTGCAGGATGGAGTACATCTGGCTGGCGGCGCGCGGGCGCATGATGCGCAGCGCCACCGGATAGTCGGGCCCGGTGGCGGTGGGCTGGGTCACCGTGATGGCGCCGCCGCTGCCGCTGATGTCGCCGGTCGTCGAGCCATCCGCCGCGAGGGCGGTCTCGGGCGGCTCGACACTGCCGTCGGCGGTGATGACAGGGGCCGGCGCGGGCTCCTCGCAGGGGCGGCAGACGCGCTTGGGCGTGGCCTGGAAGACGATCTTGCCCTGGCGGTCGACGACCTTCTCGATGAAATACGGGTTCACCCGCAGGCCGCCGTTGGCGATGGCGGCGTAGGCGGTCGCCATCTGGATGGGCAGCACCTCGGCCGTGCCCAGCGCCAGGGTCAGGTTCTGCGGCAGCTTGTCCTTGTCGAGGCCGAAGCGGCTCAGGTATTCACGCGCCGATTCCACGCCGACCGCCTGCAGCAGGCGGATGGAGACCAGGTTGCGCGACAGGTAGAGGGCGCGGCGCAGGGTGATGGGGCCCATGAACTCGCCATCGGAGTTGCTCGGCGTCCAGTCGCCGAAGCTCAGCGGCGCGTCGTCGATCAGGCTGGCCGGCGTGTAGCCGCGCTCCAGCGCCTTGCTGTAGATCAGCGGCTTGATGGTGGAGCCGGCCTGGCGCCAGCCCTGCACGGCGCGGTTGAACTTGCTCTGGCCGAAGTCGAAGCCGCCGACCACGGCTTCCAGCGCGCCGTTCTCGGGGTTGAGCGCGATCAGCTGGCCCTGCACCCTGGGGATCTGCGCCAGTCGCCAGCGCTTGCCCGAAGGCTGCAGGCGGATGATGTCGTCGACGGCGACCAGCTCGCGCGCGCTCTTGGGCGCCGGGCCTATGCTGTTGACGTTGATGTACTTGCGCGCCCAGCTGTAGTCGCCGGGCGTCAGCGTGACGCGTTCGCCGGTGCGCAGCGTGGCGGTGATCTGCTGGGCGTCGACGGCGACCACCTGGGCCGGCTCCAGGTTGCCGACGCGGCTCAGCGACTTCAGCGGCAGCGTGGCGGCCTTGCCTTCCGGGCCGCGCCAGCCATGGCGCTGGTCGTAGGCCAGCAGGCCGTTGATGACGGCGGCGCTGGCGGCGTTCTGGTTGCGCGAATCGACCGTGGTGTAGACCTTGTAGCCGGTGTCGTAGACATCCTTGCCGAAGCGCGTCAGCAGCTCCTCGCGCACCATCTCGGCCAGCCAGGGCGCCTGCACGTCCTGCAGGCTGCCCTTGAAGTTGAGCGCCACCGGCGCCTGCACGGCCTTGTCGTGCGCGGCCTTGGTGATGTAGCCGAGCTTGAGCATGCGGCCGAGGATCCAGTCGCGGCGGATGAGCGCGCGCTCCGGGTTGCGCACCGGGTTGTAGGCGGACGGCGCCTTGGGCAGGCCGGCGATCATGGCCATCTCGGCCAGGGTCAGCTGGTCCACGGTCTTGCCGTAGTAGATCTTGGCGGCGGCGCCGATGCCGTAGGCGCGCTGACCGAGATAGATCTTGTTCAGGTACAGCTCGAGGATCTCCTCCTTGGTCAGCGAGTCCTCGATGCGCTTGGCCAGCATGATCTCGGTGAACTTGCGGCTGAAGGTGCGCTCGTTGCTGAGGAAATAGTTCTTGGCCACCTGCATGGTGATGGTGGATCCGCCGGAGCGGATGCTGCCGCTGGTGACCAGTTCGCCGAAGGCGCGGCCGAGACTGGTGTAGTCGATGCCTTCATGCTCGAAGAAGCGGTCGTCCTCGGCGGCCAGGAAAGCCTGCACGAACTGCTTGGGGACTTCCTTGTAGCGCAGCGGGATGGTGTGCTTGACGCCGAATTCGCTGATCAGCTTGCCGTCGCGCGTGTAGACCTGCAGCGGCGTCTCGTAGCGCACCTGCTTGAGCGTGGAGATGTCCGGCAGCTCCGGTGTCAGCGCCAGGTAGGAGCCGCTGGCGCCGAGGGTGATGCCGGTCAGGGCGAGGCCCAGCCAGCGCAGGAGACGGAACGGTTTCGGAGTCGCAGTCATCGGGGCAACCTGGAGTCAGTCCGGCCACGGACAGGGGCCGGCATTATATGCCGTGGGTCAGGATACTTCATTGCGTTTGCGTAATGGCCGGGGCGTTGCTAAACCCAAGATGTCAGGGCGCGACAGGGAGGTCGGCATGTCTTGTGGAAGACGCGTGAGGTCATGGTTCGTGCACCCGCGCAGGCCGTGGCCGGCTGTGCCCGTGCTGCTCGCGCTGCTGCTGTGCCCGGTGGCGGGGCAGGGGCGGCAGGGCGATCCCGGGCATGTCAGCCTGTCCGTGGAGGATGCCGACCTGCGTCAGGTTTTGCATCAGCTGGCGGGCGCCGCCCGTCTGAATCTTGTGCTCGACGAGGCGGTGCAGGGGCGGGTCAGCCTGCGGGTGCGCGCGCGGCCCGCGCGCGCCGTGCTGGACGAGCTCCTGCAGGCGCAGGGGCTGGCAGGAGAGCAGGCCGGCGGCCTGCTCCGGGTGGCGGCGTTCGAGGCGCTGACCACCCGGGCGCGCCAGCAGCGCGACTGGGAGGCCGCCCGCGAGGCGCGCGAGCCGGTGGTCACGCGCCTGCTGCCGTTGCGCCATGCCCGCGCCGCCGACCTGGCCAAGTTGCTGGAGGGCGGCGCCGCGCCGGGCGCGGAGCGCCTGCTGGGGCCGCGCGGGCGGCTGGATGTCGATCTGCGCACCAACACCCTGCTGATCACGGACAACGCGAACAGGCTGGCGAGCTGGCCGGACTGGCTGGCGGTGCTGGACCGGCCGGCACGGCAGGTCGTCATCGAGACCCGCCTGGCGGTGGTGTCGCGCAGCCTGGCCAGCCAGCTGGGCGCGCGCTGGGGCCTGCAGCGCGCCGGCCTGGCAGCCCAGGTGCCGCTGGCGGTGGCCGATTCGGCCAGCCTGCGCTATGGCGTGGTCGGGCTGGACGGCCACCTGCTGGATGTCGAGCTGTCGGCGCTGGAGAGCTCCGGCGAGGGCGAGGTCATCGCCCGGCCGGGCGTGATGACCAGCGAGCAGCAGGTGGCCCGCATCGCCTCCGGCCAGCAGATACCCTACCAGGAGACGACCCAGAGCGGCGCCAGCACCACGCGCTTCGTCAACGCCGAGCTCAGCCTGGAGGTGACACCCTCGGTCTCCGCGCACGGTGACATCATGCTCGACCTGCGCCTGAGCCAGGACAGCCCCGGTGATATCCAGCCTTCCGGCGCTCGCGCCATCGAGACCAACCGCCTGAGCACCCAGGTGCGCCTGCGCGACGGCCAGACCCTGATGCTGGGCGGAATTTTTCGCACGCAGCGCGCCAACAGTGTCAGCAAGGTGCCGGGACTGGGTAATATCCCCTATCTCGGCTACCTGTTCCGCCGCCATGTCGTGCGCGAGGACAAGCAGGAGCTCCTGATTTTCGTGACGCCCCGCCTGGCCGACGACCCGGTCCCCGGCGCGGCGGAGATGGCAGATGGGTCAGACAGTCCACAACATATTCCTCGTGGGGCCGATGGGCGCGGGCAAGACCACGATAGGCCGCCAGCTGGCTGATATCCTGCGCTGGGAATTCGTCGACTCCGATCACGAGATCGAGGCCCGCACCGGCGCCAACATCCCCTGGATCTTCGACATCGAGGGCGAGGAAGGCTTCCGTCAGCGCGAGGAGCACGTCATCGACGTGCTCAGCCAGCGCCGGCACATCGTGCTGGCCACGGGCGGCGGCGCGATCATGCGCGAGCCGAACCGCAGGCATCTGCACGAACGCGGCACGGTGGTCTATCTGGAGACACCGGTGGAGCGCCAGCTCGAGCGCACCGCTCGCGACCACAACCGCCCGCTGCTGCGCACGCCCGATCCGCGCGCGCGGCTGACCGAGCTGCTGCGCGTGCGCGACCCCTTGTATCGGGAGGTCGCGCATCACATCATGCCGACCGAACGCACCAGTGCCCGCGATGTGGCCTGGCATATCCTGCAGGCCCTAGGCCTGCGCTGAACCGGAACGGGTGGAAGCAGAGGCGATGCAGACGCTGGAAGTGCAACTGGGTGAGCGCAGCTACCCGATCTTCATCGGGGAGTCGCTGCTGGCCCGCCCGGAGTGCCTGCTCCCGCACATACGCGGCCGGCAGGTGCTGGTGGTCAGCAACAGCACGGTGGCGCCGCTGTATGCCGAGCAGGTGGTGGGCGCTTTGCGCGAGGGCGGCCTGACCGTCGCCGAAGTGACGCTCCCGGATGGCGAGCAGTTCAAGGACTGGCAGCACCTCAACCTGATCTTCGACGCCCTGCTGGCGGCGCGCTTCAGCCGCAAGGCCACGCTGGTCGCCCTGGGCGGCGGCGTGGTCGGCGACATGACCGGTTTCGCCGCGGCCTGCTATCAGCGCGGCTGCGATTTCATCCAGGTCCCCACCACGCTGCTGTCGCAGGTGGATTCGTCCGTGGGCGGCAAGACCGGCATCAACCACCCGCTCGGCAAGAACATGATCGGCGCCTTCATGCAGCCGCGCGCCGTGCTGGCGGACACCTCGGTGCTGGCCACGCTGCCGGCGCGGGAGCTGTCCGCCGGGCTGGCCGAGGTCATCAAGTACGGCCTGATCCGCGACCTGCCCTTCCTGGCGTGGCTGGAGGCGCACATGGATGGGCTGATGGCACGTGATCCGGCGCTGCTGGCGGAGGCCATCCGCCGTTCCTGCCAGAACAAGGCCGAGGTCGTGGCGGCGGACGAGCTGGAGCAGAACGATGTGCGCGCGCTGCTCAATCTCGGGCACACGTTCGGGCACGCCATAGAGACCGGCATGGGCTACGGTAGCTGGCTGCACGGCGAGGCCGTGGGCACGGGCATGCTCATGGCGGCCGATTTGTCCTGGCGCGAGGGCTGGCTTAGCGCGGCGGATGTCGCCCGCGTGCGTGCCCTGCTGGTGCGTGCCGGCCTGCCGGTGACACCGCCCGCGGGCATGTCGGCGGATGAATTTCTGCGCCACATGGCGGTGGACAAGAAGAATATCGACGGGCGCCTGCGTCTGGTCCTGCTGCGCGGTCTGGGCGATGCCTGGGTGACCGACGGCGCCGACCCGTCGCGCCTGCGCGCGACGCTGGAAGCCGGCGAACGGCTGGGCATGACGGACTGAGGAGCGGGTGATGCACTGGCAGACACAGCGGAAACTTGGCAAGGGCCTGCTCATCGCCTTCGTGGCGGTGGTCGCCCTGCTCTGGCTGATCACGCCGGTGCGCACGCTGATCACCGAGAAGCTGCTCGGCAACATCGTGCTGTCGGGCGAGAATGGTTTCGACGAGCGTTTCGGGGGCTTCACCGAGCTGGTCAAGGACCGGGGCGGCAGCCAGCCCGTGCCCCTACAGCCGGATGCGCCGCTGCGCCTGCCGCAGTACCGTGGCGTCGCCTGGCTGCGCATGCAGGATGCCAAGGCCTGGACCCTGCAGGTCATGTCGCTGTCCGATGAGCGCGCGGTGGGCAACTTCCTGTCGGCGCGCAATGACCGCGACCAGTTCGTCTACTTCAAGCTGCCCGAGCTGCCGGACCCGGCGCTGCCCGACGGCCCGGTGAACATGCGCTATGTCATCGCCTACGGCGGCTTCGCCACCCGGGAAGAAGCGGTCGAAGTGGCGGCGGCGCTCACCGGCCTGCCGGGAGCGGCCATGCCCAGGACCTGGGGAAGCTACCAGGCGATCTATGCCGCCATGCCCGAGCCCAGGCCTGTGCCCGTGGTGACGCCGCCCGCGGAGCCCCCGGCGGGCACCTCGGTCCTGCCGGACCCGGGCCGCCCGGCCGAGCCGGCGGTTGCCGCGCCGCCGCTGACATCGGTCTCCGCGGATGCCCGCGCCGGCACGGGCCAGCTGGCGGATGGGGCGCCGGCGCTTTGAGTCTTGGCCGGGCCGGGGCGTGTCAGAGCGCCCCCTGGCCCGGAAATTGCCTTGTATCTCCCGGGGGCGGGTGTCGCCGGGCCGCGCTCCGCCGGGCGGCATTTGAGTGAACCCCGCTTTTCCCCTACTATACGCGTCCCTTTTTGTGACCGGCGCGCTTGGCGTCGTCCGCAGAAGATTCTCAAACCTTTGTTTTCCAAGGTAAAGCTGATGCAAGAGCAGCCGGTCGTCCACGCGGGCCTGTACCACCCGGATGAATTTCGTGACAACTGCGGCTTCGGCCTCATCGCGCAGATGAAGGGCGAGGCGAGTCACCATCTGGTCCAGACCGCGATTCATTCCCTCAGCTGCATGCTTCATCGCGGCGCGATCGCGGCTGACGGCAAGACCGGCGATGGCTGCGGCCTGCTGCTGGCCATGCCGCGCGATTTCTTCCGCGCGGTCGCGCAGGAAGAGCTCAAGGTCTCCCTGGATGACACCTTCGCCGTCGGTCTGACCTTCCTGAACACCGACCCCGCGCTGGCCGCCAGCGCGCGCGCCATCGTGCAGAAGGAGATCGAGGCGGAAGGCCTGAGCCTGGCCGGCTGGCGCACGGTGCCGACCGACAACAGCATCCTCGGCGAGATCGCGCTGCGTTCGCTGCCGGTGTTCGAGCAGGTCTTCGTCAACGCCGGCGACCTCGATCCGGTGGTCGCCAACCGCAAGCTGTTCCTGGCGCGCCGCCGCGCCGAGCACCAGCTCAAGGCCGACCCGCTGTTCTACATCACCACGCTGTCGACCCAGGTCATCTCCTACAAGGGCCTGGTGATGCCGGCCGACCTGCCGCGCTTCTACAAGGATCTCGACGACGAGCGCATGGCCTCGCATATCTGCGTGTTCCATCAGCGCTTCTCGACCAACACCATGCCGCGCTGGCCGCTGGCGCAGCCGTTCCGCTACCTGGCGCACAACGGCGAAATCAACACCGTCAGCGGCAACCGCAACTGGGCGGTGGCGCGCACGCCGAAGTTCACGCATCCGGACCTGCCCGGCCTGACCGAGCTGACGCCGCTGGTGAACCGCTCCGGCTCCGACTCCTCCTCCATGGACAACATGCTGGAGATCCTGCTCGGCGGCGGCATGAGCCTGTTCCGCGCCCTGCGCATGCTGGTGCCGCCGGCCTGGCAGAACGTCGAGTCCATGGACGCCGAGCTGCGCGCGTTCTACGAGTACAACGCCAAGCACATGGAAGCCTGGGACGGCCCGGCCGGCCTGGTCATCACCGACGGCCGCTACGCCGTCTGCATGCTCGACCGCAACGGCCTGCGCCCGGCGCGCTGGGTCATCACCAAGAACGGCTACATCACGCTGGCCTCCGAGATCGGCGTGTGGGACTACAAGCCCGAGGATGTCGTGTCCAAGGGCCGTGTCGGGCCGGGCAAGATCGTCGCCATCGACACCCAGACCGGCGAGATGCTCGACACCGAGGCCGTCGACGGCCTGCTCAAGAGCGCCCAGCCCTACAAGCAGTGGCTGCGCGCCGAGGCCCGCCGCATCGAGACCGATGCCGAGCTGGAGCGCACGCTGCTCGGCCAGGTCGACCGCAACGCGCTCAACGCCTACCAGAAGATGTTCCTGGTCACCTTCGAGGAGCGTGACCAGATCATCCGTCCGCTCGCCGAGTCGGGCCAGGAGGCGGTCGGCTCCATGGGCGACGACACGCCCATGGCCGTGCTCTCGCGCCGCGCCCGCCATGTCGCCGACTACTTCCGCCAGCAGTTCGCGCAGGTCACCAACCCGCCGATCGATCCGCTGCGCGAAGCCATCGTGATGTCGCTGGAAACCGCCTTCGGCCCCGAGATGAACATCTTCGAGGAAACGCCGGAGCACGCCCGTCGCGCCATCGTGTCCAGCCCGGTGCTCT
>Ga0222424_100659_pt1 | contig 14146 bp, 22 predicted proteins | sample 2B2ome_FD_182468 | JGI IMG/M metagenome (GOLD analysis project Ga0222424, IMG submission 182468) | Enriched microbial communities from leaf-cutter ant dump, University of Wisconsin, Madison, United States - 2B200A (version 2) | ecosystem: Environmental > Terrestrial > Nest > Insects nest > Nest... | reverse complement strand
CGGCCCCGATCTCGTTTAGCAGGCTGCGGTTGGTGGCCGCCAGCAACCGGAGGTTGATCTTTGTGGATTTGGTTTCCCCGATCTTGATAAATTCCCCGGATTCCAGTACCCGCAGCAGTTTCGCCTGCAGGTCAACGGCCATTTCCCCGATCTCATCCAGGAACAGCGTTCCGTTATGAGCCTCCTCAAGCAGGCCGGTCTGGTCTTTTACTGCCCCGGTAAAGGATCCCGCTTTATGCCCAAAGAGTTCACCTTCCAGCAGTTCGCGGCTAAAAGCAGCGCAGTTGATGGCTACAAAACTTTTATTTTTCCGGGTGCCTGCCTCGTGTATGGCTTTTGCAAATACTTCCTTACCCGTGCCGGTTTCGCCGGTGATCAGTACCGTTGCATCTGTTGGCGCTACTTTTTTGCCTAAAAGTATAGCCTGCTGTATGGCTTCAGAATGCCCGATAATGCTGTCAAAAGAATATTTATTGCCCAGTTGTTGTTCCAGTTGCTGCACCCTTTTGTGAAGCGCTGCTTTTTCTATGGCCCGGTTTAATAAGGGAATGATCCGGTTGTTGTCATCACCCTTGGTAATATAGTCAAACGCCCCGTTTTTTATGGCTTGCACACCATCCGGGATGTTGCCATAGGCGGTAACCAGGATCACTTCGACCATGGGGTATTGCGTTTTTATTTTTTTTACCAGTTCCACGCCGTTGCCGTCAGGAAGCTTTACATCGCAAAGCACCACATCAACCGCTGTTTTTTCCAGTTGTTTCATCCCTGTACGGCCATCTGCTGCCTGAAGTACCTCAAACCCTTCAAGTGTGATGATCCTGGAAAGGAGCTGCCGTAGTTTTTCTTCGTCGTCAATGATCAGTACGCTGTGCTTCATTTTTGCTAAACTTGCAACAAAAGTAATACAATAAATTTGTGATAAGGTTTTCGGAAAAAGCGATAGGTTTGCGCCTTCAGCGACGTATAAAATAATTGTTTTATCTTTAGATTTTGCATATATTAGAATTGTGAGCGAGTCCATACCTACTATAAAAGAAATTGCCAAGCGGCTGAATGTTTCGGTTTCTACGGTGTCGAGGGCATTGAGCGATCATCCCCGGATCAGCGCAAAGACAAAGGAGGCAGTTAAGGAACTGGCTAAAGCGCTGAACTATGAGCCCAACTCCAAAGCGATCTTTTTCAAACAAAAGCGGAGTTATGTTATTGGAGTGGTCGTTCCGCATATATATGAAGATTTTTTTTCCAAGGGCATTAGCGGAATAGAGGACATGGCTCTGGAAAACGGGTATACGATCCTGTTTGGCCAGAGCCATGACCGGCTTGATAAAGAACGCCGGGTGGTGGAAGCGATGAAGAACCAACGGGTGGACGGACTGATCATTTCCCTTTCGAAAGAAACCAATAAAAGTGATCATCTGAAGGCGCTGGATGCTTACAACATCCCGGTGGTTTATTTTGACCGGGTACCTTCGCAGGCAACTGTAAATAAAGTGTACTGCAATTTATTTGAGGGCACGGTGGATATGATCGAATGGCTGTTCAAACAGGACCGGAAGCGCATTGCGTTTATCAACGGTCCCGGAGCCATTATTGCTTCCAAGGAACGGCTCGACGGATATATTGAGGGGATCTCCCGGAGAAAACTGAAGGTAGATATGCAGATGGTGGAGCAAACCGATTTTTCTGAGGAAGGTACACATAAGGCCATTGCCCGGTTGCTGGCGTTAAAAAAGCCGCCGGATGCCATTATCAGCTTTAACGACTACGTGCATATGGATGCGGTAAAGTATGCGTTAAAGGAACATGTTAAGATCAATGAAGATATATTGTTTGCCAGTTATGCAAATATATCTGTAAATAAGCATACGGCTTACCCGCCGGTTGTGTCTGTTGACCAGTTCCCTTACAGCCAGGGCGAAGCCGCCATGCAGATGCTGATGGAAATTTTACAGAACAAACCTGATGAAGATGCCGCCACAAAATCCTTTGTGCACAAGGAAATTCCTGTTGCACTGGTCTATAACTCCTAAAGTCTGTTGGTGGACAATCGTTTGCACCGGTTTTTGAAAAAAAACTTAAACATTATTTTATACATTTATCCTTTTTAAACCGAATTATGGATAAAGTACTTGCCGGTTATGGATTGCGGGAAGATCAGTGCTCTATAAAACCTTTTGGCAGTGGGTTGATCAATCATACTTGGGTGCTCTGCAGCGGCGATGAGCACTTTATTTTGCAAAAGGTGAATCAGAATGTATTCCGGGAGCCGGAAGCGATCGCCTGGAATATGGGGCTGATAGATGCGTACCTGAAGGAACAGAAGAAAGCATATTTTTTTGTTTCTCCGGTAAAAACGGTATCCGGCGAAACGATGTTGTACATCGAAGATGACGGGTACTACCGGATGTTTCCTTTTGTAGCGGGAAGCCATTCTATTGATGTGGTTGAAGAGCCGCAGCAAGCCTATGAAGCAGCAAAGCAGTTCGGGATGTTTACCAAAACTCTTTCTGCGATCGATGTGGATGCATTGAAAATTACATTGCCTTCGTTTCATGATCTTTCGCTGCGGTATGAGCAGTTTCTGGAGGCATTGGAGCATGGCAACCCAACGCGGATCGGAGAGGCTGTATCAGTGATCGAAGCATTGAAAATGCATTCAGCAATCGTAGACCGCTTCCGGGAGATCCGGAAAGATCCGTCCTTTAAGCAACGGGTCACACATCATGACACAAAGATCAGCAATGTTCTTTTTGACAAACAGAACAGGGGATTATGTGTAATTGACCTGGATACGGTAATGCCGGGTTATTTTATCAGCGATGTGGGAGATATGATGCGCACCTATCTGTGCCCGGTAAGTGAGGAGGAACGTGATTTTAGCAGGATCATTGTACGTGAAGATTATTACAATGCCATCATGAAAGGCTACCTGGAGCAAATGCAGGATGAGTTGACAGAGGCAGAAAAAGGGCACTTTTTTTACGCCGGGCTATTTATGATCTACATGCAGGCACTACGGTTTTTGACGGATCATTTAAACGATGATCAGTATTACGGTGCAAAATATGAGGGACACAATTTTGTACGGGCGCAGAACCAGTTAACATTGCTGGAAAAATTAATGGAAAAAAGAGCTGTATTGGAACGGTAGTGTATTTTCTTTTCACAAATATTTTACTTTTTTACAAAAAAAACCTTACTTTTGCAGCCGCTTAGTATATAAGCACCGGGAAGTAGCGCAGGCCGGTAGCGCACCTGGTTTGGGACCAGGGGGTCGCAGGTTCGAATCCTGTCTTCCCGACTTTTGAAAACAATGAAAATTAACGAATTAGGCTGAAATGTAGCATTGTGGCGCATTTCAGCCTTTTTGTTTTGCCAAATTTTAATTTGGATTATTTGCGTTATTTTGATTTTTGGTACATTTGTTTTGAAACTGTTTAGAGATTCTCAAAACACTTTTGATATGCCAACGGTTAATTTTGTTCAACAACATACCCGCAATGATGGTACGGCTCAAATCTATATCCGGATAATTGAGAATAGGAAAGTAAAATACGTAAAGACGGGATATTACGTGAAACCCGGATGTTTTAAAAAGGAACAGGTGGTTCACCATCCGGATGCAAAACGTATTAACCAGGCGTTAGAGGCTCAGCGGAGCCGTGTAATGGATGAATATTACCGGGCTGATATATTGGGCGAGGCGGTGAATGACCCCTCCCTGATTGAAGCGATAAAGGCTAAGCTGAATGAGCTGGAAACGTCAGGGAAGGTGGCCACGTTTAACCGATTGCTTACAAACCTTGATTATATTAAAGAAGTATTCCCACATGATATAAAGTTGTCTAAAGTAAATGCTGATGCGGCGGAAAAGTATGCAGCATTCAGGTATAAAAAAGGTAATGGGGCGAATACGATTAAAAAGAACCTGAAGGACATTTCTTCAGTATTGAAGTTCGCTGGGTTCACCGGCGTTGACCCGTTCTATAAAAAGGCGGCTTCTATAATGACTATCCCTGTTAAAAAGGAAAAGGTTACGCCGGGCGAACTGGCTGCAATTGAAAGTGTCGAATGCGACGGACTCTTTGATATTGCGCGAGACATGTGGTTATTCAGCTTTTACACCCACGGCGCTCGATTTGAATCAGTTGCCACATTTGAGCGGGAATGGATCAATAACGGGATATTGGCCTATCAGATGAACAAAGGAAAAAAGCACCGCGAAATTGTCGTCCATGAGAAACTGGCCGCAATAATCGAAAAGTACATTAAAGGAGACAGTATTTACCTTTTTCCTGTTATTAAAAAACGAGTAGATAACCCATGGACTAAAAAAGAAATTGTCAGCTCGGCCAATAGTCTTATCAATCGATATTTGAAAACAGTTATTGGGTTGGCCAAAATAAAGAAAAAAATTAGCTTCCATAATTCCCGGCATTCTTTCGCGTCCATTGCATACGAGGCGGGAATACAATCCGACACAATCAAAGAAGCCCTCGGTCATACCAACCTCAGCACAACGAACGCCTATCTAAAGTCCCTATCAGACAAGAAAATTAATGACGAGATAAATAAAATTTATGAGTAATCATAGTTTTAACTTGAATGCAATCGTTTGATTTTCATTATAAGTTACACTTAGTCTTAAAATTGCTTTAACATTAACGGTAAGTGTGATACGGTTTTGTTGCCAATATTTTGGATAACTTGTAATTTTTCATTAAATTCGTATTGAATCTGAAACGCCCCTGAGGCCGGGCTGACGCCCCATAAGCAAGTAGGATTCCCCCGGGACGGTTCGCCGCCCCTTTTTTATAGCTCAACAATCCTGTAATTTTTTGTGTTTCTTGTGACGTGCTGGTTTATCACATTATGTAAGCGACCATAAAAAGTTTTAGCACCCTTTTGTCTTACGAATTTATTTGGCTCGTATACTTGTCTCGCAAAGTATGCGACAACATCCACAAGTTGAAGAATAAACGAATGCTTGGAATCTCTAAATACAGGATCCTCTATAACGGCTCGCAGTGGAATATCCCTTGATCCCGCATCTACATCCATCCGACTCCATACCGGGTTATACCGCCTCTTTTTACGTAATAATGTAGTCAGCTTGTCTCCATCTGTATTGTCACATATAATCATACCCTTATCATCTCCTGTTCCTCCTGGAAAGTTTTTGTAAGCAAGCGTATTGTCAAATCGTTGAATCAAGATGTCCCAGGCATATTCAAACGGGTTTACTTTGCCGGCCTTGTCGATTCTTACTGAAAAGACGCTAATATCGTTACGTGAGTTCATCCAGTCAAGGCACTTTTTAAGTATGTCCAAACGCAAATTTCTGGATATTGGGTTCTTAAATTTTACCCTTTTTTGTAAGTATTCCGATGCGTGAATTTCTTCTTTTATCATTAATCCATATCGCTCCTTAAAATGGCGTTTAAGCTTCAGGAAATCATCAAGAACGTTTTTCCATGAGGCCTCATGGATAACCACGGCCGAAAGAATAAAGTACTTTGTGGGGCTCCCTGCAGTTCCAGGATCTCCGCTTTCGTCAACGTACATTAAATACATAAATAGTTTTTATTTTGGTATATTCCTTTTGACCCCAGTATCCTTCTCTTCTAATATTAATACTAAGACGAGGGGGCTAATCCAGATACTTCCACTCTAAGGTGGTTGCGTTCATCTCTATCTGGAGGGTGTGACCGTGGTGCAAGAGCATCATTTCGCGTCAAGTATCTTTTTTTTCTCCGCTTCAAACTCTTCCTTGGTTAATACGCCGTCATCGAGCAGCTTTTTGAGTTTAGTTAATTCATCGGCTCTGGATATGGCCGGAGTATGCGGTTTTTCTTTCCTGTATTGTTCAGGAACATTAATTTCTCCAGAGGTAATCGCCCCTTCTATTTCAATATCCCACCGTTGCCCCATAATTTTATTTTTAGGATTCCCGTATTTTATAACCGGCACCTGTCGGCCGCGAAACACCTTTATTTTAAATATCTCAAATGTCTTTCCAGAATACCTATTGCTTAGGTGTCCATCCCCAACAAGCGTTCCGGATTCGGAAGTTTGAACAAATTTATATCTACCATCTGGCATACTTCCGATTCCAAGAGTTATCGTATCCCCCTGGTGCAACACCCAGCCAATGGATGTAACCAGTGAATCATTCTTTTTTTGTGCCACCGAAAAAAGCGGAGCGGCAATTAGCAGTAGCGTGAATAGTTTTGTCATAAGAGTTGTTTTGAAATGTGAATAAAGTCTACCACTGAGAAGCTCGTTCAGAATACAGTGTTTCAACCTTTATATTTATTCGATCTAACTTAACCATCGTTTTTGGCTTGTTTTCACACTCTATAATATTCATTCTAAAAGACTCTACAAGATCGTGCATAAAATTAGTCTGCTTCATGACCCCTTCTTTTATATATGTAGTCATACCTCTTGCATATATTTCAAACTCTCTTTCAGCGCACTTGACAAGAGCGTTATTAAACATTTGATCCATGTAGTCGTAAGTCATGTTAGTCTCTACATTCACTGGAAACCCAAGCCCTATAGCAACGTAGAACCACTCGAAAACATCAATCATTTCATTGTAACCTTTTGTAATTGATTCAAGATTGAAGGCTCCTTCGACGCCCAATATGGCAGTTTCCATTCTGAACTTATACAAATTTGCAGTTTCTAAAAACAAATCGAATGCCGCTTTATTGCTCCTTGTGTATTCTGGCGTGTAAGGGAACGATACATTTACTACCTTATTATATGAATACCGATTCTTGAATTCATTTGATTTATAATATTCACTAAGCGAAATATTTGAAGACTGGTCCCCTTGCTCTGGCAAATCCTTATTTTTTGTGTTCGCCTTCCGATCCTTCCCAAACAGTTTGTTAAACATGGAACAGGTTTAAAAAAGTTCTTTCAATTAGAGAAGTCCTTACTTCTTTTCAATTTTTATCAGAAAAGAATAGTCGTTTTTATTTGTGCAGAAAAGGCTCAGCTTGCTATTGGTATTCGAAAAATTGAAAAGGGCGCCCCAATCTGGGTTGTCTCGCCATTTTGTGTAAACAGCCTCTTTAGTTCTTGCGCTCACATAAGCATCGCCGTTGGACTGTACCATGGCAACACTGGACAAGGAAAAGTTTTTTGATATTATGCCATCAAAATATAAGAACAAGTCCCTGTATTTTCCATGATCTCCAAACTTGTCAGAAATGTCGATTTCGGCTATAGAACCGTTTTTCTCTACAATGTTACAGCCGAAAGACCCAAAGTTGGCCTTCGAATCAATAACCCCCAGCTCTATTGTTTTATCCCCCAGGCTTTCTTTAATCTTCGGATTGTACTGGTCAAAATTTGTTTTAATATCGACATAACGGCTTCCTATATATCCTGACATCTCTACCAAGTCCAACGGCTTTGATTGGGGTAATTCAACGGGATCGATCTTCGGGTCGTCCTTACTACAAGAAATTATACAAATAAGCAACAGAATAACATACAGTCTTGTCATAATAGTTGGTTTTGAAATTGAGCGAGTTCTGAAATGTGAATAACTATTTTGCTAAAAATATTAGCATTTGTTGTTTTGTCTCTATAAATTTGAAAGACCAATTAATGATATAAATAATATAGACGCTATGAGTACTACGACTGATATTTTAAAGAAACAATGCTCTAACTGTCCTTACTCCCAGACTTGTCCTTTTTCTTGCGCTGAGAAGCACCCGGCCGGAGATGTTCACTACTGCCCGAAAATGACAACTCTTGGGATCGGGCCGCATCGTAAATATCTATATCTTTCTTCTGATCGACAGAAGAAGCTTGCGCGAGTTCACCGGAACTGATTAATACATCTAAAATACCTTCGGTATCGGCAACGCTTTGCTGGAGCGCCTGTATTGCTTTTTTTGCTTGAAATAGTTCTTCTTTAGCCCTGGTAGCATGCACTAAAAGCATTTCAGAAATGTTACCATAAATATCTATTACCACCCCATGTGATGTGAAAAATTGCACCAATTTTTCATAGTCATTTGCATTTGGAACATTTTTACCGCCTTCCCATTTTACCAAACTAGTCCTATCGACGCCCGCATTGATCGCCAATTGCGCTTGTGTAAGGCCTAAAAACTCTCTTAATTCTTTTATTCTCAGTAACATATAAGTTATTAAAACAAATATGTGAAAAAATGAACACATTTTTGTCTAAATGTGAAAATATGCACTATATTTGTGTTGTAATTATTTACTGATCAAAAATACAACAATAGGGCTGAATTTAAAATGGCTATTTATGGTAGTAACTGAAAACAAGAGGCTGTCTTTTAAAAACGCATGGAGAAAAAGAATGAACCAGGAGCAGCAGGAGTCATTTAAAAATGCGTATCTGAATGCCGGGTATGCGATCAGCACGTTTTATAACGATAAGAACGGCAACTCAAATATATCGGAAGATCGGAAGATGGCTATCGAGAAAATAGCCGCCGATGTAAATGTTAAAAATATCTGGGACTAGATGCGCGCATATTCGATATATACGATCACTGACGACTCTGGTCTGGTAATTTATGTAGGATGTACTTCTGGTTCGCTAAAGGAAAGATTATGGGCGCACAAAAATGAAGCTAAAAAGTTCGCATTAGGGATAAAGGTATACAACAAAGAAAAGGCGATGTCGATAATAGAAAACGACTTTAATGTTGTGATCAATCCTGTTGAATCAATATTGGTTTATGACTGGAAATATGTTCAGAGAAGAGAAGAGTGGTGGATAAGATATTTCGAGTCGCAAGGCATGCCAATAAAAAATAAGTTACGGATATGTGAGTATTGACAGGTGGGGCAAGAAATAAAGTTCTTCATAGGATAGGTTTAAAAATGTACCGGCCTGAGTTTCTACTCGGGGCCTTTTAAAAAAGAATCCATTAAATCAAAAATCATAAATCAAATCAGATGAAATATCTACTTACTAAACGGCAGCTGGAGATACGATATTTATTCGTCGAGTGTGCCATGACTGCCAAACAAATTGCCTACGAGCTCACCATTGCGGTAGATACCGTGAATAACCATCTAAAAAGGATCCGGGCATTGATGGGGGCGGTGAGCGGGATGGATCTTGCAAACAAGTATTATAATGAAAACTACCACTTAATCAAGAAAGATGAACCAACTCCGGCACCTGTACTCATGGTGGTTCATAGAAAAGCAAAGGTGGTGTGTGTTGATTTCAATTCTAAAATAAGAAAAGCAGCATAATGGCAAAGATGACTACAATACGGGCGATCAGTTCCGATACAGGTATATCAACTTATGTAATATGGTCTGAAATACAGGCAGGAAGATTGTCTGCGTCTAAAGTCGGGAAGCAATGGTATGTACGGCAATCTGATTGGAACGATTACCTAAAAGCCAGAACGTTTAAAAAGAAAACAGCATGACTTTAACGTACGGAAACGGTTCCGCTATATACAGCCAGCAACAGATCGGTTTTATATCTCCGGACGAATTAAAGAAGCATCAGGTTGAGTGGTACGCAAGGAGGCTAAAACAATTACCGAAAAACTAATCATTAAATCATTATGGCAACAATAATGTACATATTCCTTGGCGCACTGGCCATTACCTGTATAGTATCTGGGCTCCTTGCGTGGAGGGATGTTAAAAGAGACAAGCAATTAAATAATCGAGACGGAATTAAGTATCCCAGGAGTTGGGAGGATGAGGATTGGTTTGGAATGTAAAAAAAACAACAACAATGATAAGCGAATTTTCAAAACGAATAGACGGGGCAAGGACAGAATCAGATATGCTTGCGATCAGGAAAGATGCCGCCGAAAAGAGACCGCAAATGACGGAAATCGAATGGTCGGCTATCTCTTCAAAGATTCAGCGCAAGAGCGTGAAGATGGTGAATCCAAAACGAGTTACATCAAATTTTTAATTCTCATAAGCAGTTACGCCCGGTTAGTCTTGGCAGGGCGTTTTTTTAAAATCTTCATCATGAAAGCGGCAATTCAAACAATATTAATCATAGCGCTGGCTGTTGCACTCTGCTTTGTTTCGTGCAGGAAGAAACCAGAAGATGTGAATCCGAAGGATAACAGGTGCATGTGTCCGGATCCAAGGGTTAAGCCCATTCCTACAATAAAAGTATTATGAAAAATATCCTCCACTCAATTATAGGTCTTTTACTTGTGTTGGTCATTGCAATATACCTGCCGGGTATTTGGAAGGCAGAGTGGGAGGGTTAGTTCTTTAAAATATTCAGGAGTGTGGTCCGGCTTAACTGTGAGGTGTTAATCTATATGGTTGCTTACGGGATTGTGAGGCCTCCTGATTTGGTATCGCCGTTGGTCTAATGGTATGACCTCGCTCTTTTGGCGAGAATGTGGATTCGAGTTCCACACGGCGAGCGCAAAACCCAACCCAGTAAAGCTGGATGGCAATCAACATCTGCGGTTAATTGGTAACAGACCGTTGGGCACTGGCGACACTTGGGAAGACAAGCGAGCAGCAATCGTTAACTGTTGTGGCGGGCGGAGAAAATTAGTGCCGCTGGCAGCCGGGAAAGACCGGCACTTTTAAAAATTTAGTTATGGAAGCAATTGAATCAGTATTTCCGGGCATCACGGAATTTGAACTTAAGAATTTACTCATTGCTGCTAAAGTGCGATTAGGGGTCAGGGAGGTGAAGATAAAGGAAAACTTTGTTGATATACTGTTCACTTATAATAAGCGTCGAGGCGAATATTTATCCCCGAACCAATACAAGAGCCTTGAAATGTATGCGGGCTGTATTGTTTACGTTATTGAAGATGGCCCCGATCAAGTATTCATAATTGATGACAATAATTATAGTATTTGCTCCTCATGTTTCGACGAAATAAATAACCCATCATAAGCGGCCCGGCGCATCCGGATAGTTCTTTAAAAATAGTTATGGTCGTAAGGAAGCCTACCAGAATTGTACACATAATTGGTGCCTTTGACGGTGGGAAAGACCACGCACGGCGGGGTGGCGAAATTGGTAGACGCAACCGGGATAAACGCGAATAATACGGTGGCCGCAATGACCGCATAAGTCTATTGTTTGAAGTGATCAATTCAGGCGTTAGATGAACTGCATAGGCTTGAAGGTTCGATTCCTTCCCCCGCCACACTTAAACAAAAAGGAGGTAACAATGCGCAGTTAAGATTTAAAACCTAAGATGACAAAAAAAGGGGATTCGGCGCGAGGTAAGCTCTACCGGTTCGTAACCGGACGCCGAAGCGGTTTAATTACATACTAGAACGGGCTGATGTGTCTACATCTGGTCCTTTATTTCAAAATCATTTTTTATGAACGATACATTCACAATAGTTAGCGAGCATGGTGTTGAGCTTTTGGTGAACGCGGATTACACCATATTCGGGACAAGCACTGAAGAATGCCACGGAATTAAATCATTCCCGGCTTCGGTGAGCATTGATATTCTTTCCGTGGAGCTGATCATCGCGAAGAAAGGACTGGTAATAACCGGATCCCTGGACAAAAAGCAGATCAGCGCTATTGAGGATGAGATTATAAATCAGCTGGCAGTGGCGGCGTAAGGAAACATTTATTCATTATGGAAACGAAAGCAATACATTATTTAAAGGCTCGTAACAGCGACTTTCTCGCTGGAACAGACTTGGAGATATTCGATCTGGAAGGTAAGGCGAAATCACTCACTGTGAAATCGGTCGAGTATAAGGAAGACTTTTCGGTAAACGGAAAGAAGAAGGCCAGAGGACTTGTGATGTCGTTTGTTGAATCCTATGCGAAGCCTTTTATTGTAAACACTACTAATAGTAGAATTATTAAGGAACTAACCGGCGTTATTGACGCTTCAAAGTGGGTTGGGTTTACGATTGAGTTCTACTTCAATACAAAGGTGGAATTGAAAAAGGAGGTAGTTGGTGGCATTAGAATAAGGAATGTAAACACAAACGGATTATTTCCCGCGCTGGACGATATCGAAACCCGGGTTAGCAAGTGTACCAATCGTGCGGAGCTTATGTCTATCTGGAATGAACTGAGCGAATCAGACCAGGTTAAGCACAAGGATTTAATTACAGCAAAAAGCAAGTCAATTTAAAATGGATTTTTCTTCCTACATATTCAGGTCTCACATGGTCGGGCATATTATTGATGTACCAAAACCGCTCACTCCAAATCAGTCAGAAACTCTAAACGACCTATCTGCAAGATTTAATGGCGACGGAAAGCCGTTGACTGATAAGCAAAAAGAAACATTCTTCAGCCTTCAGAACAAGTACAACGAAAGTTTGAAGTACGCTTTAACGGACAGCACAAAAAAGATACTATCCCGTCTGGTTTTTGCTGAGAAGTATGGTAGGAAGGTAGAGCTTAATTCCCCGCAGATTTCGAAAGGACTTGAGGTGGAGAAGAACGCAAGGGATGTACTGTCCCGTGTGTCCGGCCTGTTCTTGACCCCGAGTGAGGAAAGAAGAACCAATAGGTGGGTTACTGGTAAACTGGATGTGGATCCTCAAGGCGTAATCATTGACATTAAATCGTCCTGGAGCTGGGAAAGCTATTCTACAATTTTAGAGAATTCGGCTAATGAAATATACCTGCGGCAAGGAGACAGCTATATGGATTTGTGGAATATGAAAGATTTTATTCTTTGTCACATATTGGTTGATACACCCAACAAGCTGGTGGAAGGTGAGATAAGGAGATACGACTACCAGAATATGATTCTCGATTTCGAGGGCAACGTGAAAGATGATTGCATTGATGAGGTTGTACAGTTAGTATCAAATCATATTTTTTCAAGGAAGGGGCTTGAAGAGTTTTGCGACTACTCTTCGAATATTCACATTGAATGGTTTAATGACTTTCGAGAGATACCGGAACAAGAGCGTGTTCATATGATTACGCACGCGTTTGATCCACTTAGGATTGAACAAAGAAACAAATGTATTTCATTGGCCAGGGAATACATGAACACAGTGAGGCCTATAAATAATTTTCAGCCCAGCCTTTTACTGGCTGAATACGATCACGACACAAACGCTACAATCATTTCAAAATAAATTTATGGCATACGAAACAAAGCCCGGTCAGGGCGTGATCTTCAAGAATGAAAACAAGCAATCGTCAAATCACCCGGACTATAACGGCAAGATCAAGACTCCGGAAGGTAGAGAATATGATTTATCGATGTGGGTAAAAGACGGTAAAAAGGGAAAGTTTTTTTCTGTTTCAGTGAAAGAGCCTTACGTAAAGCAGTCACAACATGACAGTTTTATCAATCGGGGTAACGGTGACCTCGGCGACGATCTTCCATTTTAAACGAACCCGCTCATGTGTGAATTTCCATTTTGTAAATCAGAACGCATCCATAAAGGTGGTTTGTGTTACGACCATTGGCGTCTTATGGGATCATCTGACGTGAAAAAGGATCCCAAGCCCATACCCGATAAATCCAGCAAGCGGGAAAAGTTAGACCGGGAATACTCGAAACTTAAGAAAGAGATGCTGAAGGAATCGGATAGATGTGAGGCTGATCTTGAAGGTTGTCAAAAGAAAGCGACTGACTTACACCACGTGGCTAAGAGATCAGAAAAGAATTTGTGTGATCGTACTAATATAATTCGTGTATGCAGGTCGTGTCATAACTGGATAGAAAATAATCCACTGAAGGCCATTGAGATGGGATTAAGCAAATCAAAACATAAAATATCATAATAATGCAAACAATTAAATTATCGGAGGCAAATGCGAGGAAGATGTACGCTACTGCTCCTTCAGAGATCAAGCAAATGCTTGAGGATTCATTCGGTGGTAATTTCTTCAAAACAAAGATTACCGACCGGGTAAAAGACTTCAACGATATACTTGCTATAGCAGGTAAAACAATGGATGATATTGCTCGTCCCGGAGATACCCCCGATGAAATTGCCTATAAGCAGGTTAAACTAATCGCAGAGGTGTACAACGAGGGAACCACTTTGGATCCGATGGATACCAGCCAATGGAAATACTACCCCTGGCACAAGATCGATCGGTTCTCGGGCTTCGGCCTGTCGTACCACGGCTGCGCACTGGACTGCGTGTGCGAGTGTCGGCTCGCGCCTTTGCTTC
>Ga0222424_100657_pt1 | contig 14244 bp, 10 predicted proteins | sample 2B2ome_FD_182468 | JGI IMG/M metagenome (GOLD analysis project Ga0222424, IMG submission 182468) | Enriched microbial communities from leaf-cutter ant dump, University of Wisconsin, Madison, United States - 2B200A (version 2) | ecosystem: Environmental > Terrestrial > Nest > Insects nest > Nest... | reverse complement strand
CCCGCACGGATCTTCAAAGGAACGGGGCACTGTTCATTTGCGGTGAACCGTCGGGATAATCCGGAGGCGGAAGTTCCTGCTATGCTGGCGGAGGGCCGCCCGCTTAAAGGCGCGGTAGACCATTATGTTCCGGTTTTGTCCGTAATAAATGCCAGGGGTGATCTCATGGCGGTCTTATTCGGGTATGCCTGTCATCCCACTACCCTGTCCGGCAATCTATGGTCCGGCGATTACCCGGGCTTTGCACAGGTGAACCTCGAAAAAAAATACCCGGGGGTTACGGCTATGTTTTTTAACGCCTGTGGTGGTGACCAAAACCCTTTACCGCGCGGTACCGTAGCCTTGTGCGAAAAATATGGCACGATGCTGTCCGACGCCGTTGCTGCGGTGATCAGCCAGCCGATGCAACCGGTAGCGCCCAAACTCCAAACAGCATTTCAATTCGTGTCGCTCGGTTATGAAGCAACGGTAACAGAAGAAAAGCTGCGCGCCATCACTACCGGCAGCAATGACATTCATGCCCGGTGGGCACGGCGCATGCTGCAAATCATGGACAAGGGAATTCAGTTCCCCAATGCATACCGTTATTATCCGGTGCAGGCATGGCAGCTTGGCAAAGAATTATTGTTCATTGGTACGGGAGGCGAAACTGTGGTAGACTATTCACTCCGCTTTAAACGCGAATTTGGAGAAAGTTCCACCTGGGTTTTCGGATATACCAATATCATGGTTGCCTATATCCCTTCGCGACGGGTTTGGGAAGAGGGCGGCTATGAGGGAGGACAACATCTTGATGAATACGGCCATCCCGCATGGCGATGGGCCGGAAATGTGGAAGATCGTATTGCCAAAAGCGTTCATAAGGTCGTAAAACAGGTACGCAAATGACGACAGATAAACAAAACAGCATTATAAAAACTGAAGTACCGCTCAACTTCAAACCCGTACCATCATACGGGTATTCGAATCCGGGCATCGGGCAACAATTTTTTATACAGTAATTCAAAAAAAGTCTTTTATAAACGGATGTACAATTTATTAAACAACATTAGCATGAAGTCTGCACACATTAGGTTCTCAACCCGCAAAAATATCACGCTGTATCTCGCCTTCACATTGGCGGGTATTTTCGCATCGGGAAATGCTTCTTTTGCCCAGCAGAAAAACAGCACCCAGGCAACCATAGAAGCCGGTGTTGCCAGCGCAGATATTACACCGCAATCACCCATTCGCATGGCCGGCTATGCAGCACGGCTCAGCACAGATGCCGACAGTGTGCTGCAACCAATAGCCGCCAAGGCCCTTGCGATAGGCAGTGATGAACAGCACCCCACCCTGCTGATCACAGTAGACCTGGTAGGGATCCCCTGGCGTATCACAAAAAACGTTGTAGATTTTCTGTCGAAGGAAAAAGGGATCAATCCCGCACAAATCGCTATTTGCGCATCCCATACGCACGGCGGGCCCGAGGTAGGAAACCTGATCAATATCCTGCAATACAGGGATGGTCATTTTAGTGACTCGTTGTTGGCCCTGAAGCAGCTCATTGAAATTACGCAATACACCGAACAGCTTACACAAAAACTGAAAGACCTTGCCATAACCGCTTTAAACAACCGTAAGCCCTCCCTGGTTTCATGGGGACAGGGTCAGGCCCAGTTTGCAAGCAATCGCCGCACAAAAGACGGGCCTGTAGATCTTGCGCTTCCTATCCTCAGGATCACCGAGCCCAACGGTGCTTTAAAGGCGGTGTTTATGAACTACGCCTGCCACGGTACAACCCTTGGCGGTGAGGAGCATAAGATTCATGGCGACTGGATCGCCGAGGCACACCGGGTTATCGAGGAAAGACATCCCGGCACTACAGCACTGATCGCATTGGGCTGCGCCGGAGATGCCAATCCTGCACCACGCGGAAGTATTGAAAATATGAAACAGCATGGTAAGGAAATTGCCGACAACCTGGACAGATTGTTAACAGCACAGCTGCAGCCGATTAATACGCCTCCTTCAGGCACAATGGAATGGATCAAATTGCCGTTCTCCAAAGTTCCCTCAGCAGCCGAACTCATTGAGTGGACAAAAGACCCATCCGTAAAAGGATATTATGCACGCCTGGCACTTGAAAGACTGGAGCGCGGGGAAAGCATTCCCCCTGTGGTCGACTATCCGTTCCAGGTATGGAACTTCGATAACAAGATGGCCATGGTAAACCTAGCCGGCGAAGTAGTGGTTGATTATTCAATACGATTAAAAGAAGCATACGGGGCTGAACGGCTTTGGGTAAATGCCTACTCCAACGACGTGCCCTCCTATATTGCCTCACGCCGCGTCATCGGCGAAGGAGGTTACGAACCCGAAAGCAGTATGTATTGGTACAATAAGCCTTCCCCCTTTGTTCCAGAAGTAGAGGACATGATCGTAAACGCCGTTGGCGGGTCTATGCCGGAAGCCTTTAAGGACAAACGCCCCGGCACCAATAGTCCGGAGCTGGTTCAAAAAGAAGCAGACGGATCTTATCACCTGTCATCCTGGCTGGCCGGCGCCGAAGGCAGCCGCATTAAATATATGCCGGAGTGGAAGGCCTTTGGCTGGTTTGATGCAAAAGACAAAGCAACATGGAATGTAAATGTAACAAAAGCCGGAAAATATGATGTGTATCTGGAGTGGTCCGTTTCCGATGCTGTTGCCGGAAAATCTTTTGAACTGACCGCCGGCAATAAAAAGATAAAAGGGAAAGTAGATCAAACAGGCTCCTGGTTCACCTACCGCACAAAGAAGGTAGGCTCCCTGCAATTACAGCAGGGTACCATACCAATCGTATTGAAATCAGCGGTAGCCGCACAAGAAGGCTCCATGTTTGATGTAAGAGCATTAAGATTGGTGCCCGTAAAATAACAGCGACGGAAGCGTTCACCGGTAAAATGCAGCTTTACCAACCGGTGTTATCCGGGTTCAAACATATCGCACATGGTACACAAGGAACACAGCAGATGAAAAAATTAAATAAATAGCACTTATGGCATGAAGAAAATAGTATGCAGTGCAGGGTTCATCATGCTTACCGGCGGCGCCGTTCTTTTTGCGCAGGCCAAAGATCCCGGCTGGGTACAGGAACAACTGCATGCTCCCTGGCAACCGAGAGATTCCCAGGGAGAGCTGGTCTTTAAAAACAAGCTGTGGGTACTTGGCGGCTGGTTCAACTCAAATGAAGCGCCGCCACGTGATGTGTGGAACAGTGTTGACGGCAGGAACTGGCAACTGGTGACCCGCCAGGCACCATGGATCCATAGCGACCTTGCCATGACGGCGGTATTTAATAATAAAATGTGGATGATGGGCGGCTGGTACAACGGGCGGCTGCCGGATCATTCTGCCGGCAACCAGGTATGGTCCTCAAAAAACGGGGCGCAATGGAACCTCGAAACCAAAGCAGCGGCATGGACCCCGAGAGTAGCGGCTGCATTGGTTGTTTTTAAAGGAAAGCTCTGGTTGATGGGAGGCATCGAAAATTATTATTTCGGAGATCACAGAAGCCTGAAAAATGATGTATGGTACAGCCCGGACGGCAAGAACTGGAAACAGGCAACGGAGTCCGCAGAATGGCCGGCGCGGGCGTATCACCAGGCAGCTGTATTGAACGGGAAAATATATCTCTTTGGCGGAGGCAATTATGTGCCGGATTATTTTGCGCTGAACGATGTGTGGAGCTCTGAGGATGGTACACACTGGACAAAAGTTTGCGATGCAGCACCCTGGCATGAGCGCATCTGGTTTTCCAGCGTTGTGTATCGCAACCGGATCTGGATACTGGGAGGATGGTCCGGAAACCCATATAAGAACTGGTCGGACACCTGGTATTCAGCAGATGGAAAAGTATGGAAACAATATGTGGTACAACCCGTATGGAAAGAGCGTCATGAGCCTTCCGCCTTTGTATTCAGAGACAAAATATGGATAGCAGGAGGAATGACCCCACCGTTGGTAAATGACGTATGGTCGTTGCATCTTCCGGCGGGCTGGTAGCACTTTTAATCACTTGTCCCCCTTTCGGAATCGGGAAAAAATTACGCTACGCTGGTGCAAGGTCCACATGAAGAAAAATGTAAAAATGATTAAATTAATAACTCCCCTTATTGCGTTCATGCTTTCCATTGCATTTGCGCTGCCGGCTTTATCGCAGCCGGAGACCATTTTTTCAAAGAAGGGGAAAATTCATGATCAGGTAATCGATGCATGGGAAAGCCAGTTCCGCAGCTATTATAGTGCTGAAATTCAAAAGAGGCTATTTGGCGAAGGGGACGTTTATGTTTTATACGATGTACAGATTAGAGGACTGCAGGCTTTTGTAGAGATGACGCGAAGATGTAAGGATGTCCGGCAGATTGCAGAAATCGCGGACATCCTAACTCCTGTCCTCGCTGCATTGAAGCCGATACCCGGAAGTAATAACAGCAGTGGCTGGATCTGTTCGGGTGGAAACATATGTACGGCCTACGGGTTTCTTGGCAAAGAGGTACCTCTTTGCAGTGCACAGTTCCTGGGCCTGTTAGGAGCGCTTGCTACCAGCATATCCGAAAACATCCCTGTTCATCAGCAAACAACCGAACTGAAAACTTTTGTAAAAGCGGCTTTCAATACGATGGCGGTCCAGCTGGATCGCTGGTTCACTCCTGGCTATTTTTCCTCCGTTGATAAAAAACTTCAGGTAACCGTTGCAAATGTAAAAGACAAAAAATCAGCTTACTTTTTTACTGACCTGGATCTTTGGTATCTGACCGTGCTTTCTGACTTATCTGAATTACACAAATTTGGAGTTCAGTTTGCCACAGCCGAGGGCGTAAGAGCTTTTGAATCATTGCAAAATAAAAAAGATAACATTCATAAAATATTCGACCTGTTTTTAGCACGGACCTTTCTCACCAGATTCAGTAATGGTACAAGGGCAGAAATAGACAGAGGGTTCTGGAAGTATCACTTTGATAACCGGTATGCCGGCTATACGGACACTCTTCCTCCAGTCAGCTGGGAACCAGTCAACAACGGGGGGTGGAAAATGCAAACAGCCGTTCCATTGGACAGCGCCTATGTTGCCCGGGATGCAGGATGGGATATTAGCCATTCCCGAAGACTGGTTCCGGCCCTCGAAACATTCGTCAAGAACCGGGAAAATATAAAAAAGGTCTGGGGCTATAGCAATCCCGCCTTTGACCCTGTAGCGATTCGCAAGGCTTATGCCAGCCAGATTGTTGAAAAACTCTGGAATGGCAATCTCCATTTCCCGTTGTTTTCAAATTTGTGGAGCGGGGATAACGGCTGGTACCGCGTAGCTTATGCAAATCAAACAGGAAGGCAATTTGCCGGCTACCCTCCTTATGGACTAACTTCATCTATACCCGATGGAGGCTACGCCGTTTGGGGTGCGTTCGATCCAACCCTAAATACGATTTTCAAAAATATTTTCGAATTGTCGAAAACAGACAAACCGGAAGCAAAATTGTTTATGGCACAGTATTATTCCGGCCTCAGCTACAACACGGCAAAAAGATCAGTTAATCGCTTTTCTTTCTTATCAGATATGGTAGGGCCTCCTTTGTTAAGCACAAGCACAGGTAAACAGTGAAATTTGAATGAGTCAGCAATTATAAAATACGAATAAATTCATAAATTATTGCTATATATTGAAAATGAATCGTAGAAAATTTGTGGCAAATACGGTTACCTCCGGCGCAGGTTTCATACTGGCCACCAATACCATTTCCCCTTTGTTTGCCCAACTGGCAAACGCCACCGGGACACCCGTTCTGTCTATACACCCGCGTTATCACCGCTGGTATGTAGATCCGGGGCAGGAATGGGTCGAAACCAATACCGGCTATGCCACCCTTAACTGGACGATCCCTCTTTCCCAGGTAGCCCTGGTGCTGGTAGACGTTTGGCAGCGGCATTATATCAAAGATACAGAAGCACGTGCCGAAGCGATCATCAACAACAACCTTGTGCCATTGATATCGGCCTGCCGCAGATCGGGCCTCCGGGTAGTTCATGCACCTTCTCCCCCTGTAGCACGCCTGCATCCGAACTGGATAAAGCTGGTGCCGGATACGGCGCACGCGCCGCAGGAAAGCTGGCCTCCGGCGGCCTTCCGGAACCTGAGTGGTCCGTACCAGGCATACCGGCGCCCCAACGAGCCCCGCGATGCAGAATTAAAAAGCCTGCCGGCACTCACGTTTCATCCTTCCGTTACACCGGATGGCAACGAGGCTGTAATAGCAACAGGTGAAGAGTTACACCGGTATTGCAAACAGGAGGGCATCCTTTTTCTATTATACGCCGGCTTTAATACCAACGCATGTCTGATTACCCGCGATTACGGTGCACTTCAGATGTCCAACAACTACGGGTACCAGGTTATTATTACGCGCGATTGTACTACCGGTATGGAATCAAAAGATACACACGCCGGTTTGAGCCAGACAAACGGCGCCATACTCTTTTTTGAGATGTTTGGTCAGTATTCAATAACATCCGGTGATATTATAAACGGAATACGGGCAACCACCTGAGACCGCAGGAACTGTTTTGACACGAACCATTAAAAAAAACATCCGCATGTTCGATATAAAAAAATGAGTCAGAAGAAGAAACATATCTTATTGCAATTTGTTTTTTTACTATTTGCCATTCCCAACGTTTTTGCTGAACGTATGGATACCACCTACCCGGTACAGCATCCTGTGTATCCGGTAAAAAGAACAGATCCTGAGGCGCTGAAAAAGGCGGTAGCCCCATTAATGCGCCTGTCTGTAAAAGAAGTGATCGATGAAGTGCCCAAGGCATCCGGGATCTTTTTTACAGGGTGCCCCAACTGCCATAGCGGAGCCCAGGACATGCATGTATTGAGCTGGAAACCCGGGATGGGATCTACGGTGCGCTGCAACTATTGCCAAATGATATTCCCCAACGGGAAATTTCCGGATAACCGCGAAAAGGTGATCGTGGCACCCGGTGGTGCCCGTCAGGTATACCGTTATTACGAAGACAGCAGCGGACATCAATATTACTTTGAAGCACATGCCTGGTATGAACAGTGGGCGTGGATACGGCCGATGGCGGAAAAACTTGCGCGGCTCTGGTATATGACCCGGGACAATGCTTATGGCGACCGGGCGGCAGCTATTATAGGTCGTTTTGCGCAGGTGTTCCCGGACTATGCCGTACGCTATGATTATCCCAACGCCCGGGTGCAATTCTTTCCTGCAGACCAGAAATGGCCCTATAAAGGCATGACCCCTTACCGGGGTGCTAAATGGTATTGGTGGGGCTATGGCGATATTCCGGCCGACATGGCTGCCGTATATGACATGCTTGGATCCGGGTATGACTGGAAGCGCATGGATCCGCTGATCGGTACCGAAACGGACAGGCGTATCGCCCGCGACCTGCTGCACCTGGGCTACGACTTTACCGCAGCCAACCCCGAAGCTTATTCAAATATGTCGCCCGGGATGTATGCGGATATGATCCGTGTGGGTCGCATCCTGGGGAATGCTTCCATGGTGCATGAGGCAGTAAACCGCTTCCGCGCATTCTTTTCAAGGGGTTTCTTTGCCGACGGATGGTGGAAAGAGGGCACCACCTCCTATCACAACCAAACGATCGGAAGCCTGAAGATGGTAGCAGACGCACTTGAGGGGTATGTTGACCCTCCGGGTTCGCGGGAGGATCGCTTTGACAAGCCGGATCTCACTAAAACGTCTCCGCTATATGGAAAAGCATTGCAGGTACGGCAGGAAGCCATATTGCCCAACGGGCGATGGATCCCCATCAATGACACATGGGGCACTTCCCGCAGTGAAAAGACCGATAGCACCCGGTCCAGGCTTTGGCCGTCCCTGGGCAATGCAGCCCTGGGCACAGGGCAGGGCGCACACCAGGTAATGCTCAACCTGAACTGGAGTGGCAATTATGGTCATTCACACTTCGACAACGGCTCCGTTATCCTTTATGCTGCCGGACAGGAACTGCTTTCCGACATCGGTTATACACATTCGAAATACAGAGGATGGACCATTCATACGGCATCGCATAATACCGTGGTTATTGATCAGCAGGCACAGGACGCCGGCACCATGGAGCAACCGGCAACGGGCAGCTTATTGTTTTATGATGACCAGGATCCCCATATAAAAATTGCGGACCTGGATGCTTCACCCGCTTATGCAGCTGCCGGTGTATACCGGAGAAGATTGATACTGGTGCATGCCGGCGCAGGTTTCGATTATGTAGTAGACCGCTTTGATGTAAGCGGCGGGAAAGAACATGACTGGTTCTTGCACGGAATGTGTGAGCAGGAAGGCCGCCTTTATACAAGCATCAAGCTGGATCAGCCACTGGAAACGCTGGTTCCCGCCTGGGGCGGAAAGAACGCGCCCAAAACACAGCATGATATCAACCCCAAACAATTTCACGCTTATACCTACCTCCGTAACATAAGAAAAGGGGCGGCATCCGCATCATGGACCGCCACCTGGAACTACGACAGTGCAGGATTACGCACCCATATCTTCTCACAGCCGGGAACAGCGGTTTTCCGGTTCCGCTCTCCTTCTGTACGATCCGCTAAAGAAGATGACAATAAACTGGATGATTATATGAGCAACGGGATCATGCAACGTCATTCCGGAGGCGCGTCCGTTTTTATAGCCGTTCATGAACCTTTTCAAAAAGCCCCCTGGATCAGATCCGTAAAGATGGAAGGTAAAATACTGGTGGTATCCTATGAGCTGAAGGGGAAGAGCATCCAGGACCGCATCAGCCTGGATGAAGAAGGAATCGGGGTTACCTCATCGGCCGGATGGGAATATGAAACCGGAGCAGCGCTTTCGGGAACGGTAAAATCCCTCACCAATGAAGGAGGAAAATGGAAACTGCTATTAGATCGGCAGATACCCGATGTTCATTATATCCGGTTGAACGTTGCCGATGGCAGAACGTATTACGGTGCCGTGGAGGCGGTCCGTAACAACCATTTGATATTAAAGGAGGACCCCGGCTTTGTTTTCGATGAAACAAACGGGATACGGTTTCATACCTTTCCAAAAAACAACCCGGAAGGAGGTTTACGCTATACGCTGTTTATACCCCGGTCAGAAACAACAGATCAGAAATGAAAAAAGAAAATATACTTTAACCCATTAACCGATGCCGAAAATGAATCGCAGAAAATTTGTAACAAATACGGTCACCTCGGGCGCAGGCCTCATGCTGGGCAGCCTTCTGATGGGGTCAGCCCACAGGGAGGAAACCGCAGCCGGAGGTATAGGAGACCGGAAAAAAAACTTCATGGAGGAAGTGCTCAAATACCGGAAGATCGATGCACATGCGCATGCTGATGACAACCAGTACAAACCGGAAGTGAATTTGGATTTTGCAGACCGGCTGGGTATTGAAAAGCTAATGATATCCAACTTTATAAGGCCCTTTAGCGAAGGAAAACCCGATGATTTCCGGGCGCGGAACAGCTTTACCATCAAATGTATGAAAGACCATCCCGGCAGGTTCATCGGCACGGTGGCGCTGAACCCGGCATTCCGGAAAGAATCGCTCGAAGAGATCGACCGTTGCAGGGATGCAGGCATGACGGGCCTGGGAGAGTTATATAACCAGGTAAAAATCGACGACCCGCTCTATTACCCCATTATCGAAAAATGTATCTCCCTTAACTGGAACATCATGATGCATTCGCCGGTGGGTCATTCCCGCGTAAAGCTATACCAGAGCGAGCCAAAGAACATTTCCCTGCCGGAGGATTTTGCAAGTATCGCAAAAAGATATCCCGAAGCCCTGTTCCAGTTTGCGCATATCGGAGGCGGTATCGACTGGGAGTATGCCTGCAAGGTACTGAAAGATGTCCCCAATGTATTTATCGAGGTGTCCGGAAGCAATAATGCTGCCGGCATGATCGATTTTGCCCTGAAATATGTTGGTGAAGACCGGCTGGTGTTTGGCTGCGATTACAGCTTTTACCAGGGCGTGGGCCAGATCTTTTCGGCGAACCTCACGGACGCACAACGGAAAAAGATCTTTTTTGAAAATATTGCAAAACGATTAAAAAAAGCAGGTATCCATGTTAATTGACAGTAACGCATATATCGGCCACTGGCCGTTCCTGAAATTGGAGCACAATACACCGGAAACGCTCCTGGGCCGGATGAAGGAATTTGGCACCGATGTGTCGGTGGTGAGCAATCTGAACGGTATCTTCTATAAGAATACGCAGCACGCCAATGAGGAGCTGCGGGATGCCCTCCGCAGTAAAAGAGCCTATAATGACCGGTTTATTCCCTTTGCCGTTATCAACCCGGTATACGGCGGCTGGCGCGATGATTTTGAGGTTTGCACCACTGCAATGGGAATGAAGGGGGTACGCCTCTACCCTCAGTATCATGGCTATGATATTGCAGCCCCACCCTGTGTTGAACTGGTAAAAATGTGCCGGGATAAAGGGCTGCCCGTCGCTTTCTGTTTGAGAATGGTGGACAGCCGGACGAGCTCATGGATGGACCTTGACAAAGAATGGACCTTAAAATCCATTGTACCGATCGTAAAAGCCGTTCCGGATGCAAAATACCTGGTGGTAAACGTAGCCAACAGTGTTGCACTGAACGACGAGGAAATGCCCCTCTTTAAAAAAGCGGAGCTGTTGATGGATTCCTCAGGAAGAAATATCACCTACTGGAGCGATCTGTTCAAATCGTTTGGGACCGATAAATTTTGTTTCGGCACGCATGCCCCTCTGCTGGACTACTTCTCCGGTCTGCTACGCATTGAATCGTTGCGGGAGAATGAAGCAGATGAAAAAACAAAAGAGCTGCTGAGATCGGGAAATATAAAAAGATTGCTGGGATTATAACCGTTTGATGACAGCATACCTGAAAAAGCAATGCACGCATCAGATACAACATACAAAAAGGAAACCGAAGTTTTAACAAGTGATAATCATAACGCATGAACATGAATCGAAGAAATTTTGTTACCCGGGGTGCGGCAGGCATGGCAGGTATGCTTATGGCCTCCCCGTTAACAGGTAAATCAGCGTCCGCCACACTCAGCGGGGAGGATCCGCCGGCATCGAAACTCCAGAAATACGACCTGATGAAGGAAGTAATGAAATACCGGAAAATAGATACGCATGCACATATATACTGGACAGACGACAGCCCGGAAACACAGCTCGATTACGGAAGAAGACTGGGTATAGAGAAGCAGGTCATTTCGAGATACCTGGATGTAATGCCGGGTACGCCGGAGCAATTCAGGAAGTTCAATGACCTTACCATTAAGGCTATTAAAAAATACCCGGATCACCTGCTGGGAGGTTTTGTACTAAATCCGGCCTACAAACAGGAATCCTTAGATGAGATCAAACGATGCACCGATGCAGGCATGATCGGACCGGGCGAGCTCTATTACCAGGTAAAGATCAATGATCCCCGATACTATCCGATCATTGAAAAGCTGATCGATCTGAAAATGATCATACACTCTCACGCAGAATGCCAGCTTGGAGTGGGTGGATACCGGATGAAATACAATGGTTATAAACAACCGAACACTTCGATACCCGAAGATTTTGTGGACATAGCCAGGCGTTATCCGGAGGGCATCTTTCAATACGCCCACATTGGTATGGGCGGCGACTGGGAATATGAATGTAAACTATTCCGGGAGTACCCGAATATATATGTAGACACTTCCGGGAGCAATAATGCCGAAAACATGATCGACTTCGCCGTAGAACACCTGGGAGAAGACCGTTTATTCTTTGCATCGGATAACAGCTACCACCAGGGAGTGGGAAAGATCCTGGCCTCAAATTTAACCGAACGGCAAAAGCAGAAGGTATTTTTTGATAATTACAATAATCTTTTAAAAAAAGGAGGTAGAGGTGTTGATTGACATTAATGCATACGTAGGACACTGGCCTTTTATGCAGATGAAGTACAACAACTGTACTTCACTCGTTGAAAGGATGAATAAATTTGGCGTGGATACATCTGTGATCAGTAACCTGAATGGTATTTTTTATAAAAATACCCAATCAGGTAACCGGGAATTATACAATGAACTGAACGCGCTGGGGCAAAACAAAAAACGCCTTATCCCATTTGCCGTTATCAACCCGATCTACGCGGGATGGCAATATGATCTGGATGAGTGTGTGAAAAAATTCGGGATGAAAGGCGTGCGCGTATACCCGCAATACCACGATTACGAAATCGATGATCCTTCGCTTATAGAACTGGTGAAAAAAGCACGGGATATGGATCTGCCGGTCGCTTTTACCTATAAAATGGTCGACAGTCGCCAGCGCTCCTGGATGGATATTGATTATGTAGCTTATACGCCCAAACCGGAGTGGGCGTTAAAAAATATTTTCCCGATCATCAAGGCGGTTCCCGATGCAAAATATATGATCCTGAACGTGACCAACAGCATGCAGCTTGATGAAGCAGATGCCGCTTTGTTCCGGAGAGCGAATGTATTGATGGATACTTCCGGAAGAACGCTCAACGACCTGGGCAGTCTTTTAAAAACACAGGGCAGGGAGCGTTTTGCATTTGGGACCCATTCACCCGTACTGGACTATCTCACAGGCATGTTACGGATAGAAGCCCTGCGGCAAAGTGAAGCGGATACGGCTACCAAGGAATTATTAAGATACGGTAATGCAAAAAAGTTCCTGGGGTTATAGACCGCCGGGCAACATGCTCTCCCGCACCGGCCGTGGAAGCCGGTTGCCTGCGCGCTGTATTCAGAATATTACGTTGTACTTCATTGATGAAATTTAAAAAACAATAATGGTGAAAAAACTATTCCTGCTAAAATTGATATTCCTGGCATTGTTGCCCCCTTCCCTGGCACAGCACGCGCACACCACGCGGACCTTTGGGGGGCAGTATTCAGAAGCACGCATCAACAATCTCAGGGCCAACTGCCGCAAATACGACTGGGCACGGCAACAATTAAATGACGCCGTAACAAAAGCCAGGCCCTGGCTGGCCAAAAGCGATGAAGCGTTGTGGATGATGGTGCCGGGCCAGGATCTCCCCAGGACCATCGATGTAGGATATGATAAATTTGCCTCCGGTCCCAAGTTTGTCGGGTGTATTGTTTGCGGTGATCAGATCCTCCAATACGGGAACTATCCCTATACCCCCGATTTCGAAAAGAAACCGTGGAAGTTAACCTGCCCGTCCTGCGGATCTGTTTTTCCTACCAACGATTTTGGCAAATTTTATCAAAGTGCTCTTGATGAACATGGATTATTTAATCCCTCCCGGGGAGACACCAGTTTATTGTTCAATACCGATCATCCGGATCCAAAGGACTCCTTACATAAATTTGGAGTAGACAACGGGTTTGGCTACGTTCACAATGGCCGGGCCTATAAATATATCGGGTACTATACCTGGAAATACTGGCGGTACATCCATGAAGGGCTGACGGTCCTTGCCAATGCTTTCCTTTACACAGGGGACCAGCGTTATGCCCATAAAGCAGCCATTTTGCTAGACCGGATCGCTGACGTTTATCCCTCGATGGACTGGAAACCTTATGCAAACCGGGGCTGGTATCATTCCGATGGCTCCACCGGCCGCGGAAAAATAGAAGGCTCCATATGGGAAACAGGGATCGTACAGGGTTTTGCAGATGCCTATGACAAAATCCTGAGCGGCACCCAAAATGATCCCGCATTGTATGCCTTTTTAAAACGCCAGAGCCAGCAATACCGGTTGCCGAATCCCAAAGGCACGCGCGATCAGTTTGTTTCCAATATAGATGAGGGCATCCTGAAAACCACATTCCAGGCCGTACTTGACCAGCGGATCCGCGGAAACCAGGGCATGTACCAACATACGGTAGCATTATGCGCACTGGCGCTGGATACAGATCCATTTACCACACAGTGGCTCGACTGGTTGTTTGCACCGGATGGAGGAGCGATCCCTGAATTAATGATCAATCGTTTCGACAGGGACGGTACTTCTGATGAAGGCGCACCGGGATATGCCGTTATCTGGGGCGGGCATATTTCACCACTGGCGGCCCTGCTGCGCTCCTACCCCGCCTATACCAATCATAATATTTTCCGGGATTATCCACAATTCAAAAAAGTGTATACGTCTGCCTATAGTATGGGGGTATTGGGTAAGGCGATCCCAAACATCGGGGATGCCG
>Ga0222424_100656_pt1 | contig 14256 bp, 16 predicted proteins | sample 2B2ome_FD_182468 | JGI IMG/M metagenome (GOLD analysis project Ga0222424, IMG submission 182468) | Enriched microbial communities from leaf-cutter ant dump, University of Wisconsin, Madison, United States - 2B200A (version 2) | ecosystem: Environmental > Terrestrial > Nest > Insects nest > Nest... | reverse complement strand
GATGCTCAGCGTCGTGCCGATCGGCGTCGTGATCTTCCCCGGCACCGGCATCCAGGACAATCTGGCCGACAAAGCCCGCAAGATGGGCATCCCGGTCTATCGGTTCGGCTCGGGCGGCGCGTAAGCGTCGCCCCGCCGCCTTGAAAAATGATGGCAGTTTCTCTATTTTGCTATCATCGCTATCAACTTTACAGAAGGCGCTATCATGCCCGCGGTTACGATCCGGAATCTGTCCGACGCGACGCACCGCGCCCTCAAGGTGCGGGCGGCGCAGCATGGCCGTAGCGCCGAGGCGGAAATGCGCGACATCCTCGAAACGGCCGTCCGTCCCGATACGCGCCTTCGGCTCGGCACAGCGCTCGCAGAACGCAGTCGTCGCCTCGGCCTCACCAATGAGGATGTCGATGCCCTCGAGCAGGGGCGCGACAGGACGCCCGCCAAGCCGATGAGCTTCGAATGATCCTCCTCGACACCAATGTCGTATCGGAGGCGATGAAACCTGCTCCGGACGATGCCGTGCGGGTATGGCTCGACGAGCAGGCGGCGGAAACGCTCTTTCTTTCCAGCGTCACTATCGCAGAGCTGATGTTCGGCATCGGCGCGCTCCCTGACGGCAAGCGCAAGGACCGGCTCAACGACGCCCTGGAGGGGGTGATGGAGCTGTTCGCCGAGCGTATCCTGCCGTTCGACATCGATGCCGCGCGGCACTACGCGGATCTCGCCGTCAAAGCCCGCACTACCGGGAAAGGTTTTCCGACGCCCGATGGCTATATCGCCGCGATCGCAGCCGCCAGGGGATTTGCCGTCGCCACGCGCGACACCAGCGCTTTCGATGCCGCCAATCTCGAGGTTATCGATCCCTGGAAGGCCGCACGCTGAAAATCCGTCACTGGCAATGCAGGCTGGGCCGGATGAGCCGGCGGAAATGCCCCACGCGGTAAACAGACAACCCGGTCTCCGGATCGGAAGATCCACCCCCGCTTTTCGTCGCTGATCCTTGGGTTCTGCCGATGGCCTGACGCCATCAACCCGTATATGTGGAACGGCCCGCGGTGCAAGGATGCATTTTCCGTCGATTTTACCACATGAGGACGGTGCGGTCATACGTCCGGCCTACTGGTGCGGTCATGACCGCTGGCCTCGATGAAGTCCGCGAAGCAGGTGGCTGGATCAAGGGCGCGCGCTTTGTGCGCGTCACGGGTTTCGGCCTGGCCTGTTTCGGGATTTCGTCCCGTGGTTCATCGTCTGCGTTACACCTTGCGTCTGCCAGTCGGGTCACATTGACGGTCGTGCCCCTACGCTGGAACGGCGGCCTCCATCATTTCCATGGGATTGCGATAGATCCCACCTCTGTTCAACAACGCCCATATCACCCGGGCGATTTTATTGGCGAGCGCAACGGCCACGACCTTGAACGGGCGCCGCGTCAGCATGTTCTTCAGCCACAGCCTTGCTCTATCGTGATATCGGACATGACGCAGCACTGCTGACGAGCCGCTGGTCAGCAATGATCGCAGTTCCGGATTTCCCATCTTCGATATCCGGTCGAGCCGCTCCTTGCCGCTGCTGGAGTGCGCTTTCGACGTCAGGCCAATCAAGGCAGCAAAATGACGTGCTGATTTGAAGCCGGCGGGATCGGGCACGAATACCTTGACGGCCATTGCAATGATGGCTCCAACTCCGGGGATTGTCGTAAGGCGCCGCATGTCTTCGTCCTTCCGGGCCTGGATGACGATCTCCCGTTCGAGCTTGTCGATCCGGGTTGCGAGCATTTCGATCTGCTCAACGATTTCGATAAGGGCGAAGCGTGCCGCCGGAGGCAGGCGAACGTCACTCTCATCCCGTACGATGACCGCCAATGCCTTGACGTTGGCGATGCCGGTCGATGCGATGATTCCCAGTTCGCCCATGTGGGCTCGTAGAGCGTTGATCGCCTGCGTTCTCTGACGTACCAGCAGGGCGCGTGTCTTCAAGACCATCACTGCCGCTTGCTGTTCGGCCGTCTTCACCGGAACGAACCGCATGGCTTTCCGTGTCACGGCCTCAGCGATGGCTTCAGCATCTGCCGCATCCGTCTTGCCGCGTTTGACAAAGGGTTTCACGTATTGAGACGGCAGCAGTCTGACATCGTGCCCGATGGCAGCGATCTCTCGCGCCCAATAATGTGCGCTGGCGCAGGCTTCCATTCCGACCAGACAGGGCGGCAATCTTGCAAAGAAGCGCAGCACCTCAGCGCGACGTAGCTTTCGATTGAATGGCGGCGCGCCTAAGCCTCGCCACCATCCTGATGGCCGCGATCGTCATCTACCGCGCCGGCGACGGCACCCTCTCCGTCGCCCCTGCCAGCGAATACGACGGTAACGAAGCCGCCATCGTTGGCGAAATCGATCCCTTCGCCTCATGAGGCGAACCGGGTCGCACAATCGGCGGACGTTTCGCGTTTCTGCTCCCCTCGCGGCCCCAATTCTGCTAGAGCGGCTCATGTTTCGATGGAATCGAAACAGACGCTCTAAATCCTTGTTTTGTCGCGCTTCCGAACCAGGAAAGTGGCATCCACTTTCCTTGGAAGCGCTCCATTCCGCAGCCAGCGGCGCACTTGCGGGAACTACCTGAGAAAAGGGCGGCCCCGCGACCGCCCTTTGCCGATTCCGTCGCTGGGACCGGTCAGAATTCCTGCCAGTCGGCATCGACCGCGGCATTGCCCTGCGTCAGGTAGCTGCGGGCGGCGCTGGCGAGTTTCTGCTTCAGCCCCTTGATGCCGGTGCCGGCGGCGGCCTGTGCCGGTGCCGGTGCCGGCCTGGCAACCTTGGCCTCGCGGCCGGCAGCGCCCTCATCCAGCGTGAAGATATCGATGACGTGGTCGAGCTCGTTAGCCTGCGCCTCGGTCTGCTCGATGGCGGCATTAGTTTCCTCGACCAGCGCCGCGTTGTGCTGGGTCGTTTCGTCCATCGTGCGCACCGCGACATTGACCTCGTCGATAGCTGAGGCCTGTTCGCGGCTTTCGCGAGCGATGCCGTCCATCAGCGCGCTCGACGAGCGCGCCGCCTCCAGCATGGCTTCGAGTTTGCCGGCCGCCTCGGAGACGAGGCGCGAACCGCCCTTGACCTCTTCGGAACTCTGCTCGATCAGCACTTTCACTTCTGAGGAGGCTTCCGCCGCCGACTGCGCCAGCCGCCGCACCTCCACGGCCACCACCGCAAAGCCCTTGCCGGCCTCGCCGGCGCGCGCCGCCTCGACCGAAGCGTTGAGCGCTAGGAGATTGGTCTGGAAAGCGATGTCGTCGATCATGCCGATAATGTCGGAGATCCTCACCGACGAGGCGGTGATCTTCTCCATCGCCTGCGTTGCCTGGACCATCACCGCGCCGCCTTCCTCGGCGGTGCGCGTCACCATACCGGCAACGGTGCTCGCCTCGATCGCCCGCTCGGCGTTCTGTGCCACGGTCGTCGCCAATTGCTCCATCGCGGCGCTCGTCTCCTCGATTGTCGCCGCCTGTTTGGTCGTGCGCTCCGACAGGTCGTTGGCGCCGGCCAGGATCTCGCCGGTCGCCACTTTCAGCTGCCGCGACGTGCCCTTGAGCTGCGAGACGATGCCGGCCAGCCGGTCGGCTACTTCGTTGGTGTCGTTCTTGAGCTTCAGGAAGGCACCCTGATAGTCGCCGGTGACGCGCCGTGTCAGGTCCATGCCGGCAATGGCGCCGAGCACATCGGAATTTTCGGCAAGACCGCTATCGACGGTTTCGACGAGATTGTTGACCGAACCGGCCAGCGCCTTGAGCTCGGGATCGGGAAAATCGGTGATGACGCGGCGGGTGAAGTCACCCTGCACCGCCGCATCGACCACTTCGCCGAACGCCGTCTGCAGGTCGGTCATCATGCGGGTGCGCGCTTCCTTGTCGGCGACGACGCGGGCCGCCTCGGCCTCGGTCATTGCGGCGACCTTCATGCCGTTCTCGCGGAACACCTCGACGGCGCGGGCCATTGCGCCGATCTCGTCGGGGCGTTCCTTGCCCACAACCTCGACATCGAAACGGTTTTCGGCGACATCGCCCATCACCGCCGTCAGCTGCGTGATCGGCCGCGCGATATTGCGCACGATCAGCCCGCCGAGGACCAGCATGACGGTGATGATACCGCCCATGACGAGAAGACTGGTCAGCACCGCCTGCATGAAGATGGCATTGACCGTGTCGTAAAGCACGCCGCTCGAAATCACCCAACCCCACGGCTTGAAGGCCTGGCCATAGGTGACCTTGTCGAAATATTCGCCGCTCGGGCTCTTCCAGCGATAGGTGGTGAAATGCGAACCGTCGCTCTTCGCTTTACCGATGAGTTCCTGCAGATAGAGCTTGCCGGTGTCGTCCGTAATCTGCGCACGCTCCGTGCCTTCTTTTTCCGGCTGCTTGGCGTGCATCAGGTTGATGAAATCGAAACTGTCGACGAACAGGTATTCGCCCTGCTGGTAGCGCATGTGGCGCAAGGCATCGAGCGCGTAGGTCTTGGCCTCCGCTTCCGGCAACGTGCCGGCCTGGGCCTGGTCGTAATAATTGGCAGCGATCGAGGCGCCGGCCTCGACGACGCTTTGCAACTCGGTGCGCTTGAACTGTTCGAGATTGGTGCGCAGCGTATAGAGCTCGTAGCCGACAACGCCGATGAAAGCGAGCGTGAACGCGACGAGCAGGGCATAGAGCCGCCGCGAAGCGCTGGCGGAAAGGAACTTCAGCACGATGTTCTCCGTGTAGGCAGGTGGACCGTCCTTCTGGCCGGCCGGAACGGGTCCGGAAAACAGCCGCGCCTCCCAATGGCGGTGGTGCGGATGGATCGCCGGGAGTGGAAAGGGTTTGGCAAGTCTGGTCGCGGGATGGGGTCAGCGGATCGCGGGGGAGCGTTGCGGCTACGGCGCGACTCCCTGCTTGACTGGCAGCTTTAAGCAGATCTGCTAAATTTGTATGAAGCGGCGGCGGGAACGGCGCGCAGAAAAAAGGCACCCGCATGGGGCGCCTTGCATTCATCGGTGAAGCGACAGGCCGGCTTAGCTGCTTTTCGCGCTTGCCGTGTTTGCGCTTCCGTTGATCGTGGGCGTCACCGCCGCCACCTGGGCCTATAGCACCGGCGCGGGCTGGCTCGGCGCCGGCCTTATCGGCGTTCTCGCCGCCGGCATGACCTTCGGAATCGGCCAACTCCTGCTCGCGACCGTGCGCCCGATCTGGGCACGGCTGCTCATCGCCGCGACCTTCGTTGCCCCGGCCGTGATCGCGGGCTTTCATGCCACCCATGGCATCGTGAAACACACCATGCCGTCGGAGACATGGCGGACCGTGTTCTCGGTTATCTGGGCCTCAAGCTCGACGATCCGAGCTTCACCGCTCCGATCTACGCCAACCTCTTCGATGACGAGGACGGAGAAGGCTACTCGCTGATCTGGTCCCGCCCTAACGGTCGCCGTAGCGACTGAGGCGGGCGAACGGCCCCGGTTGAAAGGCCGGGGCCGCCTTCGCGTTAGAGAGGTGGCCGGTGAACGCCTCTCCCAGTCGCTAGGCGACCGAAGGCAATGTGATAACTATTACTCCTTGCTCGAATGAACCCGGCGTGGATAGTCGCCGCCTAGAGCCGATCGACATTCAGGATTCCCAAGCGGCCTGATCACTGATTCATAGGCATCCGTGTTGAGGCGCGGAGCGCGTGATGGCAGTGAAGCGATACGAACTGAGCGATGCGCAATGGGAGCGGATTGCATTGCTGTTGCCGGGCAAGGCGGCTGATCCGGGTCGCTCTGGAGCCGACAACCGCTTGTTCGTGAACGGATGTCCGTGGGTTTTGCGATCAGGCGCGCACTGGTGCGACCTGCCGGAGCGCTACGGCAAATGGAAGACGGTGCATCGCCGTTTCAGTCGCTGGTGCCATGCCGGGGTCTGGGAGCGGGTGTTCGATGCGCTGAGTGCCGACCGGGACAATCAGTATCTGATGCTCGACAGCACCATCGTCCGTGCGCACCAGCAGGCGGCGACCGGAAAAGGGGGGCGTGCGATCAGGCGCTGGGGCGTTCCCGAGGCGGACTGACCACCAAGATCCACATGCTGGCCGACGCCCTCGGCAGGCCATTGCGCTTCATCGTCACGCCCGGCGAGACCGGTGACATCACCCAGGCACCGGCTCTGCTTCATGGCCAGGACGGCGATGCCGTGCTCGCCGACAAAGCCTATGACAGCAATGCCTTACGGGCCATCATCGCAGACATGGGCGCAGAGGCGGTCATCCCTTCAAACCGTTGCCGCAAAGTCGCCATCCCCCATGACGCGATCACCTACAAACTCCGTAACCGCATCGAACGATGCTTCGGACGGCTCAAGCACTTCCGGCGCTTCGCCACCCGTTATGACCGCCGCGTCACCCACTACACCGGCTTCGTACACCTCGCCGCAGCCATGATCTGGTTACGATGAATGTCGATCCGACCTAGACGTTCACATCGGCGCCATTGTTGTCGCGCCGCTATCCGGGTGCGCCTTCGTCTCGTCCCCCTGCCTGTAATTGAGTTGATGTCGCCTAGTCATCTCTAAGCACCACCTGCGCATTTCGAGCTTTCTGCGCCTCGATAATTCCGCTGCGAAGCTTCTCGAAAAGGTCGCGCGGTAGCATTCCATAGTGATATGAGCCGTTCGGTCTTGGTCGCAGATCGTAGCCAGGCCAGATGAAGCGATTGAGTTCGTCAAATCGAATCCAATGACGCGCTCCATCCAAACCCAGACTCTCGCAGACGCTTGCCGGGATCTCGAGTGACGTTTTGGGATCGATGGGCGCTGTATGAGTTATCGGCGCAACCACGGTTCGGACCTGCCCACTATCGTTTGATGGCAATGCCACCACGATTGCGCAAGGCCGGTCCTTTTTACCCTCGATAGCACCTGTTTTGTGCTCTGAACTCCAGAGAAAGCTGTACCGTATGACGAGACCTGGCTTCGGTGTTGGAATACTCACCGTGGCTCAGCGCCATATTCAGCCGTCTCGATCGCCGATAGGGTTTCGTCATCGAGCTCGCCAATCTTGAGAACTACCCGCTCTTTGAGTTTGAGGCGCTCGAAATGTTCAAGCTCGGACCGCGACAGATATGCCCCCACAATGCGTCCATGGCTGGTCACGTTGATGACCCCTGCTCTAATCGCTTCATCTTGGTACTTACCAAAATTGCGTGAGAAATCGCTCGCAGGAACCGCTCGGGGATGTGGCATCGTTCGTCTCCTATCAATTCACGCAAAATACGTAAATTGCGCAAAATGTCAACAGCGACATAGGGTGCGATACCGAGCAGGTGCCGTCTAGCAACTGTGTCTATAAGCCGAGTAGCGGCTGCCATGGCCTGCCCGTTTTAAGGATGGCGTTTGCGATGGTGATAAGCCTGCGGGCGATGGCCACGATGACGAGTTTGTGGGGTTTTCCGCGCTCTTTGAGCCGTTTTTCGACCGGTTTTAGAACGGGATTGTGACAGGCAGCAGCGAGTGCGGCTTGGAACAACACATGGCGCCCCGCCGACCCACCAGTCGTGGAACCAAGCCTTCGCCAGTTCACATGTCAGGATATTGGCGGGCGTTCCAAGATGGTCGCCCCAACCGAATATGGCTGGATAGTCGCGGGGCCGTGGAATGATAAATAGCGCCAATTCCGCTTCCTGCTCACCAGCCTAGATACGATCAGCCATTGCGCAAAGTTGGCCTGCGATATCGCTGACACGCCGGCTTGAACGGAGTTGGACGACTTCCATCAGGCTCTCTCCATATGCAAAAGGGTCAGCCGGCTGGACTTTTGACCCCCCTCCCGGCACGGGACATCGGGACTGACGCCCTTCCGGGCTGGTCCTTCCTGTCGCCTATGCCAGGAGGGCGGTGGGAGGGTGGCTTGTGGGGCATTAGGAAGCGGCAAATCGTTACTGCTTGGTAGTAAGGGTCATCTATGCTTTCCTCCAGCTGTTTTCTCGGAGGGGGCTGAAATGAGAATCACCCATGGAATCCTGCTCTTGGGCTTTATTGCCGGCTCAACGGCAGTTCATGCGCAGGAGTCAGGCGTATTTGCAGGGCTCGACCTTTTAGGTGGGACTGCCTTTGGCACGTCGTCAACAACGAATGGCGGAGCCCCCTGGGCCGGCAAGGGCATCGTCGACAATGTGACATTCGGCCTGTCAGGCGGCGTAGGGGCCCATTTGGGTTATCACTTCGATGGACCGCTGTCGGTCTATCTCAGCTATGCGCATTTGGCTGGGGACATCAGCTGGGATACTGACTTTCCCCTGATCGGCCAAAGTTCACATTTCGATGGCAGTGCGAACAGCGACATACTACTTGCCAAACTGGCTTATGAGATCCCGGTAGCAGACGCGATGTCTTTGGCTATTTCCGCTGGCCTTGGCGTCTCGCTAAACTCACTCGATGGTGTCGTCGAGACGGTTGCCTCCACCGGCGCTTTTGCTGCTGACATTGAAAGTCACACAACATATAGCCCAGCCGCCGAGCTCGGCGCCGCTCTGCAATATCAAGTCACTGACAGCGCCAAGCTCAGTCTGGGGGGCTCTATCGCATATGTCGGCGGCTTTGAAACCGGCGCTACTCGGTTCGGGAACTTGGGAACAACCGACATCAACCCGTATAAAATTGACGACGTTTGGCGCGCCAATCTTCAGGCATCGCTACGCTTCCAATTCTGACCCAACGATATCAGCATGATATCAGGCGCCACTGCTGCCCGCTGATATTGACTGCCTCAAACTGGTTGCGGCTATCGGATTGTAAGACCGAGCCTCGCCTCGATGGCGTCAACCGCATCGCTGGTCACCGCATCAAGCGCTGCGATGTCGATGAAGTTCTGTTCAAACCCGCCAGGAGTCACGACTGTGAACAACTCTCCAGGTGTGTCGCCTACATTAAACCACTGATGCGGCACATTAGGTGGCAGGACGACGGTGGTGCCCGGGCCGGCGTCAAATTCCTCGTCTCCGCAGTAGAAGCGGAAAAAGCCTGAGACGACGTAGAAGACGCAGGGGCGACCGCCGCCTAGATTGCTTCGAAGCGGATGTTCCGTTCGCGGTTCTCTCTCTGAGGTTCTTACGATCGAACGCGTATAACCGTCTTGCCTGCTCGCCGCTCTGTCGAATTGAACGTGGCGACGGCATCGTCGAGGGACGAGATCTTACCGATGTTCGTCCGCAGTCGTCCGTCCCGCACCCGTTGAACGATCTCGGACAGTTGAGCGCGATCGGCCTCCACGACGAAATCGATCGTCAGGCCGTCGGCGGGGCGAACATCCGTCGGGCCAACGACGGTTACCAGCGTTCCTCCGGCTCGGACCAGCCCGGCGGACCGCTTCTGGATGTCGCCGCCGATCACATCGAACACCAGATCGACACCGCCAACATCTTCCAGTGCGTCATTCGCGAGATCGACGAACTCGTTTGCGCCGAAGTCGAGGACCTTCTGGCGGTCGGCGGCGCGCCCGGTACCGATGACATAGGCACCAGCCTCTCGCGCAAGCTGCGTCACCGCCGAACCGACGGCACCGGCCGCACCGTGCGCGAGAACAGCCTGTCCTGACCGGAGACGGCCGTGCTGGAACAGGCCCTGCCATGCCGTCAGACCCGAGATCGGCAGGCTCGCACCCACCGTGAAGTCGACATTGCCGGGCAGCGGCGCAAGGTTGCGTGCTTCCATGGCGACGTATTCGGCGAGCGTGCCGTCGCGATGCCAGTCGGCCAGACCGAACACACGTTGGCCGATCGACAGTCCGGTGGTGCCATAGCCCAGCGCGGTTACCACTCCGGCCAGTTCGTGGCCAACGATGGAGGGCATCCGGTCATGGAAGGCCCGATCGACCCAGGTCGACGGCCACTCCAGTTCGGTGTTGACGAATCCCGCCGCGTAAACCTCAACGACAACGTCGTTAATCGCCGCCTGCGGCTCGGGCCGGTCCACGAGCTTCATTCCGGCCGTTCCGGCATTCTGGTCGGTAACAACAATTGCTTTCATGATGACTGTCTCCTTTGTCACTTGTCGGTTTGGGCTAGATTGCAGGCGTAGAAGGTCTGTTCGATCTCTCACGCAAGCGATTATCGACTCGACGCCTTCCGTGGCCGCGGCGGACGCTTCATGATCAGAAGATCCTTCACATCATGCAGGTCGTCGGCCGATGAGACGGCGAGCGTCAGCCATTTTCCGTCAATGTACGACTTGGCTTCGTCGTAGAGCTTGACCAATTGCGGACGCCAGGCATAGCGCCGCTCCTCGAATTCCTCCCGTTCGGCCCCGCCCAGCACCACCACAGCCGACAACCGTCCGTATTCCGGCACCAGGGTGACGAACGCCTTGGTCTTTTTATAGCGCAGAGACCAGCCGCGGTTCTTGCCACCGTAAAGCCAGTCCGGGGCGAAAATGTCGGGATAGAACTGATCGATCCAGCCCCGAAGTTCGGCCCATCGTCCGAACGCCTCTGGTCCGATCCATTCGCGGATGGTGGCGTCATCGGGCGCAGCCGCTTTGCCAGTGATCCTGTCGCCGACCTGGGGAAGCGGCTCGCCAACGGCTGTTGCTTTCGTGTGTGTCGATAAAATCATCACAAGACCTCGTGTTCATGGTCCGGCTGAGGCCGGAGGAATATGATGTAGACGAGCCAGGGGCTTGCGATGCGCTCCCTGGGCGGGGGCTGGCGCGGCGTCAGCCAAGCGACGGAATGTTGAGGCCGCGCTGCACGGCCGGCCGCTTAAGCCCTCGGTCGAGCCACGCCTGCACATGCCCGAAGCGGTCGAAGCCGACGAGATCGCGTGCGTCGTAGAAGCCTATGAGGTTGCGCACCCAGCCAAGCAGGGAGATGTCGGCAATCGTATAGTCCGCACCCATCACCCAATCGCGCCCCGCAAGACGATCATCGAGAACGGCGAGCAGCCGCGCGGCTTCCTTCGCGTATCGGTCACGCGGCCGCTTGTCCTCGAAATCCTTGCCGGCGAACTTGTTGAAGAAGCCGACCTGGCCGAACATCGGCCCGACGCCGCCCATCTGCCACATCACCCACTGAATGGTCTCGTAGCGGGTGTTCGGGTCGGTCGAGAGAAACCGACCCGTCTTCTCCGCTAGATAGAGCAGGATCGCACCGGATTCGAACAGGGCGAGCGGTGTGCCGCTCGGTCCATAGGGATCGTAGATCGCCGGAATCTTCCCATTCGGGTTGAGGGCCAGAAAGGCCGGATCGTGGCTTTCGTTGGCCGTGATATCGATCCGGTGCCATTCGTATTCGATGCCCGTTTCTTCGAGCATGATGCTGGCCTTCACCCCGTTGGGCGTCGGCAGCGAAAAGAGTTGCAGGCGGTCGGGGAATTGCGCTGGCCAGCGTTTGAATATGGGGTGGTCGAGAGGCATTTTTGAACTCCTGAAGAAGAAGTGCGGCCGGATTTGCCCGCCGTTCGAGAATCGTGGCGGGCAAACCCGAAGCGAAGTTTCAAATCGAACCGGCCGGCGGCACGGCGGGAAAATCCTTGTCCGGGTCGAACACATTGTTGAAGAAGTTGGTCAGCGAATACATCGCGACCAATGCGACAATTTCGATGAGGTTCGCATCCGTGTAGCCGGCATCGCGGACCGCCTGCACATCGGCGTCGTCGACCTTGCCGCGGGTCTCGATGACCTTGCGGGCGAACTGGATGGCGGCGTCACGTTTCGGATCGCTGGCATGGCCCTTGCGAGCAAGGATGATCTCATCCGCCGGCAACTTCGCCATATGTTCGGCCGTGAAGCTGTGAACCGTCAGACAGTAATCGCAGCCGTTCACTTCGGAAACGGCGAGGCCTATCGCGTCCCGCGTCTTCACGTCGAGCGCCTTGCTCAGTGAACCGAGCAACGTGGCCCATGCGTTGAACGCGATCGGGCTTGCCGCGAAACTCGCCATCATGTTCGGGGTGAAGCCGATGTTCTTCGTGAACGCATCAAGGGTCGGTTGCGAAGCGGCCGGCACCTGTTCAGGTGCGAGAACCGGAATTCTTGCCATGATAATCTCCTGAAGTTTTGGGTTTGATTGAGGGTTAAGCGAAATCCAGCACGTCGATGACGGGCATACGCGGCTTCTGCGGCCAATTGCCGGGGCGCTCCGGCCCGACGGTGAGCAACATCACCGGAATTTCGTCGCCAGCCAGGCCGAATTCGCGATGCACCGCGTCGGCGTCGAAACCGATCATCGGCGTCGAACCCCAGCCGAGCGAGCGAGCCGTGTAGATGATGGCCGCCGTGCCGAAGGTCGCGGTGCGCACCGCCTCGTCGCGCTGGCGCTGGGGTTGATCGTCATAGAGGCTACGGGCGGGCTTTTCCCATTCCGGCACCAGATGCGCGGGCATGATGCCGGCTTCCACCACCGGGGCCAAACGGGCCGGCACGGTGCTGGCATCGGCCAGCTTGCCGATGACGATGAAGGTCACGGCGGCGTCGGTGATCGCCGGCTGGTTCCAGGCAATGGGGCGCAACCGGGCCTTGGCCTCGGGTGAACGCACGGCGATAAACCGCCAGTTCTGCAAGTGGAACGATGTGGGCGCGGAGGTGCCGATCCGCACCAGATCGCGGATCTGATCATCGCTCAGAACGGCATCGGCATCGTAATATTTGGCAGCGCTACGGCTCAGAAGCGTTTCGATGACAGCGTTTGTCGGCACAGACGGCCTGGAAGGCTGGGCGGCGAGCGCGTCCGTGCCGCTTTCGGTCCATACGCGAATATCGGAGATAGCACCGATGGCGGGATCGGCGGCGACGGTGGCGATGCAGTTCATTGGGTGGCTCCCTCATCAAGTGATTGTGGAGCCGATTTTACGGTTGGAGACGAAAATTTCGAGACGGGATTAGATCAATAAAATGCTCGAAAGGATCAATCTGCCGATTCCCGATATCAGGCGATGTTCGCCTGTCCGTCATTATGCGCCAGCCGGCGCCATTCCCCCGGCGTCATCCCCATCCGTTCGGCGAACACGCGCCGGAATGCCGAAACGGATTGATAGCCAACCGTCTCTGCCACCGCCTCAGTGCTGACCGTCGGCTTTTTCAATTCGTTGGCGGCCAGGCTCATGCGCAGATCGGTCAACAGATCGAGGGCAGAGCGACCGAGCCTGTCCTGAAAGTGCCTCATGAAGGTCGCGCGCGACATGCCGCACAGATCCGCCAGATCGGGCAACCTCCACGATCGTGTCGGATCGGCGAACATTGCCGCAATAGCCGGCGCCAGCCGCGGATGGCCGGCCAACGCCAACAAACCATCCGGCGCTTCCTCGGCTTCGCTCGCGGCGCGCAGGACCAGCGTGAACAGCGCAGAGGAAAGTGCGTTCAAAATGGCCCGCCCTCCCACCCTGTCGCCGGCGGACTCCATGCGCATCAGGTTCACCAGGTTGGCGAGTTGGCTGGCGGCGGAGCCGTTTCCATCCTCCTCGTTGCCGTTCATGGCCCGTGCCACAAGATTTGCCGGCATGTAGTTGCGGACCAGCCGGTCGTGAGGTGGCGCGATGAAAAATCGCCCGCACATCAGATCCAATTGCTCACCCGCGCCATCGTTCTCGCTCAGCATCCATCCGGCGGAGCCCATGCTTTCGTGTGTACCGATAGGCGTCTGCCCGCTGCCGTCGTGCAGCACGTGCGCCGCGCCGTGCGGCAACAGCACGACATCGCCGCTCACCAATTTTCGTGTCGTTCGTGTCTCCGGATCTTCCAGGATGGCTCGGCCTTTGACGATGACGTGGTAGGGGATTTCGTTTGCGGCCGCCTGGCTCCAGGTAATGCGCCATGGCGCACCGTACGCGCAGCGGACCTCCAACTGACCGGTTACCGTGACGATTTGCAGGAGACGGCTTAGCCAGTCGGCGTGGGACATGGAGACTCGCAACCTTGAAGACTTCGACCATCTTATCACGATCGCACAATCGTCGCGCTGCAACCCCCTCTCTACATTGATTGGCGGCACGCCGACAACTGTTGGTCTCTCGCGGGCGATATCTATATCCAGGCGCGCGACCGATTTGGCAGCGCTTTATTCAGGCAGCTTTCGACCCTAATTTTCGTCGTGTGGGCTGTGCTCCCTCCGCCGCCAAAAACTTGCCATTCGCGTAACTCCCGACAATCGGCAGAAAGCTCGAACGGGAATACGAATTCCTCAGTTCGGACGAGGCCGTGGACGAGACGATCACCGCCAACCGATACACCTTCACCGAAACCGGACGCCGTTTCGGCTGACCTCGACAAGCGCCCCGCTTACC
>Ga0222424_100652_pt1 | contig 14365 bp, 6 predicted proteins | sample 2B2ome_FD_182468 | JGI IMG/M metagenome (GOLD analysis project Ga0222424, IMG submission 182468) | Enriched microbial communities from leaf-cutter ant dump, University of Wisconsin, Madison, United States - 2B200A (version 2) | ecosystem: Environmental > Terrestrial > Nest > Insects nest > Nest... | reverse complement strand
TGACCTGGCTGATGCGCTGCACCGTGGTGTTGCGCGGCGTGACCTGGATGCTTTGCGGGTCCTTGAGCAGGTTGCCCGCCAGTTCGCGGATCTCATCGCTGAACGTGGCCGAGAACAGCAGGCTCTGCTTGGTGCGCGGCAGCAGCGCCAGCACCTTCTTCACGTCGTGGATGAAGCCCATGTCGAGCATGCGGTCGGCTTCGTCGAGCACCAGCACCTCGACGCTGGACAGGTCCATGAAGCCCTGCTGCTGCAGGTCCAGCAGGCGCCCGGGGGTGGCCACGAGCACGTCCACGCCGCGCTTGATGCGGTCGATCTGCGGGTTCATGCCCACGCCGCCGAAGATCACGGTGGAGTTCAGGTCGAGGTACTTGCCGTAGTCGCGCACGGACTCCTCGACCTGCGCCGCGAGTTCGCGCGTGGGCGTCAGCACCAGGGCGCGGATGCCCTTGCCGCCGAATTGGCTGCGCGGGGCCTGGCCTTCGGCCAGGCGGTGCAGCAGCGGCAGCGTGAAGGCGGCGGTCTTGCCGGTGCCGGTCTGTGCGCCGGCCAGCAGGTCGTGGCCGGCGAGCACCAGCGGAATGGCCTGGGCCTGGATCGGCGTCGGCTGGGCATAGCCCTGTTCTTGCACGGCCTTGAGAATGGCCGGAGCCAGCTTCAGTTCGTCGAATGTCATGAAATTTAGGAAGTGCGCCCATCCGGGGCGCTGGGTATCGGCCTTGCGCAGCGCCTTGGGGGGCGCCACGCCAGTTATGCAGGCAGATGGGGTTCAAGGGTGGGAGCTTGGGAAAAAGGCTTTCCCGTCGTCCCCAGCTTCAGCGCTGTTGCCAGGGCAACTGGAACCCATGGCAGGGGGTATTGTCGCATGCGTCGATAATCCCCGGTTGCGCGCCGAAATCCGGCGCTCCTTTTTTTGCAGTTTTTTTCACAACGCGCCATGGCCCAATACGTCTATTCGATGAACCGTGTCAGCAAGACCGTGCCCCCGAAGCGGCAGATCTTGAAAGACATTTCGCTGTCCTTCTTCCCCGGCGCCAAGATCGGCGTGCTCGGCCTCAACGGGTCGGGCAAGTCCTCGCTGCTGAAGATCATGGCCGGCGTGGACAAGGAGATCGAGGGCGAGGCCATCCCCATGGCGGGCCTGAAGATCGGCTACCTGCCGCAGGAGCCGCAGCTCAACCCCGAGCACACCGTGCGCGAGAGCGTCGAGGAGGCCATGGGCGAGGTCTTCGCCGCCAAGGCCAAGCTCGAAGAGGTGTACGCCGCCTACGCCGAGCCGGATGCCGACTTCGACGCCCTGGCCGCCGAGCAGGCGCGCCTCGAAGCCATCATCGCCACGGCAGGCACCGACTCCGAGCACCAGCTCGAAATCGCCGCCGACGCGCTGCGCCTGTCGCCCTGGGACGCCAAGGTGGGCGTGCTCTCGGGCGGCGAGAAGCGCCGCATCGCGCTGTGCCGCCTGCTGCTGTCCAAGCCCGACATGCTGCTGCTCGACGAGCCCACCAACCACCTGGACGCCGAGTCGGTCGAGTGGCTGGAGCAGTTCCTGCACCGCTTCCCCGGCACCGTGGTGGCCATCACCCACGACCGCTACTTCCTCGACAACGCGGCCGAGTGGATTCTCGAACTCGACCGCGGCCACGGCATTCCCTACAAGGGCAACTATTCCGAGTGGCTGCTGCAGAAGCAAAACCGCCTGGAGGCCGAGCAAAAGGGCGAGGAAGCCCGCGCCAAGGCCCTGAAGAAGGAACTGGAGTGGGTGCGCCAGAACGCCAAGGGCCGCCAGGCCAAGAGCAAGGCGCGCATCGCCCGCTTCGAGGAGCTGAGCGACCACGAATACCAAAAGCGCAACGAGACGCAGGAAATCTTCATTCCCGTGGCCGAGCGCCTGGGCACGCAGGTCATCGAGTTCCACAACGTCACCAAGAGCTTTGGCGACCGCGTGCTGATCGACAACCTGAGCTTCACCGTTCCCGCCGGGGCCATCGTCGGCATCATCGGGCCGAACGGCGCGGGTAAATCGACGCTGTTCAAGCTGATCGCCGGGCGCGAGCAGCCCGACGAGGGCACGGTGGTCATCGGCCAGACCGTGAAGATGGCCTACGTGGACCAGTCGCGCGATGCGCTGTCCGACGAGAAGACCGTGTGGGAAGACGTTTCGGGCGGCCTGGACATGCTGAACATCGGCAAGTTCCAGATGGCCAGCCGCGCCTACTGCGGCCGCTTCAACTTCAACGGGCAGGACCAGCAGAAGAAGGTGGGCCTGCTCTCGGGCGGCGAGCGCGGGCGCCTGCACCTGGCCAAGACGCTGATCCAGGGCGGCAACGTGCTGCTGCTCGACGAACCCTCGAACGACCTCGATGTGGAAACCCTGCGCGCGCTGGAAGACGCGCTGCTCGAATACGCCGGCACGGTGCTGGTCATCAGCCACGACCGCTGGTTCCTCGACCGCATCGCCACGCACATCCTGGCCGCCGAGGGCGACAGCCAGTGGGTGTTCTTCGACGGCAACTACCAAGAATACGAGGCCGACAAGAAGAAGCGCCTGGGCGAGGAGGGCGCCAAGCCCAAGCGCATGCGCTACAAGGCGCTGAAGTAACCTGAACTTCAAAAAACATAGCAGCTAGCGCACGCTGGGCGCCATTTTCAGGCAAGAAAAAAGCCTGAAATGGCGCCCAGCGCGCGCTGGCTGCTATCAAAACAAAGCAGGCGGCACACAGGGGAACTCCATCCATGGCAACGATCGAGGTGAAAAGCGGCTGGCTGGGCAAGGTTACGCTGCAGGATGCATTGGGCCGCGCTCGGCCGGGAGACACGGTGCTGATGGCGCCTGGCACGTATGTCGGCCAGGGGCTGGACGTGCCGCACCAGGACATCAAGATCTGCGCCGCCGCGCGTGGCACGGTCCACCTGCATTTCCAGTTGCGCATCAAGGGGCGGGCAGTGCTGGAAAACCTGTCGTTCGACAGTGCGCAAGGATCCGGCAACCCCGTGTGGGTGGCGCCGGGCGCGCAGGCGACCGTGCTGGGCTGCGATATGGCCAGCACCGACGGCGCCTGCGTGAGCGTGCAGGGTTGGAGCCGGCTGGCCGATTGCACCTTCCGCAGCAGGGAAAGCAATGCGGTGTTCGTGTCCAGGGGCGGGCAGGCCGAAGTGCAGGACTGCATCTCCATGGCGAGCGGAAAACCCGCGTTCATGGCCCAGGATCCTGACAGCCAGTTGACCCTCCAGCGCACCCAGGCCAGGGACATGGGAGACGTTGCCGCCTGGGCCTACGCCCAGGCGCGGGTGGCGGTGCAGGACTGCGATCTGGGCGGTTCCTCGAACGGCAAGAAAACCGTGCTGCTGGCATCGAAGGGCGGGCTGCTCCAGGTGCGTGGCAGCAAGCTGCATGACGCCGCCTCCTGCGGCGTCTGGGTTACCGAGGGCGGCAGCGCCGAAGTGGCGGACTGCGAACTGTGGGGGTGTGGCCATAGCGCGCTGGAGGTCCAGGACATGGGCAGCGTTCTTCGCGTCCACCAGACGCAGGTGTGGGATACGGCGCGGAACGCTGTCTTCGCCCATGCCCAGGCCCAGGTGGAAATTAGAGGCTGCGATTTCAGCCGCTGCGGAGAAGACTATCCAGCGCTCATCGTTGGGACGGGCGCGCAGGCCCAGGTGCATGCGAGCAAGCTGCACGATACCGGCTCGCATGGCATCTGGGTCAAGGAAGGCGGCAGCGCCGAGGTGGCGGACTGCGAACTGTGGGGTTGCGGCGTGAGCGCGCTGGACGTGCAGGATGCCGCCAGCCGCCTGGCCCTGCGCAAGAGCAGGGTGCGGGATACGGCGCGCCATGGGCTCCTGGCCAGAAACCAGGCACAGGCAATGGTGGAGGACTGCGATTTCAGCGGTGGCCAGGATGCCCAGTACCCATGCGTCATGGCGATGGAAGGGGCACAGGTACAGGTGCACGGCAGCAAGCTGCACGACACGGCGGGCAATGGCGCGGCGGCCCAAAGTGGCGGGCGCATCGAGATGCATGGCGGCGCACTGTGGAACTGCGGCGCCAGCGGCGCGTTCGTCCATGGCGAGGCCAGCCAGATCAGCGTGCACAACGCAGCCTTCCGGGGCGAGCCGCCGTACGTTGAGGCGCGCCAGGGCGGCACCGCCATGCTGATGCGCTGCGATTTCGCGCAGGCCGATGAAAAGCGGGCCTGGAAGGCGGACCAGGACAGCTCCATTGCCCCTTCGCGCTGCACCTTCGCGCAAATGGCCGCGGCCGTGACCGAGGACGCAGCGCCGTCCGCGCCTCCTGCCGTGGCGCCGGCCGCGCCCGCAGATGCGCCGGGCGATGCCCTGGCCCAACTCGACGGACTGGTCGGCCTGCAAGGCGTCAAGGACGAGATCCGCAAGCTGGCGCGCCTGGCCACGGTGCAAAGGCGCCGCAAGGAGCAGGGCCTGCCCGTGGCGCCCGTCACGCTGCACTGCGTTTTCACCGGCAACCCCGGCACCGGCAAGACCACGGTGGCGCGCCTGCTGGGGCAGGTGTATGCCGAACTGGGGCTGCTCCAAAGAGGCCATCTGGTGGAAGTGGACCGCGGCAAGCTGGTGGCCCCCTACATCGGCCAGACCGCGCCGCTGGTGGCGAAACACGTGGAGGAAGCGCTGGACGGCGTGCTCTTCATCGACGAGGCCTATGCCTTGAACCTGCCGGGCAACGAGAAGGACTTTGGCCGCGAAGCCATCGACGCGCTGCTCAAGGCCCTGGAAGACCACCGCGACCGCCTGGCCGTGGTGGTGGCGGGCTACGCAGGGCCGATGCGCCGCTTCATCGAGGCGAATGCCGGCCTGGCCTCGCGCTTCACGCGCTACCTGGATTTCGAGGACTACGACCCGTCCGCGCTCAAGCAGATCCTGGTCAAGCTGTTGCACGAACACGCCTATCACTTCGGCACGCAGGCCGATGAAGCGCTGACGCGCCACATTGCCGACCTGCACCGCCGGCGCGACGAGAACTTTGGCAATGCCCGCGACATGCGCAAGCTGTTCGAGAGCATGGTCGAGCACCAGGCCATGCGCGTGGCCGAGGACGAGCACGCCGACATCCAGGAACTGCTGCCCGCCGACATTCCCACGCTGCAACTGGCCCCCGAGGATGGCCTGGACCAGGTGCTGGCGCAGTTGAACGCCATGGTCGGCCTCGATGAAGTGAAGGCCGAAGTCGCCAAGCTGGTGAACCTGGTCAAGGCCAATGCGCGCCGGGCCGCACAGGGGCAGCCGCAGGGGGCGCAGGCGGTCAACCTGCACCTGGTCTTCAGCGGCAACCCCGGCACGGGCAAAACCACGGTGGCGCGGCTGATCGGCCGCATCTACCAGGCCCTGGGCCTGCTGCGCAGCGGCCATGTGGTGGAGGTGGACCGTGCCGCGCTGGTCGGCCAGTACGTGGGCCAAACGGCCATCAAGACCGGGGAGAAGGTCAAGGACGCGCTCGACGGCATCCTCTTCATCGACGAGGCGTACACCCTGGCCCAGGGCGGCGCACAGGACTTCGGGCGCGAGGCCATCGACACCTTGCTCAAGCACATGGAAGACAAGCGCGAGCGGCTGGCCGTGATCGTGGCCGGATACGGCGGGCAGATGGCGGAATTCCTGGGCGCCAATCCGGGGCTGGAATCGCGCTTCATGCGGCGCATCCACTTCGAGGACTATGGGCCGGATGCGTTGTCGGGCATCTTCCAGCAGTGCTGCACAGCCCAGGGGTTCGTGCTCGACGGCGAAGCCCTGGCCCGTGTCCAGTCCTTGCTGGAAGACATGCACCGCTGCCGCGATGCCCATTTTGGCAATGGGCGCGCGGTGCGCAATCTTTTCGAGCGGGTCCAGGAGGCCCAGGCCGGCCGCCTGGCCCACGAACCCGATGCGCAGGCATCGCTGATCGTGGCGCGGGACATTGCCGATTCGTGAAAGAAGAGGGCACCGAACCGGCCGGCGTGCCACAACACACGCAAAGAATCCCTTGCAGGTAGTAGCATCGGGCAGTTTCCTTCGCTTTTTTGTATTCCCCCACCATGTCCCTTCCAGCGACCAGCGCCAGAACGGTTTTCCGCGCATGCGTCGTCAATGCCGTCCGCAGGGGGGAGGCGCTCATGGAGCAACTGCTTCAGGCCACGGCGGCGGCACTGACGGCGGACGAGGCGGCCACGCGCGACGTGCACCAGCGCACCGAGTTGGCTGATGCCCTGCGCCTGTTGCGTGAGCATGAGCCCGCGCTGGTCAAGGCTTATCCCATGGCCTTGCTGGAAATCTTCGCCGAGGGGCCTGCCCCCGCCAAGGCCATGCCCGCGACGGCCACGGGCATGGATTTCGGCGAACTCTCGCTGATGGACGATGCGCAGGTGCAGGCGCAGGTGGAGTTCTCGCGCGCCCAGCAACTGGCCGTGCATGCCACCGACGCCACGCTGGCCGAGCTCAACACCCTGGTCAGCGCCGCCCAGGGCCTGCGCAGCGTGCAACCCGAGCGCAATCCGCTGCGCCCGGACAACTACATCCGCGCGCTGCAGCAGGTGGTGGGCGAGACCGGCGTGTCCGGCGCCGTGCGCCAGGCGTGGATGCGCCACCTGCGCGATCCGCTGGGGCGGCTGCTCACCGAGGAATACGAGCGCACCGCCAAGGCGCTGCGCGAGCAGGGCGTGCAGCCGGTGGGCTATGCCGTGGCTGCCGGGCCGGGCATGGCGCGCCACAGCCAACAAGGTGGCGGCTACGCGGTCAGCCAGCAGGGCGGCGGCTACGGCACCGGGTACGGCCACAGCATGGCCGCGGACCTGGCCGTGACGGGCTACAGCCGCAGCGGCGCGATGACCGGCTGGGGTTCGGGCTATTCCCCCGCAGCCGAGGCCGAGGAGGCCTTGCTCACCGTGGGCATGCTGCGCCAGATGCTGGCGTCGCAACCCATGGACCCGCACCGGGTCGCCGTCAGCGCGCAAGGCGCCCTGGTGGCGCAGCAGCCCAGCCTGCAGGGCGGCGTCTATGCGCAGCAGGCCATGGCGGCCAGCGAGGCCATGGAGGACATCGCGGAGCTGGAACGCATCGTCGGCCGCTTGGCCCAGGCACATCCGGCTCAGAGCAGCCAGGCGGCGCCCCTGGCGGCGTGGCCGGGCGTGGGCGTGCAGGCGGTGCCGGTGCTGGCGCCGGGCATGGTGTACGCCGTGCCCTCGGGCGCACCGGCGGCCGATCCGGGCATGGCGGCGCAGGAGGTGGTGAGCCGCATGGTGGCGCACCTGGTGCAGGACGCGCGTCTGCTGCCCTCGGTGCAGCGCGCCGTGCGCAGCCTGGAGCCCGCGCTGCAGCAATTGGTGCGCCACGACCCCGTCTTCTTCAACGACGAGGCGCACCCCGCGCGGCGCCTGCTCGACGAAGTGACCGAACGCAGCCGTTCCTTCGCGTCCGAGGACGCCACGGGCTTCAGCCGCTTCATGCGCGTGGTCAACGAGGCCGTGGTGCACCTGTCGGGCCAGAACATTCAGGACGCGGCGCCTTTCGCCTCGGTGCTGACGGCCCTTGAAACCGCCTGGGAGGCGCAGGCCAGGAAGGAGCGCGCCCAGCGCGAGGCCAAGGCGCAGGCGCTGCGCCAGGTGGAGCAGCGCGCCAAGCTGGCCGCGCAGATCGCGCAGGGCATCGGCAAGCTCGCGGACACCGGGCAGGTGCCCGCCGACATTGTGGATTTCGCCACCGGGCCCTGGGCCGAGGTGGCGGCGTGGGCGCAGATCCAGGCTCCCGCCGAGGACGATCCGGGCGGCTATCTGGCGCTGGTGCCGGAGCTGTTCTGGAGCGTGCAGCCCGGCCAGGTCGGCAGCGATGCGCAGCGCCTGGCGGCGGCGCTGCCGGGCATGCGCGAGACCTTGCGCCACGGGCTGCTGGGCATCGGCCGCTCCGAGGAGCACGTGCAGTCCTTCCTGGCGCGGCTGCAGGAGCGCCACGACGAAGTCCTGGCACTGGCCCAGGCGGCCGCCATGGCGACCGTCGAGGAGCAAGCGCCCCCGGCCGAGGCCGAGGCTCCGCCGCAGCATGTGGACATCGACCTGGATATGGACGCTGGCGCGCCCGCGCAGCCGGTGGCGCAGGCCACTGCGGCGTTCAGCATCGGCGACTGGTTCGAGCTGGTCAGCCAGCGCCGTGCCGTACGCACGCAGCTGACCTGGGCCAGCCCGCACCAGACGCTGTTCCTGTTCACCGCGCCGGATGGCAGCACGCAGTCCATGACGCGGCGCATGTGCGACAAGCTGATGGCCGAGGGCAGCCTGCGCACTTTGCCCCCGAAGGGCTGACAACTCTCTTTTTGATAGCCTCCAGCGCTTGCCTGGTAAGCGTTGGGGGCCGATTTGGCTGGTATTTCAGCGCTTCTGGTAAATGGCCTCGATAACCGGGCCGTAATGCGCCATGAGGTTGTTGCGCTTGAGCTTGAGCGTGGGCGTCATCAGGCCGTTGTCGATCGTCCAGACATCGCGCACCAGGTGCACCGCGCGCGGCACGGCGTAGCGTGCGAAGCTGGACGTGCGGCGCTCGATGCGGTCGAGCACCGCGCGCTGCACGGTCGGGTCGGCCAGGCTGGCCGGGTCGTCGGGGTCCAGCCCCAGCGCCTCGGCGAGCTGGCGCCATTCGTCCTTGCGCACCGTGGCAATGCAGGCGATGAACGGGCGCTGCTCGCCCACGACGAAGGCCTGCTCCAGCAGCGGGTCGGACGTGATGGCGAGCTCCAGGTCGCCCGGGGGCACTTTCTCGCCGGTGGAGGTCACGATGATTTCCTTGATCCGCCCCAGGATGCGGATGCGGCCATCGGCGATCTCGGCCTGGTCGCCCGTGCCCAGCCAGCCCTCGGGGCCGATGGTGCGGGCGGTGTCCTCGGGGCGGTTCCAGTAGCCTTTCATGACGATGGGGCCGCGCACCTGCAGCTCCCGGTTCTCGCCGATGCGCACCTCCACGCCGGGCAGGGCGCGGCCCACGGTGGCGGGGTCGTTGTCTTCCAGCGTGTTGGCGCTGACCACGGGCGCGGTCTCGGTCATGCCGTAGCCCTGCACCAGTGGCAAGCCCAGGCCCAGGAAGCACCGGGCGATGGCGGGCGACAGCGGCGCGCCACCGCTCACGGCCACGCGCACGCGCCCGCCGAACTGCGCCAGCAGAGGCTGTGCCACGAGCGCGCGCAGCAGCGGCCACGGCAGCAGGCGCAGCCAGCCGCCCTGGCTGTCGTCTGCGGCCGCCGGCAGGCCCTGCCGAGCGCGAAAGCGCCGCCAGCCCACGGCTTGCGCCGCCTCGAACAGCCGCAGCTTGAAGGGCGAGGGCGACAGCGTCTCGACCAGCTTGGCATACACGCGCTCGTAGATGCGCGGCACCGAGACCAGCACCGTGGGCTGCACGGTCTTCAGGTCTTCGCCCAGCAGGGCCACCGAGCGCGCATAGGCCACGCAACTGCCCGCCGCCATGGGCAGGTAGTACCCGCCGGTGCGCTCGAAGGTGTGCGACAGCGGCAGGAAGGACAGGAAGACGTCCTCCGGCACCGGCGTGATGCGTGCCAGCATCGCCTTGACGTCGGCGATGACGTTGCCGTGCGTGAGCATCACGCCCTTGGGCTTGCCGGTGGTGCCGCTGGTGTAGACGATGGCGGCCAGGTCCCCGGCCGCGGGCGCGGGGGGCAATGCCTGCGTGGGCGCCGCCTGGGCCAGCCAGTCGGCCAGCGCCGTGATGGCTGGCGCCTGCGTGGGCGCGCCGGCGGCGGGCGCCTGGGCCGGGTCGGTCACCACCACCTGCTGCAGGTGCGGCAGCGGCGTGCCCACGTCGCGGATGCGTTCCCATTGCTGCGGCTCGGCGACGACGAGCAGCGCAACCTGCGCGTCCTGCAGGATGTAGGCGATGCTGCCCGGGTTGTCGATGGCGTGCAGCGGCACCGGCACGCAGCCCGTGGCCAGCACGGCCTGGTCGATGCTCATGGCATCCAGCCCATTCGGCAGCAGGATGGCGACGCGCGCTCCAAGGGGCAGATGCGACGCGGCCAGGGCGCGGCTCCAGCGGGCCACCCGCTCCCGGGTCTGCGCCCAGCTCAGGCTGGTCCATTGCCCGGCGGCGGGATCGAAATGCCGGTAGGCCTCGGCGTCGGGGGTTTGGGTGGCACGCCAGGCCAGCAGTTCGGGCAGGGTGTGGATGGTGCGCAGGTCAGGGGCAGAGGCAGTCATGCAGGCGGACGTATCAGGAGTGCGCCAGGCCGGGGTAGCCCGGGCGATCTTCAAATGATAGCGCCGTGGCCTGTCTTCACGCGCCCTGCAGCGTGGCGCCGAAGCGGCGGCACTGGTTTTTGCCAGCTTGCTTGGCCTCGTACATGGCGTGGTCGGCGCGGCGCAGCAGCAGGTCCGGGGTGTCGGCATCGACCGGGTAGATGGCCAGCCCCATGCTGGCCGACACGCGGGCCTGGCCGCCGGGCAGGTCGATGGGCTGGCAGATGGCCTCCAGGATGCGCTGCAGGATCGGCAGGCTGTCGGCGGCGGCGTGCAGGTCGCCCAGCAGCAGCACCATTTCGTCCCCGCCCTGGCGCGCCAGCGTGTCTTCGGCGCGCAGCAGGGCCAGGATGCGCTGCCCCACGGTGATCAGGAGCTGGTCGCCGGCTTCGTGTCCGAACTGGTCGTTGACCTGCTTGAAGCCGTCCAGGTCGAGGTAGCAGATCGCCAGCAGGTGCTGGTTGCGCTGCGCATGGTGCACGGCCTGCACGAGCCGGTCGGTGAGCAGGCGGCGGTTGGGCAGGCCGGTGAGGCTGTCGTACATCGCGATCCGCTCCAGCTCGCGCTCGTACGCCTTGGCCTGTGTGATGTCGCTGATGACGACGATGAAATGGTGGGCCGCATCGGACCCGCCGTCGCGCACCGCGGCAATGGAGACGCGGCGCACCAGCAGCGCGGCGTTGGCGCTGGGGGTGGTCAATTCCCCTTGCCAATACCCTGCGCTGGCCACGGTCTGCCAGATGGGGCCGAAGTCGGTGCCGGGGTGCTGGCTCTCCACGGAGCGGCCCAGGCACTCGGCGCGCGGCAGGCCCGCGATGCGCTCGAACGCCGGGTTGAGCTCCTGGATGCAGTGCCGGGCGTCGAGGATGAGCACGGCCTCGTAGCTGTGGTGGAACACGCTGGCGGCGATGCGCAATTGCTCCTGTGCCTGCTTGAGCAGGGTCAAGTCGACGACGAAGCCGACGAACAGCAGTTCCCCGCGCGAATCGGCACGGCCCACGGCCAGGCGCATGGGAAAGGTGGAGCCGTCCTTGCGCAGGCCGAGCACTTCCCGGCCCGTGCCGATGATGTGCGGCACCTGGGTGTGCATGTAGCGCTCCAGGTAGCCGTCGTGCTGGCTGCTGTAGGGCTCGGGCATCAGCATGGTGATGTTGCGGCCCAGAACCTCTCCGGGTGTCCAGCCGAACATGCCCTGCGCGGCCCGGTTGAAGCTGCGTACCAGGCCGCGCTGGTTGATGGTGATGATGCCGTCCACGGCGGTATCGACCAGTGCGCGCAGGCGCGCCTCGCTTTGGTCGATCTGGCGGTACAGGTCGCGGTAGCGCAGCAGGGCATTGAGCACGCCCATCAGGCTGCTGATGCCGGCGGTGGTCAGCGCCACGGCCAGGGCCAGGGTGAGTTTCCAGGCATCGTCGCCCGGATGCAGGGCGTCGGGCGCCCCGATGAAGCGGGCGGCGGCCATGGCGCTGTAGTGCATGCCGGAAATTGCCAGGCCCATGGCAATGGCGGCCAGCAGGGTCGTTTGCCAGTCAGGCAGCTGTATCCATTGCGGCAAGGCAAAGCGCAGCCACAGCGCCAGCACGGCCAGCACGACAGCCACGGCCAGGGACAGGGCGAACAGCAGCGGGTCGTAGCGCAGCAGCGGGGTGAGCTGCATGGCCGCCATGCCGCTGTAGTGCATGGTGCCGATGCCCAGGGCCATCAGTGTTCCGCCCAGCAGCAGCTGCGAAAAGCGCACGTTCGGCTGTGCCAGCAGCCACAAGGCCAGCCATGACGCAGCCAGCCCCGGCAACAGCGACAGCAGGGTGAGGGGCAGGTGGTAGGTGACGCGCACGGGCAGATCGAACGCCAGCATGCCGATGAAGTGCATGGCCCAGATGCCGACCCCCATGGCGACGCCGCCGCTGGCCAGGGTGAGTTGCCGCCGCGAGGCTGCCGCAGGCTGGCGCGCCAGCTTGGACAGGTACAGCGCCAGCGCGGACGAGGCAATGGCCACGGCCACCGACAGCAGCACCAGCCCGTGGTGGTGGCTGCCGTGCAGCAATGGCACGGACGACGGATCGAACAGAAAGTACCGCTCCAGCATCGAATTCCCCCAAGGCGCGCGGGCTGCCGTGGCGCCGCGTCGTCCAGTGTAGGGGGGAAATCCGCCGGCTATCCCGCCGCCTGCAGCCCGTTGCTGAAATGCGTCTGCATGGTCTGCACCGCAGCCGCCGCGTCGCGTGCGCGCAGCGCCACCATGATGGCGTCGTGCTCGGCGAGCGAGTCCTCGATGCGCCCTTGCTTGAACAGCGAGTTGTGGCGGTTCAGTTTCATGACCTTGCGCAGGTCGGTCACCATCTGGTCGCGCCAGCGGTTGTCGGCCAGCGCCAGGAGCTGCAGATGAAAGCGCTCGTTCACCGCGAAGAATTTTTCGCGGTCATGGGTGCAGGCAGCCAGCTCGTCGTGCAGCGCCTGCAGCGCCTGCAACTGGGCATCGGTGGCGCTGCACGCGACCACGCCAGCGGCGTCGCTCTCCAGCAGCGACAGCAGGTGGTACACGTCGCGCAGGTCTTTCTCGCTCATCTCCGTCACGTAGGCGCCGCGCCGCACCTTCATTGTCACCAGCCCTTCGGCGGCCAGCACCTTGAGCGCCTCGCGCAGCGGCGTGCGGCTGATGCCGAACTCCTCGGCGATCTTCAGCTCGTCGATCCAGCCGCCCGGCTCCAGCTCGCGGCGGAAGATGCGCTGGCGCAACTGTTCCGCCACCTGTTCATAGAGCGCGCGGGGGGTGAGGGTGACTGCGGACATGGCGGAACTGTAGTGCAAAAAACTAAGAATTAATAATTACAGATCGGGTAAACTCGCGCAATCTTGCGAACAGCAGCGAGCAAATCCGCCCCTTCTTGCCAAATTTGCGAAAGCATCACCGCCATGAGCAGCCCCTCCGAACCCACTTTCCAGACTTCCAGCCTTGCTGACTGGGCCAAGGCCGCCGCCAAGTCGGCGCCGGGCGGTGACGTGAACGCCCTGAACTGGGTCACGCCCGACGGCATCACCGTCAAGCCGCTGTACACGGCCGAAGACACGCAGGCGCTGCCCTACGCCAACACGCTGCCGGGCTTCGAGCCCTACATGCGCGGCCCGCAGGCCACGATGTACGCCGTGCGCCCCTGGACCATCCGCCAGTACGCGGGCTTCTCCACCGCCGAGGAGTCCAACGCCTTCTATCGCAAGGCCCTGGCTGCGGGCGGGCAGGGCGTGTCGGTGGCGTTCGACCTGGCCACGCACCGGGGCTACGACAGCGACCATCCGCGCGTGACGGGCGACGTGGGCAAGGCCGGCGTGGCCATCGACAGCGTGGAAGACATGAAGATCCTGTTCGACGGCATTCCGCTCGACAAGGTGTCGGTCTCCATGACCATGAACGGCGCCGTGCTGCCCGTGCTGGCGGGCTACGTGGTGGCGGCGGAGGAGCAGGGCGTTTCGCAGGACAAGCTGTCCGGGACCATCCAGAACGACATCCTCAAGGAGTTCATGGTCCGCAACACCTACATCTACCCGCCCAAGCCGTCGATGCGCATCATCGGCGACATCATCGAGTACACGGCCAAGAACATGCCGAAGTTCAACTCGATCTCGATCAGCGGCTACCACATGCAGGAAGCCGGCGCCAACCAGGCGCTGGAGCTGGCCTTCACCCTGGCCGATGGCAAGGAGTACGTGAAGACCGCCATCGCCAAGGGCATGGACGTGGACGAGTTCGCGGGCCGCCTGTCGTTCTTCTGGGCGATCGGCATGAACTTCTACCTGGAAATCGCCAAGATGCGCGCCGCGCGCCTCTTGTGGTGCCGCATCATGAAGGCCACGGGCGCCAAGAACCCCAAGAGCCTGATGCTGCGCACGCACTGCCAGACCTCGGGCTGGAGCCTGACCGAGCAGGACCCGTACAACAACGTGGTGCGCACCACCATCGAGGCCATGGCGGCCGTGTTCGGCGGCACGCAGAGCCTGCACACCAACGCGCTGGACGAAGCGATTGCGCTGCCCACCGAGTTCTCGGCCCGCATCGCGCGCAACACGCAGCTCATCATCCAGGAAGAAACCCACATCACCAACGTGATCGACCCCTGGGCCGGCTCCTACAT
>Ga0222424_100651_pt1 | contig 14369 bp, 14 predicted proteins | sample 2B2ome_FD_182468 | JGI IMG/M metagenome (GOLD analysis project Ga0222424, IMG submission 182468) | Enriched microbial communities from leaf-cutter ant dump, University of Wisconsin, Madison, United States - 2B200A (version 2) | ecosystem: Environmental > Terrestrial > Nest > Insects nest > Nest... | reverse complement strand
CGAGTGTAGCCATTACGGCTGGTTCCGTAATTGAGATCGCCCCGGTGGTCGTAATGTCGGAACGGGAACGGGGGCTGCTGGACCAAACCCTGTTACACGATTATATTTTTGAGTGGGGTACCGGTGGACAATGTGCCATGGCCCTGGGATGGGTACCGGTATATAATCATTCTTATACGGCCAATTGTGAATATGAAATGGATTATACTACCAATTCCATACAAATAAAAACGGTGCGGAACATCCGGGCGGGAGAGGAGCTGTTCATCAATTACGGCGGCAGCTGGGATGAGCAGAAGCCGGTTTGGTTTGATGCGAAATAGGGCATTAAGATCTCAGATTTAAGACACGAGGTCTTAGATCTCTGGCACAGCTGAATCATCGGACCTTTTAGCCCGGGGCTATGGACGCTCGATACTCAAATCTCAAATCTGAAACAGCTATTCAAAATAGATCCGAACGGTCTGGTAAAGCAGCTGGTTCTGCATGATGTTGGAGGATTGGCTGGCTTTGTCCGAAAACCCTTTTAATCCGAAAAGGCCCGCAGCATTGCCCTTATTAATGGCAATTTCCAGGTAACCCGCACTGTTAAAGAGCGCCAGTTTATCGCCTTCACGAACATCGGCATAGGACTCACTGATCCGGTCGATCACTTCATCCCGTTTAAAAACGATCTTAAACCCGCGGCCATTGCGCTGTTCTTCAAACTGCTCCCGGGTAATGTTGACGATCACGTTTTCAAAATTGTCGATAAAGATGATCTGTCCTTCAATGTAATTGCTGTCAACCAGGGGCTGCAACGGATTTTTTTCCCGGAAACTGAAATCGGGGGTCCCTATTTTTTGTATGGATTCGCCGTTTACCAGGCGCTCAACGGTTTTGGCCATAACCTCTGTTACATACAGGGTGTTTTTTACCGCATTTTTGCTCAGGGGTACACCAATGATAATGTCCGGCTTTTCTTCCAGGATCATGCTCAGCAAGCCGTTATCTGCACAAATAATGTACTGGTTTTTGTGAAAAGCTACCAGCAGGTTTTCCGGACGGGTACCAAAAAGATTTACCAGGATCAGATGAAACGTAAATTCGGGGAAGTTCTTAAACGCACCGCGACACACATAGGAGGCCTGGGGAAAGTTGAACGGTGTAATATTATGTGATATATCTACCAGTTGCAGATCCGCGTTCACTTGTAACAATTGGGCCTTTACAGCCCCCACTAAATAATCCTGGTATCCGATATCAGATGTTAATGTTACAAAATTCATTTCCTGTTCAGTAGATTCACTTATTTTTTGTTACGGGTATATCCTGCAAAGTAAACGACCATTTGTTACTTTATCAACTCTTTGTTTTTAAAGTAAAATTTGTGAACCAGCTTGTCGGCAAGCGACGGGAAAAATTTATTAAGAAAAACGGTTTCTTTTCCGGTGGTGGTCATTACAATGGTTCGCTTTTTTTGTTTAATGGCTTTAAGTATCCGCAGGGCAACGGCTTCGGCCGTCATCATTTTCCCTTCATCCATGGGATTTTCTTTCTGTTTTTCGCCTTTATCATTCAGGGCATTATCGCGGATGCTGGAGGCTGTAAAACCCGGGCTTACCCACATTACATGTACCTGGTCATCGCGGAGCTCTGTCATCAGGCATTCCAGAAATCCCTGCAGGGCAAATTTACTGGAGGAATAGCCGGTCCTCCCCGGCAAACCCCGGTACCCGGCAATAGAAGAAATACCCACAATGGCCCCCTTGCTTTTGATCAGCCAGGGAAGGGCAAATTTGGTACAGTATACCGCACCATAGAAATTAATATCCATCAGTTTTTTGATCACTCCTACATCCAGGTCCTTAAAAAGGCCCCGCATGCTGATGCCGGCATTGTTGACCAGTATATCGATGCTCCCGAAAACCTCAACCGTGGAATCAATAAAACGCTGGCATTCGGTTTCCAGGCTTACATCTGCAAGGAGGGTATGAAGAAAAGATGAAGGGTGTGCCGCCTGTAAGGCATATAATTTATCATGATTCCGTCCGCAGGTAGCAACTTTGGCGCCAAAGCCAAGCAGGGTATCCACCAGCGCACGACCGATCCCATCCGTTCCCCCGGTAATTACTACCACCTTATCTTTGTAATATTCCTTCATGCGGCTATTTAAAATATTTCAACAAACCTACTTATAAAATATTAAAAAATAACTTTTAATAACGGGTATATGCTGAAGAAAATACGGCTGATGATCATTTGGGTATTAACGGTTGCAGCGGCTCATGGCCAGTCATGGGTGCGCATCAATCAGCTGGGCTATACCGAAAAAGATATAAAGATTGCGGTACTGGTTTCAAAGGACCAGGCAGGCTGCAATGGATTTTCCGTGGTGGATGCGGCTACAGATAAGGTTGTTTTCAGCGGTAATAAAGTACAGGCATTTCCGGCTTATGCTGCTTTTAAAAGCGGATTCCGGCTAAATTTTACGGCGTTTAAAATCCCGGGGCGATATTATATAAAGGCCGGGGACACGGTTTCGCCGGTTTTCCGGATCGATAACGGGGTATATGATGGCACGGCAGATTTTATCCTGCAGTATATGCGGCAGCAGCGTTCTAAATACAATCCGTTCCTGAACGATAGTTGTCATACCACAGATGGGTTTATTGTATATCATAAAGATAAAAGCAAGGATTCCACGCGTATTGATGTTGCCGGCGGGTGGCATGATGCTTCTGACTACCTGCAATACCTGCCCACCTCTGCAAATGCTACGTTCCAGATGTTGTTTGCCTATATGATGAACCCCGGGAGCTTTGCCGATGCCTATGATGCCAGCGGTAAAAAGGGCAGCAACGGCGTCCCGGATATCCTGGATGAAGCAAGATGGGGCCTGGAGTGGATGGTAAAAATGAATCCGGGCAGGGAAGAATACTACAACCAGATCGCCGACGACCGGGACCACCGGGGTATGCGCCTGCCCAACGAGGATACCGTAAAATACGGAACCCATATGGGGTTGAGCCGTCCCGTTTATTTTATTTCCGGTAAACCACAGGGACCAAAATACCAGAACCGTACCCGGGGGGTGGCATCCAGCGCGGGAAAGTTTGCATCCGCCTTTGCCCTGGGTGCAAAGCTGCTAAGTGCCTATGATCCCGTTTTTGCAAAACTACTGACCGGAAAAGCAGGGGATGCATATGCATTTGGGAAAAAATACCCGGGAAACAACCAGACCATTCCCTTTGGGGCGCCTTATTTTTATGAGGAAGATAATTATGTAGATGATATGGAGCTGGCGGCATTGACGCTTTATGAAACAGACAGGAAGCCCCACTATCTTACGGAAGCACTGGAATTTGCCCGCCGGGAACCTGTTACCCCGTGGATGGGCGCTGATACAGCGCGGCATTATCAATGGTATCCTTTTGTAAACCTGGGGCATTATTTCGGCACCCGGCAAACGGCCAACGCCGGCGAGTATCTTTCTTTTATGAGAACAGGTATTGAACGGGTAAAGCAGCGCGGGGCCGGCAACCCGTTTTTAATGGGCGTACCGTTTATCTGGTGCTCCAATAACCTTACGGTTGCCCTGCTGACACAGATCCGCCTTTATAAAGAGGCCAGCGGCGATAACCGGTATGATGAGCTGGAAGCTGCCATGCGCGACTGGCTGTTTGGCTGTAATCCCTGGGGCACAAGCATGATCTGTGACCTGCCCGAAGGCGGTGTGGCCCCAAAGGATCCGCATTCTGCATTTACCCACCTGCACGGTTATAAAATTTCCGGGGGGCTTGTAGATGGTCCCATTTACGGAAGCATCTGGGATAAGCTGATCGGCATTAAGCTTTATAAGCCCGATGCCTTTGCCGCATTCCAGTCGCCCCTTGTTATTTATCATGATGATTACGGCGACTATTCCAGCAATGAACCCACGATGGATGGTACGGCCAGCCTGAGTTATTATCTTTCAAAGATGCAGGCCGCCGCTCATACACAAACGGCGTTGCGTACGGATAGTGAAGGGGCCGTTATTGGTTTTCCCGGCCGGAAGGTTTACCTGATCTTTTCGGCACACGACAAAGGGGAGGGCGGCGCCTATATTCACCAGGTGTTGAAACAAAATCATGTAAAGGCCAGCTTCTTTTTTACGGGAGATTTTTTGCGTACTCCGGGGTTCCGGCCCCTGGTAGTACAATTGAAAAAGGAAGGACATTATATCTCCGTCCATTCTGATAAACACTTATTATATAATGACTGGACAAAACGGGACTCGTTACTCGTAACAAAAGATCAATTTACCATGGATCTTGAGGCCGCATACAAAACGCTGGGCGGGCTCGGTATCCAAAAAGGCCGGTGGTTTTTGCCGCCTTATGAGTGGTATAATAAGACCATTGTACAATGGGCAAAAGAGATGGGGTTGACGGTGATCAATTTTACACCGGGTACAGGCACCAATGCCGATTATACCTGGCCGGAGCAAGCCAATTATAAAAGCAGTACACAATTATTAGACCGGCTGAAAAAGGTGGCGGACGAAAAAGGATTGGAGGGCAGTGTCCTGCTCATCCACTATGGTACCGATGAACGGCGGAAAGATAAATTTTATGAGCACCTGGGTGCGATCATTTCCCTGTTGCGATCAAAAGGATATGAGCCCGACCGGCTTCCCTGATGCGCAACATTTAATATAATAAACGCCCACTGGTTTCAATATTCCGGCAGTGCTATAAACAAGAAAAAGCTGCCTGTGAAGACAACTTTTTCTTTGTGATCCCGCTGGGACTCGAACCCAGGGCCCATACATTAAAAGTGTATTGCTCTACCAACTGAGCTACGGAATCAACTGCGTTCCCGTTTGGGAGTGCAAAAATAAGGGAATCAATTTATTGCTCCAAAAAAAAACAAAGAATTCTCAAAATAATTTTCATTTTTTTGGACGGACGGAGAGGGGATCGCGGGTTTATTTATGAGGTCTGTTAACAGAATATTTCAGGTCTTGCTGTTGTTGAGTGCTTCCGGAACGGGAGCGATAACAAGCGGCTGGCGTTATGGGCGGCGGAACAATGCGTTAGTCGTCAGCAGTGTTTATAAATGAACAAACACTGTATCAAAAACGCACACACTCATTTTTTGTACAAGCCGCATCTTGTTGCCTTTCAGATCAATAAGTAAATGGCATTTTTATTGGAGATTTTGGCAGGTAATGCCAATAAATTTAAAAACAGTTCCAGCATTGTTAATAATACGCCCACTATGTCAAAAAAATACTTTGCCAGCAGGCAGACAGGTTTAAGAACGGCCTGGCAAAATTTACGCAGTCATAAAGCCTATGCAGCTATTAACACAATTGGGCTGGCAATAGGTATTGCGGCCTCTGTGCTCGTTTTCTTACTGATTCAATATGAAACGGGTTACGATAATTTTCATAAAGACAAAGAACGTATTTACCGGATAGTAGCAGCAAACAAAACTCCGGAGGGTATGAGTTATTCAAAGGGAAGTGCCCTTCCTGTAGCAGAAGCCTTGCGCTTAAATTATCCGCAACTGGAGCATGTTGCCCGTATCTATGCGCGGAAAGAGAAGCAGATAACCCTGCTGAATGATAACGCTAACGTCAATGCGCCGCAAAAAAAATTTAAAGAAAATATACTTTATGCAGAGCCTGAATTTTTCGACATCTTCAATTTTCCCTTCCTGGCGGGCGATCCAAAAACAGCATTGTCTGCAATAAATACCGCAGTGCTTACGCAGGAGACCGCCGAAAAATATTTTGGAGATTGGCATGCTGCTATTGGTAAATTGATAAAATATGATAATGATCGTGTTTTTAAGGTAACCGGCATCCTTAAAAATACGCCGTCTAATACCGACTTCCCGTTACATGTGGTTTTCTCCTTTAAATCTTCAGTACGGGAGGATATCTCAACAGACTGGGCCGGCCAGGATGGATCTTTAAACACCTTTGTAGTGCTTCCAGAGAACAGCTCCGCACAGCAGTTTGAAAAGGAGCTGGGAGCCCTGGCAAAAAAGCACACACCGGCAGAATACGCAAACCTGGGCTATGCCTTACAGCCCCTGGGCCAGATACATTATGAGCGTGCGTTTGGAACGTTCAGTGGAAAAACCTTCAGCAAAGAGCTGATTACCGCGTTAAGCCTGATCGGTTTGTTTCTGTTAATAATTGCCTGCATCAATTTTATAAATCTTGCCACAGCACAGGCTGTAAACCGCTCAAAGGAAGTGGGCATCCGGAAGGTTTTGGGCAGCAGTAAAGCACAACTGGTAATGCAGTTCTTAACAGAAACCTTTCTCATTACGCTTGCTTCGGTTATTATAGCCATGGGCATCGCCTTTATTGCATTGCCGCTACTCAATCATTTATTGCAAACATCTGTGAAGATCCGGTTCGGTTTTCCGCTGTTCGCATTTTTATCCGGTCTGATGATCGGCGTTACTTTATTGTCCGGTCTTTACCCGGCCATTGTTTTGTCGGGGTTTAATCCCATCACGGTTCTTAAAAATAAATTTACCAGCAAAGCGGTGGGCGGGTTTTCTATGAGAAGGGTACTGGTTGTTTTCCAGTTTGTCATTGCACAAGCCTTAATTATGGGAACCTTGATTGTTGTAAGCCAGATGGATTTTTTTCAGAATGCGGCTGTGGGTTTTGATAAGGAGGCCATTGTTACGGTACCCATGGCAAACGACACGGCAGGCCGTGCTAAGGCAGATGCATTAAAAATACAGCTGCAGCAACAGGCCGGGGTAAAAAATGTAAGCCTCAGCGCGTTTAGCCCAATGGATCAGGCCGGGTGGGACGATGATTTTAAATTCGATAACGCTGTAAAAAAAGCAGGCTTCAAAACCGACTTTAAATGGGCTGATGCCGATTATTTTAAAACCTATAGTATTCAGTTCATTGCTGGCCGACCATACAGCCCCGCCGACACCGTGAGCGGGTTTGTGGTTAATGAAATGATGGCAAAAAAACTGGGGTTCAAAGATGTCGAAGGCATCCTTGGGAAAAAGATCAGTTTCTGGGAGGGCAAAATAGAGGCTCCGGTTGTTGGAGTGGTGAAGAATTTTAACGGTTACTCGCTCAAAGATGCAATGAAACCAATGGTGCTGAGCTCCAACAAAATGTTCTACCGGCTCATCAACATAAAAATAGAACCACAACAAGCCGCACAGACCCTGGCCGCAATAGAACGGCTCTGGAACAGGGCTTATCCGGATTTTATTTATGAATATCGCTTTCTTGATGATACCATTGCCGGTTATTACAAGCAGGAAAATCAGCTGGCCCAGCTGTATAAAATATTTGCGGGCATCGCCATATTTATTTCCTGCCTGGGCTTATATGGCTTTGTATCCTTTATGGCTGTCCGGCGTACAAAGGAGGTAGGCATCCGGAAAGTACTGGGTGCATCCGTTGGCAACATCCTTTATTTGTTTTCAAGAGAATTTACGGTGCTTATCGGCATTGCCTTTTTGATCGCAGGTCCGGTCGCGTATTATATCATGCACCGGTGGCTGCAAAATTTTGCCTACAGAATCGATATTGGTATCGGAATATTCCTGTCAACCGTTTTGATCGCTGAATTGATCGCCTGGTGTACTGTTGGCTACCAGGCCATAAAAGCGGCGATAGCTAACCCGGTCAGGAGTCTGCGTACAGAATGATGCCGGTTTGTTGAACTGCTTCCGGTTGTTTATTTCTAAAGGAGAGTTGGTTGGTTGAAAACAGGTATGAAGATTAATCCTTTATTTACTTAACATAATATAAATTATAGGACAAAACGGGCCGCCGGAAATCGGCGCCTGATCCGTTTATCCTATAATTTAATATTATGTCTGCGGGCTGCCTTATTTGTCAATTAACGGCTTGTAGGTTTACAATAATGTTTTGCTTTTCTCAAACAGATTTTGGGCAGCCCTTGCCCTTCGGGTAAATAATCAATCACGGTTGCGTCTTCCTTAAGAAATTTTTTTCCGTTTCATAACATAAGCCTCGTGCTTCGTTTTTTCCTATAATTGCCGTTATGTCTCCGCTGCGCTGCGGGCTGCGCCTAAATAGCCGTAATGGTATGCGCTCCATGGGCTGGTAAAAATTCCTGCGGTGCAAAAAAACATACGCAGGAGATTTTTACTGCACCCATGTTCACGCAGTCGTTATAGTGTCTTTAAAATTTTTGCCTTTTTTTTTGCCCACGCTTCTTTTAAAAACATGGTCGCTACGCTGGCCTGTAAAAAATGCAATGTGCGCCGCTTCGCTTTGCATTTGTTTGCATTTTTCCAGGCTGGCGCTGCGCGGGCGTTTTTTATTTGTTCTTTTGCCTTGATGCAAAAGAACGAAAAAATCAAGGCCAAACGAATGCTCCGCCGTTTAGCCGGCCACGCACATGCACACCCGGCACGATAAGCAGCCTGCTGGCCTTATTGCAGGTGTAGATTGAAGCGTCTGCCGCCTGCTTATTGATGTACCGTTACTGCGCTGATTTTCTTCGGGTAAGTGTGCATTAGTGATATTAAAACATGACGAAGAAAATAGGCGCTTTGCACTACCCTGATTTCCGAAAACCCGGTTCTTCTACTTAACATAATGTATCATTCTCCGTTTCTGAGCAAGCAGGTGTTATAACAAGTTTGTTTTGCTCGATGACTATATTTATATACTGCCCGGCTTTAAAGCCACAGTCAGACAGCCATTTGCCCATAAGACGAATTTCAGGGTAATGGCTGGCGGTATTGCTGCGCCAAAGGTTGGAGCTGTATATAATTATTCTCCCATACACTTTTAGCTTACGTACTTTTTTGCTGACAGCTCTGCTTTGCATGGTTGCTGTAATTGTCATAATGCTTATTTTATAAAGAGTAAAAAGGTAGTTCTGTTTTATTCTGTTCGCGTTGGGTTATTGGGATGAGTGCTTTTTAAAAGTCCGCCCCCGCCCTCTCTTATCCATATCAAATGTGCGGCTTCAAGCAGCTTTGTTATGCTGGTGCAGATACGGACTGGATTTAACTGCAAGTCCATCTCATAAGGACTTAAAGCGGCCTCAACAAGCGTTTCCCAATCCTGTACATATTGGCGCAGATGGCAACGACGAAACAACTTTTTAAACACCCGGAACGGGCTGCAATATTCTTTAAGGCTAAGGCTGCGTGGGAAATCGCTCCAATGGCTCAGTCGCCCGCCACCTCTGCAATACTGCCACGCAGGTAGTGTTTCCTCACCAGTAGCAATAACACCTGCGCCCGTAGCCTTTCTTAGCGCATACGCGGCTTTCAGCACCGAGCGTATTACCTTCATATCCACCAATACATTGCAGGGAACGCGCTGCTGGTATAGCTTTGCACACAATGCATAAGTAACAATCTTCTTGGTTTCCCGGCGAAGGTTCTGAATATCCATATAGCGAAAGGCTTCTGCAAATACCTGCTGCGGATCAGTAACACCTTCCTTTCCCCAGCCAGCCACTTCAAAAGGGTCTTTAGAAATTTTGTTTTTCATAATTTTGAGTTGTAGTGTTAAACCTGTTAGCGCACCAAAAATACCCGCTCCGCACAGCCGTAAGCAACATACGGGTAATGTAAAAGACCGGCTGCGCCTCGTTTTAAACCTCAATATTTTACGTATCTTTAAAAAGCCAAACATAATTCGCTTTTAAAACTTAAATTTGAACCTATGACACATACAAATTCTATGGAGAAAAAAATACATCAGGGCCGAAACATAAAACGCTTTCGCGAAATGCTGGGCATAAAGCAGGACGCACTGGCTTATGATCTTGGCGATGACTGGAACCAGCAAAAAATATCCTTGCTGGAACAAAAAGAAATCATTGATGCTCCCCTACTCCAAAAAATATCTTCTGTCTTAAAAATACCTGTGGAAGCGATTCAGAATTTTGATGAAGAGCAAGCAGTGAATGTAATAGCAAGTACATTCAACGATAATGCTCAGGTAGGTGGTGTGATTAATAATTACAATCCAGTTGATGCAGTCTTAAAACTACATGAAGAAAAGATGGCGTTGTATGAAAGGATGTTGAAGGAGAAGGATGAGATGATGGTGAGGTTGGAGAAGATGATTGAAGGAAGTAAATAATAGATATTTTATTGTAAATTATAAATATAACTATGGCAAAAGCAACCAAAAAAGCTGCCCCTAAAAAAGCCGAAAAGAATACAGAATCTAAAGTTTCAAGGAATCACGTTTCAAATACTGATTTACCTCGAAAAACTATTGAAGAATGTCTAAACGTTGCAAGACCCATTCAAGAAACTTATGCAGATACAGCAGTTTCGTGGGATGAAATTGCTGCGGCAATTGGAAAATCTCCTACTTACCACGCAACCAAATATCTGATTTGGGGAGCGCAAGCATATGGTTTAATTCTAAAAGAAGGTGAATCATACAAACTTTCAGAAACTTCAAGAAAAATATTTACTCCTGAATCAAATACAGAAAGGCAAGAAGGCTTGATTAAAGCCATCACCATACCAACGATATTAAGTAGATTTTATGCAGATTATAATGGAAAGTTTTTACCGGAAGGAGAATTTTTTAATAATATCCTGCAAACAAGATATTCTATTCCTAAGGATAGATTAGATGAGGCAAAGTCAATTATTATTGAAAACGCGAAATATTGTGGAATACTTATCGAACATGATTCTGGAAAAACAACCATTCGATTAGAAGGAGCTCCAATAAAAGGCGATATCTCTTCTATTCCATCTGAAGATTCAACGGAAGTTAATCCAGAATTTGAAAAAATATCAGAGACTTCTGCAGATAATATCTGCTTTTACATTACACCTATTGGCGAGGAAGGAACAGAAGTTAGAAAACATGCTGATATGTTATTAAAACATCTTGTTGAACCAGCTTTTTCTAAGCATAATATTAAGGTGATAAGAGCTGATAAGATTGAGAAGTCGGGTTTGATTTCTCAGCAAATTTTTGAATATCTTGTTTCTTCAAAGATTTGTGTAGCAGATTTATCCTATGGCAATCCTAATGCTTTTTATGAATTGGGCGTTAGACACATGATAAAAAAGCCTACAATTCAAATTATTCGAAAAGGTGATAAAATACCTTTTGATGTATCACAAGGTCGAACTATTACTGTTGATATTTCCGATACATACACAGTAATGGATAAGATTGAATCAGCCAAAAATGAATTAATGGAGCACATCAAGGCTATTCTTGATCCTAAGTCTACAGCCCAATCAGATGATAACCCTGTATCTGTTTATTTGCCAAAACTTACAATTCGTACTTCTTAGTTCGAACTATAAAAGTCACTAATTTTTTTAGAGGAAAGATTCTTCTTCGAGAATATCATAAAATCAACAATTACTTTTAATGAGACATCCTGTAAAATTTACTTTTCTTGGTTTTTACTTCAATGCACTTGTTGATTCAGGTGAATTTTTAGATTTGAAAGAGACACATACCAAACTACGTGATAAGCAACTGTTCGACTGGCTATTAAGCATGTATTCTGACCGACTTGATGTTAGCCTGTTTACAAAAGAACAATTAAATGAAATTGAAGATTTTTTTGAGAGTCTATCCAATACAACAGATGAAGCAAGAAAAATGGGTATCAATAAAAATGGCCTATGTCTTTTAGTTGCTTATTGCTTGGAAGGCGCTCAACGAGAAGAAAAAAACATAAGGTAGAAGGGATTTTTGTTAATGCTTGTATGAAGAATCCCGACATATTTAAAATAAACATAAATTTTGAAGACGGACAAATTAAACTACGAGCAACGGATTATTACTTTCATCGATATCTTAGGTTTTAAGGAAATAATAAAGCAGTCAGAAAGTGATACTAGTAAGATAGAGACAATTTATTCCGTTCTTGATTTCTTAAAAACTTGGGAGGCTCCTGAAAAATGGGATTTAAGGCTTGTGGAGATTGAAGAAGATGCACAGAAAAAAGGTGTAGAACATTTTGATATAAGAGGCAAAACCAATACTACTGCATTCTCCGATAGTATTGTCATTTCGGTAAATATTGATAACAACATAAACGAAATGATGTCAACGTTGGTTGTTAATTTAGGATATATCGGAACAGTTTTATTAGAAAAAGGTATTTTATTTAGAGGCGGAATAACTTATGGTAATGTTATTCACAAAGAGAATGGAATTGTATTTGGTCAAGGGTTAATTGACGCTTATTTACTTGAATCCAAAAGCGCAAAATATCCAAGATTAATTTTGTCAAACAAGCTAATTGGAAAGTTGAATTATCCTCTTGAAGAAAAAAGGAATAGATACCCTTACCACCAATATATAGAACGATTTGAAGATGGCTGTGTAGGTTTTCATCAAATGATGTACTACCAAGTGCTACAGGGCTGGGATGAAATGACACAAGAGAACTTAATCAAAAGCTTAGATAGTGTTCGAAAAACTATAGTAAAGGGATTGGATACCAGCTTTGAAAATCCCGAAGTATTTGAAAAATACTCTTGGCTTAAAGAACAATACAATCGTTTAATAATACTTGATGATTTCAATTTTGAAACACAAACAGAAGAGAACATCAAAATAAAAATACGAGCACTTAATGAAGATATAGCGGGGCAGAATATTCATTATTCTTACACAGATGATTTCTACGAAAAACGAAGAAATCAAGCTAAGGAATCTGATAAGCGGTAATGAATCAGGCCCTACCCTTGCTTTTTGTTTTATTCCGAAATATTCTGAATGCCCATTTTTAAGAAAATAGAGAATAACGAGTTGTATTTATATATGAATGGCCAGCTTATTTATAAGCGTTGGTTAAATACAGGTTATTCAAAAGTATTCGACATTATGGCCTATGATAAATATACTTTAACCAGCATACGGGACTTGCAGTATGAAAATCCTAATATGCAATTAATAGCAATCAAGGCAAAGCTGAGCCTGCGGCGAACGGAAGATGGAGGCAGACAGACAGGAATTATAAGTGGTTATCGTCCTAACCATGTTTTTGAATATGACAGAACGGGTAAGCTACTGAATACATTTATTGGAGATATCATATTTGAGGAACAACGCACTATAGAACCCGGCGAAACCAAAGAAGTAACCGTACGGTTTCTCATTAATCAACCGATAGAAAAGTACCTGGACAAAGGGCAAAAATGGTGGCTGCACGAAGGTGAAAGGCTAATTGGTGAGGCTGAAATACTTTAAGCATTACAGGTAAATACTGTTATAAAAGATACATGAAAGTAAATTTCAAAATAATTTCGTTTACAGAAATCGAGTACGAAGGCATACAACTCGATTTGCATAACAACTTTGATTTTATAGCTGCCGATACAGAAATTTCAGAAAAGCAAATAAAGCTTCATTTTAAAAAGTCAAAAGGCGCTTGGGCCGCAAATACGATGTATGAAGATCTTTATTTTATAGCAGACAATTATAATTTTTTAAAACAGCTTGCACCCAATCCTGAATTTATGGCCGATGACTTCTGCCTTGCAGGAATTACTTTTTTTGATGCGGACTATAGAGAAGAAGATTATGGCTTGATGGAAAGAGTAATACCCAATAACGATGATGATATAATATTCTCTTTTGAAAGCGAACGGGTAATAAGGATCAATTGTGAAATGGTAACGCTAAACGCAGAATAACTGCAGAAACCAAGTCCATTCAACGCCCCCTGCATGTGCGGGTATCTTGTCTTGGCATTATCACCAATAGTATTCCGGAATTAATGTCTACTGGTAAACTTGCCTACGGAGCGCCGCGTGAGGGATAGCAGCGGCATCCTTTTGTGGAGCGCAGCGGAGCAAAAGATATAGCGTATAGCCCGGCCCCGGTATGGGGCGGTTGGTGGTTATCCTTTTTTTATGTTGCCCAGTGTGCCGCCCCTTACCGGGGACACGCCCAAACCCTGAAAAATACCATCGGCAAGCGCTAAGCCCCTACCCTTGCGGGTTTTAAAGGATAAAAGAACAAAAGAATAACGCGGCTGCGCCGCTAACCAAAGAACCCAGGCCCACCCACCACCCATAGCATTGGGGAGCGTTATTGCCGTATAGCTGTGAGGCATATTCTGGCGCACATTGTTTTTTATTTGGGCGTGTCCCCTGCCCTGCCGTTGCGCTGTAGGTGTAAGTACGCTCAAAAGGAAGATAGGTTTTAAAATTTTGCCTTGTTGTCCATGCAGGCAGGGGCCGGGCTATCCGCTGCTACTCCGCCACAAGGGCCAGCGCACAGGGCTTCAGCGGGGTATCCGCTTCTATCCCTCACGCTTTGGCCACCGCACAAAAAAGGCAAAATTTTAAAGGATCGGCTATTGTAACATAACGCGAAATTATAGGACAAAACGGGCCGCCGGAAATCGGCGCCTGAT
>Ga0222424_100650_pt1 | contig 14389 bp, 11 predicted proteins | sample 2B2ome_FD_182468 | JGI IMG/M metagenome (GOLD analysis project Ga0222424, IMG submission 182468) | Enriched microbial communities from leaf-cutter ant dump, University of Wisconsin, Madison, United States - 2B200A (version 2) | ecosystem: Environmental > Terrestrial > Nest > Insects nest > Nest... | reverse complement strand
CCGCTGCCCGTGCCCGTGGCCTACCACTCGTTCGGCGGCTGGAAGCGCAGCCTGTTCGGCGACCTGCACGCCTATGGGCCGGACGCCGTGCGCTTCTACACCAAGCGCAAGACCATCACGCAACGCTGGCCGTCGGCAGGGGTGCGCGAGGGGGCGGTGTTCAGTTTTCCGAGCAGCCGCTGAGCGGCCCGTCCTCGGCTCCGCTCCGCCACATGCCGCCCCGGCTGCCTGCCGGGCGCGGCATTTTTCGTTGGGGGGCGGGGCCTGCAGCATGCGGGAGCGCCAAAAAAGACGCCCCGCAGGGGGCCAGTTCGGCCGCAAGCGTGTGATGCCGCCCTGCTACAGTCGTTCGCAGAAACCAGTCTGCCGATGAAATTGACCCCTGAGTCCTCCCGCCGGGACGGCGTGCATTGGACGGTGCGCATGAACCGGCGCAACCGCAGTGCGTTCTACGTGCTGCTCTTCGTGGCCCTGGGCTCGCACCTGCTGGCCCTGGGCGCGCCGGCCTGGGGCTGGGCGGCCCTGGCGCTGAACTATCTGGCCTATCCCCAACTGGTCTATTGGCGCGCGCGCCGCGCGCACGACCAGCGGCGCGCCGAAATGCACAACATGGATGCCGATATCGTTCTGGCCGGGATCTGGGCGGGCGCGCTCGGCTTTCCCCTGTGGATCACCTTCGTCCTGTGCGCGTCGGGCTGCATCAACATGGTGGTGTTCCATGGCGGGCGCGGCGGGGTCCGGTTCCTCGTGAACGTGGGGGCCGGAATCGCGCTGGCCGCGCTGGCGGTGCCGCTGGACTGGCGCCCCGAGACCGACCTGCGCACCTCGGTGCTGTGCATGGTGGCGCTGGGGCTGTATCTCTTCGCCTTCGCGCGCGACGGCTATGGCCGGGCCATGGCCCAGCACGAGGTGCACGCGCAACTGCGCGGGCAGTTCGAGGAAATCCGCTCCCTGCAGACGCAGCTGCGCGAGCAGGCGCTGCGTGACCCCTTGACCGGCCTGTTCAACCGGCGCCACCTGGACGCGGTGCTCGCCCCCATGCTGGCGCGCTGCGTCAGCCAGGGCGCGCCGCTGTCGCTGCTGATGATCGACATCGACCACTTCAAGCGGGTCAACGACGCCCATGGCCACGCCGCGGGCGATGCGGTGCTGCAGGCGCTGGCGCAACTGCTGTTGCGCCACGTGCGGCCCCAGGACGTGGCGTGCCGCCTCGGCGGCGAGGAGTTCGTGCTGGTGCTCGACAACACCCCGGTGGCCGTGGCGGCGGAGCGCGCGCAGGTGCTGCGCCAAGCGTTCGAGGCGCTGCGGGTGCGCGCCGTGGGGGGCGAGCTGGCCGCCACCCTGTCGTGCGGCGTGGCAGCCTGTCCCGACAACGGCCAGGAGCCCCGGGCGCTGGTCGCATGGGCCGACCAGGCGCTCTACGCGGCCAAGAAGCAGGGGCGCAACCGTGTCGTGGTGCAGGCGCCGCAGGCGCCCGCGCCCTGAACCCTCGGGCTGGGCGCATGGGCGCGGGCGGGCATTGAATACCCGCCGATCACAAGTGTTTGACTCGCCGGCGCGGGGGAAGGCGGGCGGCCTAAAATCGGCTCCCCCTTGGAGCCCTATCGGGCTCCTGTACCCCGCCGGCGGCGCCCAGGCCCACACGCTCCGTCCGCCGGCCCTGCCTTCGCTGGAGACGCAAGATGTCCGAGAACACGGCCCCGACCCCTACTGACAAACGAGCCCTGCTGCGCCGTGCCGCGCTCGAGTACCACGAGTTTCCCAAGCCCGGCAAGGTGGCGATCGCCGCCACCAAGCAGATGGTGAACCAGCACGACCTGGCGCTGGCCTACTCGCCCGGCGTGGCCGCGCCCTGCGAGGAGATCGTCAAGGACCCGGCCGCCGCCTTCAAGTACACCAGCCGGGGCAACCTCGTCGGCGTGGTCACCAACGGCACGGCCGTACTCGGCCTGGGCGACATCGGCCCGCTGGCGGGCAAGCCGGTGATGGAAGGCAAGGCCGTATTGTTCAAGAAGTTCTCGGGCATCGATGTGTTCGACATCGAGATCAACGAGAAGGACCCGGACAAGCTGGTCGAGATCATCGCCGCGCTGGAGCCGACCTTCGGCGGCATCAACCTGGAGGACATCAAGGCCCCGGACTGCTTCTACGTCGAACGCAAGCTGCGCGAGCGCATGCAGATCCCGGTCTTCCATGACGACCAGCATGGCACGGCCATCGTGGTGGGCGCGGCCATCCTCAACGGCCTGAAAGTGGCGGGCAAGGACATGCGCCAGGTCAAGCTCGTGGCCTCCGGTGCCGGGGCTGCCGCGCTGGCGTGCCTGGGGCTGCTGGTCAAGCTCGGCATGCCGCGCGAGAACATCTGGGTGACCGACATCGCGGGCGTGGTCTACGAGGGCCGCACCGAGCTGATGGACGACGACAAGGCTTTCTTCGCGCAACAGACCGACCAGCGCACGCTGTCCGAGGTGATCGCGGGTGCCGACGTGTTCCTGGGCCTGTCCGCGGGCGGTGTACTCAAGCAGGACATGGTGCGCGCCATGGCCGCGCGCCCGCTGATCTTCGCGCTGGCCAACCCCAACCCGGAGATCGCGCCCGAGGACGTGAAAGCCGTGCGCGACGACGCCATCATCGCCACCGGGCGCACGGACTACCCGAACCAGGTCAACAACGTCCTGTGCTTCCCGTACATCTTCCGCGGCGCGCTGGACTGCGGCGCCACCACCATCACCACCGAGATGGAAATCGCCGCGGTGCACGCCATCGCCGAGCTGGCGCAGGCCGAGCAGAGCGAGGTGGTGGCGGCGGCCTATGTGGGCGAGCAATTGTCGTTCGGCCCCGAGTACCTGATCCCCAAGCCGTTCGATCCGCGCCTGATGATGAAGATCGCGCCCGCCGTGGCCCAGGCGGCGGCGGACAGCGGCGTGGCGCAGCGCCCCATCGCCGACATGGACGCCTACCGCGACCACCTGCAGACCTTCGTCTATGCATCGGGCACGACCATGAAGCCCATCTTCATGATCGCCAAGCGGGCGCAGCGCAAGCGCGTGGCCTATGCCGAGGGCGAGGAAGAGCGCGTGCTGCGCGCTGCGCAGATCGTGGTGGACGAGAAGATCGCCCGCCCGACGCTGATCGGCCGCCCGGCCGTGATTGCCCAGCGCTGCGAGGCATTCGGCCTGCGCCTGCAGGAAGGCCGCGACTACGACGTGGTGAACGTGGAGAACGACCACCGCTACCGCGACTTCTGGCAGACCTACCACCGCATGACCGAGCGCAAGGGCGTGACGGTGTCCATCGCCAAGATCGAGCTGCGCCGGCGCCTGACGCTGATCGGCACCATGCTGCTGCACAAGGGCGAGGTCGATGGCCTGATCTGCGGCACCTGGGGCCACACGGCGCACCACCTGCAGTACATCGACCAGGTGATTGGCCGCCGCGCCGGCGTGCAGACCTATGCCTGCATGAACGGCCTGATGCTGCCCGAGCGCCAGGTGTTCGTCGTGGACACCCACGTCAACTACGACCCCAGCGCCGAGCAACTGGCCGAGATCACCATCATGGCCGCCGAGGAGATGATGCGCTTCGGCTTCAAGCCCAAGGCGGCGCTGCTGTCGCATTCCAACTTCGGCAGCAGCAACCAGCCCAGCGCCGTGAAGATGCGCCAGACGCTGGAGCTGCTGCGCGTGCAGGCGCCCTGGCTCGAAGTCGATGGCGAGATGCATGGCGACGTGGCGCTGGACGGCAAGGCGCGCGCCGCGCTCATGCCGCACAGCACCCTGGCGGGCGATGCCAACCTGCTGGTCATGCCCAACATCGACGCGGCCAACGTGTCGTACAACCTGCTCAAGACGGCCGCGGGCGGCAACATCGCCATCGGCCCGGTGCTGCTGGGCGCGGCCCAGCCGGTGCACATCCTCACGGCCAGCACCACGGTGCGGCGCATCGTCAACATGACGGCGCTCACGGTGGCCGACGCGAATGCCGCACGCTGAGAAGGCGTGAAAGGGCTGGCGAGAGCGTGCGCTAACTTTAGAGGGATTCCCCCAGCAGGTTGCCTGCCTGTTTTTTGGGCAGGCGCTTGCTTTTTGGGGGGCTTTGGGCGACACTAGCAGGCTTAAATTTCGGGTAAACCCGTAATTTGCCGAAAGGTGTAGTCGATGCTGAAGGCTGTAGCCATCCAGGCGTTGCGAGCCGGTCTTGCATGCGTTGTGGGTGCAGCTTGCGTACTCGCCCCGGCGCCCGCAGCGGCGCGTGGCCCATTGCCCCACGAGGGCTCCCCCACCATCACGTTGGCCGAGTTGCCGCCCCAGGGGCGCACCACCTACGCGCGGATCCGCGCGGGTGGCCCTTTTCCCTACGAAAAGGACGGCACGGTGTTTGGCAACCGCGAGCGCCTGCTGCCCGCCCATCCCCGGGGCTACTGGCGCGAGTACACGGTCAAGACGCCAGGCGTGCGCAGCCGCGGTGCCCGGCGCATCGTGTGCGGCGGCGCGCCGCGCACGCCCGACGCGTGCTACTACTCCGGCGACCACTACGCCAGTTTCCGGGAAATTGCGCAATGACGCTGGACGCGCGGCAGCTTCACCGGCATGCTGGCGCCTGCGCTGGCACAGCCCACGTTTTGGCGGAGCGCGCACCCGTGCCTCGCAACTTGGCTCCCTTGGGGGGCTTCTTCGATAAAGAAAGAGCAGCGGAGATGGAAACGCCACTTCGTCACCACCAGGACAACCCCATGCGCGGCGTGCGCGCCAACATCGTGCAGTCCATCCGCGCCTACCGCGTGGCCGACCTGCTCGCCGCCGCGCAGAGCCTGGGCCACCATTTCCTGTACGCCAACCTGGCCCATGCCCAGACCAAGCAGGACGTGCTGGAGCTGATCGCCACGCAGTTCACCTTCCCGGCCCATTTCGGCAAGAATTTCGATGCGCTGTACGACTGCATGACCGATCCGCTGCACAAGTCGGGGCCGCAGCCGGGCTTCATCGTGGTGCTCGACCAGATTCCGACCACCGTCAAGTTCGACAAGGAAGCGCGCGAGCAACTGCTGGACATCTTCCGCGATGCCGCCGACTACTGGGCCGACCGCAAGATCGCGTTCCGCTGCTTCTATTCTTTTCTGTAGCCCGTTCTGCATCCGCTGGCCAAGCAGAACGGGCGACCGAGGCCCCCGTCGTGGACATCGCGCTGCCGGACGCCGCGCAGATGGTGCCTGCGGACATGCTGGTCGACGTTTCTCCCTTGGCGCTGCGCATGAGCAGCCCATTCAACGCCGGCTACTGGCGCAACGCTGCCTGAGGGCTATTCATAGCCAAATCGGCCTTCAGCCCTTACCAGGCAAGCGCTGGCAGCTCTTTTTTCAGGAGCACTGCTGGGCCAGCGCCACGTACTCGGCCACCGGCACTTCCTCGGCACGGCGCTGGGTGTCGAAATGGCCCGCGAACTGGCGCGCCTCCAGCCAGCGGCCCAGCGTGTGGCGCAGCAGCTTGCGCCGCTGGCTGAACGCGGTCTGCACCAGTTCCTCCAGCACCGCCTGCGACAGCGGCGCGGGCTGCGCATGCGGCACCATGCGCACCACGGCGCTGTCCACGCGCGGCGGCGGGTCGAAGCTCTCCGGGGGCACGAACAGCACGTTCTCCATGGCGTAGCGCCACTGCAGCATCACCGACAGGCGGCCGTAGTCGCCCGTGGCGGGCTCGGCCACCATGCGGTCGATGACCTCTTTCTGCAGCATGAAATGCTGGTCCTGGATCGAGTCCACGTAGCCCAGCAGATGGAACAGGATGGGGGTCGAGATGTTGTAGGGCAGGTTGCCCACGACTCTTATTTTGGTAGCGCCCAGCGCTTGCGCTATCTGTGCGAAGTCGGCTTTCAGCACATCCGATTCGATCACCTGGAGCTGGCCGTGCTGGCGCAGCCGCGCGGCCAGGTCGCGGTCCAGCTCCACCACCGTGAGCCGCCCCAGGCGCTCCACCAGGGGCTGCGTCAGGGCGGCCAGCCCGGGGCCGATCTCGACCATCGGCTCGCCCGCCACCGGGGCGATGGCGCGCACGATGGCGTCGATGATGCCGTCGTCGCACAGGAAGTGCTGGCCAAAGCGCTTGCGCGGGATGTGCTTCACTGCGGCGGCTCGCGGTATTCGACGTAGGCGCGCGCGCGCTGCTCCTGTGCCCAGGTGGTGTAGGCGTCTTCGAGCTTCTTCTCGCGCACGGCGTCGCGTGCCAGCTCGCGCTGCTCGCGCGGGGTGAGCGGCACCTCGCGGCGCTCCACCAACTGGATCAGGTGCACGCCGAAGCGCGAGACCACCGGCGGGCTGACTTCGCCAGGCTGCAGTGCCTGCACAGCCTGCTCGAACTCCGGCACGTAGCGGCCCGGTGCGGCCCAGCCCAGGTCGCCGCCCTGCGGGGCGCTGCCGTCCTGTGAGTGCTCGCGTGCCAGGGCCTCGAAGGTGGCCTGGCCGGCCAGGATGCGGCGGCGGTAGTCGGCCAGGCGCGTGGCGGCCGCGGCTTCGTTGAACTGCGCGTTGGTGCGCAGCAGGATGTGGCGCACGTGGTTTTGCGTGACCATGGCCTGCATGCCGGCGCTGGTGCGCTCCAGCACTTTCAGCACGTGGAAGCCGGCCGCCGAGCGGACCGGGCCGGCCACGCCGCCCACCGGCAGCTTGCGTGCCGCGTCGATGAACAGCTCGGGGTAGCGGTCCGCCGGGCGCAGGCCGAGCTGGCCGCCATTCTGGCCCTCGGGCGCGTCGGAGTATTCGCGCGCCAGGGCGGCGAAGTCGGTGGCGCTGACGCGGGCCTTTTCCGCCGCGGCTTGGGCGCGCGCCTGGGCCGCATCGACTACGGCGGCGCTGGCGTTCTCCGGCACGCTGACCAGGATGTGGCCGAGGTTGATGGCGAAGGGCGCGTTGGCGCCGCTGCTGCCCTGCTGCTCGCGCAGGTACTGCTCGACTTCGACCTCGCTCACGCGCACGCGAGACTCCAGCTCGCGTTCGCGCAGGCGCTGCACCAGCATCTGGTTGCGCAGCTCCTGGCGGAAGCGCTTGGGATCCATGCCTTCGGCGGCCAGGCGGCGGTGCATGTCGGCGACCGATACGTCGTTCTGCCGCGCCACGTTCTGCTCGGCCTGGTCCACGGCGTAGTCGTCCACGCGCACGCCGCTTTCCACGGCCTGCTGCTGCAGGATCTTTTCCAGGATCAGCCGCTCCAGCACCTCGCGCGCCAGCACATCCTGCGGCGGCACGGCCATGCCCTGGCCGGACAGGGTCTTTTCGACGCGCGCCACGCGGGCCTTGACCTCGTTGTTGGTCAGCGGCTCGGAGTTGACGATGGCCACGATGTAGTCCGCCTGGCGGATGCCGGGGACGGCGGCTGCGGCCTCAGCGGCCGCTGCGGCGGCCGGCGATACCGTCGTGCTGCCCTGGTCCCGGGCCAGCGAGGGGCCGGCGCTGCCGGGCAGGCGCAGCTTCTGCGCGTGGGCGACGGGGTGGGCCAGGAAGCCCAGGCAGGCAAGGCCCAGGGCGAGGGCTCGATGGTTCAACAAGGTGCGCATCGGATGAATTGGGCTAGTCGTATTGGCTGAAACGGCTGGGTGGGCTGACTTGCTCACGCAGGTACTGGTAGCGCGGGATATTCTGCTTCAGGCTGGACAGCGGGTTGGCGCCCAGGCTCAGGCGGGTGAACCCGACGAATTCGAGCTGCAGCAGCAGGCGCGTGCTGGCCTGGGTCTGCCCGCTTTGCAGGCGCTCGAGCACCACGCGGCCGATCCAGCAGCAGCTGTCGTACTCGATGCCGACCACGGCATCGACCAGGCGGCGCTCCATGGTGCTGTAGTTCAGGCGCCCGACGCTGTACCAGCGCCCGCCGCCCTGGCCACGGCCGGGGCCCAGGTCGCGGCCCTTGTCGCCCCACAGGTCGTTGATGGGCCATTGCCAGCCCACGTCGATCTGCTCGCTCATGTCGCGCTGGAAGCGGTAGGCCGCGCTGACCGTGCGGTAGGCACCGGGGCTGTAGCGCCCGCCCACGGTGGAGCGGATCGAGCGGTGGTCCTTGGGGTTGTACTGCACCGTGGCCTCGGTGGCCCACTGGGGCGTCCAGTTCACGGCGGCGCCCAGCAGCAGGTCGGACAGTCGTTCGTCCAGCGGCGCCACGCCCGGCAGCGTCACGCGCTGGTCGGAGAAGCGCACGCGCTGCGCCACGCCCAGGCGCAGCACTTCGGCGCCGGTCGTGGGGTTGAGCAGGCGCGAGGTCAGGCCGAGCGTGAGCAGGTTGTTGTCGGCCAGGCGGTCGTTGCCGGTGAAGGCGTTTTCCGTGAAGACGGTGGCGAAGTTGAAGTCGTTCGCCGCCGTGTCGTACACCGGCAGCAGGCTCTGGTCGCGGTACGGCGTGTAGGTGTAGAAGGCGCGCGGCTCCAGCGTCTGCGTGAAGGCGCGTCCCAGGTAGGTGGTTTCGCGCTCGAACACCAGGCCGCTGTCCAGGCTGAACGTGGGCAGCACGCGGCTCGCGGTGCGCGCGCCGTTGGCCAGGGCGCCATCGAACTCGTAGTGCGTGGCATGCACCTGCACGCGCGGGGTGACGAAGCCCCAGGGCGCGAGGAACGGGCGGCTGAACTGCGCCATGGTGTAGCTGCGCTGCGCGTTGGGCTGGCCGGTCAGCAGGCGGTCGGCGTGAAAGCGCGTGGTGTCCACCTCGACGCTGGCGTCGAAGCTGCTTCCCAGGCTGGAAGGCGCATAGCGCCAGGTGAGCTGGGGCAGGCGGTCGTAGGGCGGGATGATGGGCGCCGTCACGTCCTGCAGCGTTTGCCAGCGCAGCGTGCGCGCCACCATGGACATGTCGCCCTGGCCCCAGTGCAGCGAGGCGTCGTTGGGTAGCAGGCGCTGGATGAGCTGCGACCGCCCGGCGCCCGGCAGGGCCATGCGCGGGAAGTCGCGCCAGTAGTCGTCGTCGCTGACGCGGTTGAGGTTCAGCCCCAGGCCGAGCCCGCCCAGGGGGCTGTCGATGGCCCCCGTGTGCCGGACCGTGTACGACCAGCGGTTGCGCTCGGCCAGCTTGTCGTTCGGCAGGTAGCTGGCACCGATCTCGCCCTGGTACGACGGCTCCAGGTAGCGGAACTCGGCGCCCAGGTTCAGCCCGCGGCGCGCCATCACCATGGGGGTGATGGTGGCGTCGCGGTTGGGTGCGATGTTCCAGTAATAGGGCACGGCCAGGGTGGGGCCGTTGATACTGTCCACCGGAATGATGGTAGGCGGTAGCAGGCCGGACTTGCGCTTGTCCGACAGCGGAAAGCTCAGGCGCGGGATGGCGGGCGAAGACAGCCCCAGGAATTCCAGGCGCGCGTTTTCGGCCACGCCCACCTGTTCCTCGGTGTCGAGGTGGATGCGCTCGGCGCGCAGCACCCAGTCGGGCTGCCAGCTTTCCGTCTCGTCGCGCTGGCAGGTGGTATAGGTAGCCTGGTGCACCACGGAGCGGGCGGCGTCGATGAAGTCGGCCCGCGTCGATTCGCCGTGGCCCTCCGTGGCGAGGAAGCGGTAGCGCGCGTCGCTGAAAAAGCCCTCGAACGCCTCCACACGCAGATGCAGCGCCGAGCCTTCGTAGACGTTGCCCGCGCGGTTCATGCGCACGTGGCCGCGCGCCTGCGCCAGGTCCTCGGGCACGGTGTACTCCAGGCGGTCGGCGCGGATCACCGTGTCGCCCCGGCGCAGTTCGGCGTTGCCTTCGACCACGGCATTCACGTCGGCCTGGCCCTCGATGCGGTCGCCGCGCACGAACACCGGCAGCTGGTTGCGTACCTCGGGGGCGATCTTTTCCTGCAGCAGCGGGCTGGCGCGCAGCGGGCGCGTGGGCGCCTCTTCCTGGGCCCAGGCCCCGGGCGCCAGCGACCAGGCCAGCAGCGCCACGGCCAGTGCGCTGTGCGTCAAACGGGGGCGGCAATGCAGCTCGGCGGTGGGCTCGCGGGAAGGCACGTTGGTGGGTGGGGAAAGCACGTCGACAAAGGAGACCGCCCCGGAGAGCAAGGCGGGCGGGGCGGTTTGTAGAATCGGATTATCCATGAGCGCCCCCCTTCCCTCCCCGTCCTCCGCCCCATCCCCTTCCCTTTGGCCCGATGCGCCGCGCCAGGCCGCCTTCGGCGCCTGGATCGCCCCGCTGGCCGGGGCCCACGGCTTGCGCCTTGAAACCCTGCGGCCGGCATCGGCCGACGCGAGTTTCCGCCGCTACCTGCGCCTGGACACCGCCGCCGGCGCCAGCCTGGTGGTGATGGACGCGCCGCCCGACAAGGAGAATTGCCGCCCCTTCGTGCAGGTGCAGGCGCTGATGCGGCAGGCGGGCCTGCGGGTGCCCGAGATCCTGGCCTGGGACGAGGCGCAGGGCTTCATGCTCCTGTCCGACCTGGGCACGCAAACGGTGATCGAGGTGCTGGACCCTGGCCAGCCCCAGGCCGCGCTGGATTGGTACCGCCAGGCGGTGGATGGGCTGCTGGACTGGCAGCAGGCCTCGCGCCCCGGCGTGCTGCCGCCGTATGACGAGGCGCTGCTGCGGCGCGAGCTGCAGCTCTTCCCGGACTGGTACGTGGCCCGGCACCGCGGCGTGGTGCTGGACGCTGCGCAGCAGGCCACGCTGGCCCAGGCCTTCGACCGCATCGTGGCGCACAGCCTGGCTGCGCCCAGCGTGTTCGTGCACCGCGACTTCATGATGCGCAACCTCATGGTGCCGCCCGCGGGGGCGCCGCTGGGCGTGCTCGACTTCCAGGACGCGGTGTACGGCCCCATCACTTATGACATCGCCAGCCTGCTGCGCGATGCATTCATCAGCTGGGAAGAAGACTTCGTCATCGACATCACCGTGCGCTACTGGGAAAAGGCGCGCCGCGCGGGCCTGCTGGGCGCGCGCAGCGCCTCGGGCTGGGGCGACGACTTCGGCGCGTTCTACCGCGCCGTCGAGTGGATGGGGCTGCAGCGCCACCTGAAGGTGGCGGGCATCTTCGCGCGGCTGACGCTGCGCGACGGCAAGCCCAGGTACCTGGCGGATGCGCCGCGCTTCATCGCCTACATCCGCGCCACGGCCACGCGCTACCGCGAGCTGGCGCCCTTGCTGCGCCTGGTTGACCAGATCGAAGGCACCAGCGCCCCCGTGGGCTACGCTTTCGGGCGGATGTGAAGGTTTTGCATAAAAAAGGCCTCCAGCCCTTGCCAATCAAGCGCAAGCAGCTCACTATTCAATAGCGAAAACCCCCGCATGCCCCGTTTCCACAGCCCCGTGCCGCTGGCTTGCGGCGCCGAAATCGACCTGACCGAGGGCGCCGTGCGCCACGTGCAGGTGCTGCGCCTGCAGCCGGGCGACGCCATCACCCTGTTCGATGGCGGCGCGCAGGGCCCGGGCGGGGAGTTCGACGCCACGGTGCTGCACATGGGCCGCAACAGCGTGCGCGTGCGCATCGACGCCCATCTGGCGCTGGAGCGCGAGGCCGCCCGTGCCGTGCACCTGCTGGCCGGCATTACGGCGGGCGAGCGCATGGACTGGCTGGTCGAGAAGGCCACCGAGCTGGGCGTGGCCAGCATCACGCCGGTGGCGGCCGAGCGCAGCGTGCTGCGCCTCAAGGGTGAGCGCGCCGACAAGAAGCGCGCCCATTGGCAGGCCGTGGCCGTGGCGGCCTGCGAGCAGTGCGGGCGCAACCGCGTGCCCACGGTGCACGCCATGGCCACGCTGGCCGAGGCGCTGCCCGCCCTGGCGCCGGCAGGCCCCGGCCAGCGCCTGTTGCTGTCGCTGCGCCCCGAAACCCGGGCGCTGCGCGAGGTGGCCGCGCCGCAGGGCGCGCTGTGGTTCCTCTCGGGGCCTGAAGGCGGGCTCAGCGCGGCCGAGGAGGCGCTGGCCCTGGGCCGGGGCTTCGTCCCCGTCACCCTGGGGCCGCGCGTGCTGCGTGCCGAGACGGCGCCGCTGGCTGCCCTGGCGGCCTTGCTGGTTTGAATGGTTTGAATAAAAAACCTTTCCAGCCCTTGCTGGGCAAGCGCTGCAAGCTCTTTTATTCATAGCGAACGCAAGGTGTTCCGGCAGCAGGCAGAATGGCCGGCCATGCGATTTTTCAAAGACCTGAGCCTCTCGGCGTTCACCGCCGGCTTCGTCGCCGTGCTGGTGGGCTTCACCAGTTCGGTGGCCATCGTGTTCCAGGCGGCGCAGGCTTTCGGCGCCACGCCGGCGCAGATCACCTCGTGGATGTGGGCCCTGGGGCTGGGCATGGGGCTGTGCTCGCTCGTGCCGTCGCTGCTGCTGCGCCAGCCGGTCATGGTGGCCTGGTCCACCCCCGGCGCCGCCGTGCTGGCGACGGCGGGGTTGGCCGGCGGCTTTTCCATGGCCGAAGCCGTGGGCGCCTTCATGGTGTGCGCGCTGCTCATTACGCTGGCGGGCGCCACCGGGTGGTTCGAGCGGGTGATGAACCGCATCCCCATGGAAATCGCCTCCGCGCTGCTGGCCGGCGTGCTGGCGCGCTTCGGGCTGGACGCCTTCGCCGCCGCGCAGACCGCGCTGCCGCTGGTGCTGGTGATGCTCGCGGCCTACCTGCTGGCGCGCAAGCGGTTGCCGCGCTATGCGGTCGTCGTCACGCTGGCTGTGGCGGTGCTTTTCGTCGCGTTGCGCGGGGACATGCGCTGGTCGGCGGTACGCCTCGAGCTGGCCATGCCGGTCTTCACCATGCCGCGTTTCAGCCTCTCCGCCCTGGTGAGCCTGGCATTGCCCTTGTTCGTGGTCACCATGGCATCGCAGAACCTGCCGGGCGTGGCGGTGATGCGGGCCACGGGCTACCAACTGCCGGTCTCGCGCCTCATCACCATGACCGGGCTGGCCACGCTGGTGCTGGCGCCGTTCGGCGCCTTCGCGCTGAATTTCAGCGCCATCACCGCCGCCATCTGCATGGGGCCCGAGGCGCATGAAGACCGCGGCAAGCGCTACACCGCGGCAGCTTCCTGCGGGCTGATCTACGTGGTGATCGGGCTGTTCGGCGCGGTCATTACCGGGCTGCTCACGGCCTTTCCGCGCGAACTGGTCGTCGCCATCGCCGGCCTGGCCCTGCTGGGCACCATTGGCAACGGCCTGGCCATGGCGCTGCGCGAGGAGGGCCACCGGGAGGCTGCGCTCATCACCTTCCTCGTCACGCTCAGCGGCGTGGTGGTGGCGGGCGTGGGGTCGGCCTTCTGGGGCGTGGTCGCGGGCAGCCTGGCGCTGTTTGTGCAACAGTATGGGCGCGACCGCGCCCCCAACCATTGAGTGCCATGAAACTGCTATTCGTTGCCGACCCGCTGGAGTCGTTCAAGATCTATAAAGACACCACCTTCGCCATGATGCGCGAGGCGCAGCGCCGTGGCCACCAGTTGGCGGTGTGCGAGCCGCAGCAGATGGCCTGGCAGCGCGGCGGCCGGGTGCGCGCGCAGGTGCGCGACATCGTGCTCACGGGCGACGCCCAGGCTTGGTTCGCCGCGCAACCCGTGCGCGCGGCGGCGCTGGCGGATTTCGACGCCGTGCTCATGCGCAAGGACCCGCCGTTCGACAGCGAATACTTCTACGCCACCCACTTGCTGGAGCAGGCAGAGCGCGAGGGGGCGAAGGTCTTCAACAAGCCCCGTGCGCTGCGCGACCATCCCGAGAAGCTGGCGGTGATGGAGTTTCCCGCGTTCATCGGGCCCACGCTGGTGACGCGCAGCGCGCAGGACATCCGCGCCTTCCACGCCGAGCACCAGGACATCATCCTCAAGCCGCTCGATGGCATGGGTGGGATGGGCATCTTCCGGGTGGGGCCTGACGGCCTGAACCTTGGCAGCATCATCGAAACCCTGAACCAGGGGGGCGCGCAGAGCGTCATGGTGCAGAAATTCCTCCCGGCCATTGCGCAGGGGGACAAGCGTGTGCTCATCATTGGTGGCAAACCCGTGCCGTATTGCCTGGCGCGCATTCCCCAGGGCGGTGAAGTCCGCGGCAACTTGGCCGCGGGCGGCAAGGGCGTGGCGCAACCGCTGTCGGCGCGGGATCGGGAGATTGCCGAAGCCCTAGGGCCCGTCCTGCTGGCGCGGGGCCTGGTTTTGGCCGGGGTGGACGTGATCGGCGATTGCGTCACGGAGATCAATGTCACCAGCCCTACATGTTTCCAGGAGATCCATGACCAGACGGGCTGTGATGTCGCTGCGCTGTTCGTGGATGCACTGGAACAAGCGCTGAAGCCGATTCTTGCGGAACGTGCAAAAACAGTGCTATAGTCGAGGGCTTCGCTGCTTGTTAGGCGGTTTCCGGTAGCAGGTAGCGAAGTTGGTGATCTTCTCTTTGTTTGTTGCGCGGTGAGTTTTTTCTGTGCTATGATCGAGGGCTTCGCTGCTGGAGCAAGATGTTCTGGTTGTGAAGAAAGAGGATGGTTTTGA
>Ga0222424_100649_pt1 | contig 14390 bp, 7 predicted proteins | sample 2B2ome_FD_182468 | JGI IMG/M metagenome (GOLD analysis project Ga0222424, IMG submission 182468) | Enriched microbial communities from leaf-cutter ant dump, University of Wisconsin, Madison, United States - 2B200A (version 2) | ecosystem: Environmental > Terrestrial > Nest > Insects nest > Nest... | reverse complement strand
TTTTGTCACCGTCTTTTTTTGCTTTCAGATCAAAGGGTGCCAGCACGTTCTTCAACGTTTCTTCTACATCCGGACGAAAACGCCAACGGGCATAGTTGAGCATCTTTCCTTTTACCAATGAATCCGGATAACGGATGGCAACGCCATAGCGGGTTTCAATATGCTTCAATACCTGATCTAACGGCTCCGCATAACGGTTATCCGTATTTTCCTGTGCCCCGGCAAAAAAGCCGAGCAGCGTTATTACCCAAAGTACAAGAGTGCGACGCAAGTAAAGCATAATAGTAGTACTGAAGCTGGTGAAATAATAATAAATTTAATCATAAAGCGGTACGTGCGGACAGGTACCACGGCAAATTACGATCCCACGGGCTGAATTCCTAACCGGCTGCACCAGCCCAGGAACCGGTCGTACAGCGTATCCACTTGCTTTTTCTGCTCCGGAGTGAGATGCAAGGCATAGGCCCTGCTGATGGTACGCACCGGCAGTCCGCGTTTTTCCAGAAAATATTTGGCGCTCATGGGATAGGCCTGGTGGATCATGGGATCTACACCGGTCAGCTCCCCCTGCATCCATTTTGCCAGCTCCTGTTGCTCCGGATTATTGGCATTTTTCACTATCCACACCAGCACCTCGGGATAAAAATTTCCGGATATGGACGACATGCCCACGGCGCCCTGCTGCATACTAAACAAGGTATTGGGCGTATGCGCATCATAAAACTCAAGCGTACTGCCAGCCGCTTTTAGCACATCCAGCTTGGCTTTTACATTTTCATGCGTGATGGACGTATCCTTGTGATAGACCAACCGGTTGGACTGTAAGAGCTGTTTAAAAACATCCGCGCTCAGGATACGTTTGTAAGGTGCCGGGCATTCATAAATGCCTAAAGGAATATCACCGGTAAGCGCAAACAGTTTTTCAAAATTGCGCAGCAATACTGCATCGTCTTCTTCTACTTTTGCAAAATGGCCGCTGATCATAATAACCGCGTCCACACCTGTATCGTAGATTTTTTTTGTAAAGAGTGCCTTATCTTCTACCGTAAGTCCGAAGGAACCGGTAGCCACCACCGGCACGCGTCCGTTGACACATTTGACCACATGCTGTGTGAGTGCCAGCCGCTCCTCTTCGGTAATGCTGAACATTTCGCTGCTGAGGCAGTTGGCGAAAAAGCCTTCTACCCCAGCTTCCAGGTAGAACGCCACCAGCTCGGTTACCGCGTCATAATCGATACCGGCCTTCAGATTAAAGGGTGTGATCATTACCGGTACAAACTTTCCTGCAATCGCTTTCATGGATCCATTTTTTGAGACCGATAAAGTTTGTATATTTTTTTATGTATAGACTGTAGGATACTACTAACCAGATGTAGGATTTTGTTATTTTTTGAGGAGGAGCAGATGGACCGTGCCGAGGGCACTCGGCGCTCGCCCGGTGGGCTCAGTCCCCGGAATAAATTCCGGGGTTGGGAGATGGGCAGGCCGAGGGCCTTTCTGCTTGCTGAGGATATAGGTGAACCGTACTGTGCTGATCGGTTTTGTGACTTTTACTACAGATGTTTTGTCTATGTCTCGTGCTGATGGCACTCGGCGCTCGCTCGGTGGGCTCAGTCCCCGGAATAAATTCCGGGTTGGGAGATGAGGCAGGCCGATGGCCTTCTGCGTTGGGGACAAAAGGCGTCGCCGCGGCCAATCATCAACTGCGAACTTCAGTTCGCAGTATAGCAGAGTATCACTGAGCAGAGAGCCATCGGCTCGGCCCATTTTATAAAACACCGCCACCGATCATCAGCCGGAAGATGCCTACGAGGATAACAATGATGCTGAGTGTTTTGCCGGTAGATGAACCTCCGATTATAGAGAAGATCAGGGAAAGTATGCCGATGGGAATGACAACCCAGTACAGCCAGCCGAGTAAGGGGATAAATGCCACAACCGCCAGGATGCTTGCTATAAGGGCAAATAGAACACAAATTGCTTTCATCATGTTTGCTTTTATTTAAGGATACAAAAATGGCGTTTTTAGAGTCCGATAACCAGTGCCGATCGGTAAAGCGGGCGAACCTGCCGGTAAACAGGCCTGCAACGCCCTTTAGTAAAATCTTCCAGCACATTAGTGGTTACGCGCATCTTCAATAGTACAGTTTCCAGTACATTTATTGATAAGTATTTAAGTTAGAAAACGGAAATAATGCCATTGTGAAACGGTTGTGCCTTGCTTTGATTACGGGAATTTTTGCCTCGCTTTTTGCGGGTGGCCAGGTCTATGTTTCGCCACAGGGAAATGATGCCGCTACGGGTACCATCGATGCACCCAAGGCCACATTAGCTGCGGCCCTCTGGGAAGTGCGGGAAGCACGCCGGATAAAACAACCACATACACCTGATAAGATCATCCTCAAAGGCGGCACCTACTATTTAAAGGAACCGGTTTTGTTAAGGCCGGAGGACAATGGCAGCCCATCAAAGCCGCTGATCATCGGAGCGGCTCCGGGTGAAGCGCCTGTTTTAAGTGGCGGCGTTTTAATAAAGAACTGGAAAAAAACTACCGGCCGGATAGAAGGATTACCGGAGGCGGCGCAGGGTAAGGTCTGGGTTGCCGATGTGCCGATGGCAAATTACGTTCCCTTCCGTCAGCTTTGGGTGAATGATCGGAAAGCCACCAGGGCAAAAAGTACATCGGGCAATAGCATGCTGCGCATTTTGAACTGGGATAAAAAAACAGGGACAGCGATCATTCCATTGCATCCTTTTGAAAATCTTGAGGCAACGGAAGGACTGGAATTCTTTATTCACCAATGGTGGGAGGTAGCCTGTCTGCATATCCGCAAACTGGAGAAGGTGGGCGATAGCTGCCGGGTTTATTTTCATGAGCCGGAAAGCAATATCCAGAATGAGCATCCCTGGCCGGCGCCCTGGCTCTCATCCGAGACAGGCAATTCTGCTTTTTACCTGGTCAATTCCCTTTCTTTCCTGGATGAACCGGGAGAATGGTACTATGATGCGGCAACAAAAAAGATCTGTTATTATCCAAAGGAAGATGAGGATATGACCACTGCGGAGACGGTGATCCCTGTTTTAGAAAATCTTTTTGTCACGAACGGGACACCCGAACATCCCGTCGAAAATATTGTGATCAGTGGGATCCGCTTTCAGCACAGCGGCTGGAACCGCCCGTCCCTGCGGGGACATGTGCCGCACCAGGCGGGCTTGTACATGACTGAAGCCTATAAGCTGAAGCCGGCGGGCACTCCGGAAAAACCATCGCTGGACAACCAGGCCTGGGTGGGGCGGCCGGAGGCTGCGGTTACCGTATCCTTTGCAAATAATATCCGTTTTGAAGATAATCGTTTTGAACACCTGGCCGCAACCGGTCTGGATTTTAAGATCGGGGTAAAGTCGTCAACTGTTACCGGAAATCTTTTTAAAGATATCGGCGGAACGGGTATCCAGGGCGGTTTTTATGGCGATGATGGTACGGAGATTCACAGGCCCTATAACCCCGCGGACCTGCGGGTGATCTGCGAAAATATCTCGGTTTCCAATAATCTCATTACTGATGTTGCCAATGAAGACTGGGGTTGTGTGGGGATCGGAATGGGATTTTCAAGACGCGTGATCATCGAACGGAACGAGATTGAAAATATCCCCTATTCAGGGATCAGCATGGGCTGGGGGTGGACACCCGCAAAAAATATCATGGAGCGCAACCGCATCCGGTATAATAAGATCCATCATTATGGCCGGACCAACTATGATTGTGCAGGGATCTATACATTAAGCGCGCAATCGGGAACGGTGATCGAGGAAAATGATATCGACAGCATTTATAAAGCACCCTATGCGCACCTGCCCACACATTGGTTTTACCTGTACACAGATGAAGGTTCATCGGGTATTACGATGCGCAATAACTGGACACCTGCTCAAAAATATCTGCAGAATAATAATGGCCCGGATAATCATTGGGAAAACAATGGTCCGCAGGTGGCAACAATGATAAAAGAAAATGCCGGACTGGAGCAGCGTTACCGGGAACTGTTAAAGGAAAAAACAAGCGGCCATGTACACCGGGCGGTCAACCGGCAACGGAAGGAGTTGATCGAGCTGATCAGCAATAGCAAAAAGAAGATCGATGCAGAGAAGCTCCGAGCATTCTTACAGGAAAGAAAAGTACAGCAGGCAACCATCGGGCAGTGGCATGGTCATACCGTGATCTATGGCCTGGTTACGGATGTGAACGTACTGCGCGGACAATTGCAAAAAGCATTCCCGGAAACGACTGTTAAAGTATACCAGGACCTGGTGTATGAGTTTGACCGGCAGGCTCGTTGTCCCGGTGCAGGTATTGCAAAAGATTGGACGGATATCATCATGACCGCCAACCTGGTGAACGACTCCAAAAAGCAGCAGGAATATCTTGGCTACCATGCTACACAATTCGAAAAATGGCCGGAGATCTCCAACGGGTTTTGCAACGCCGATTTTCAGCAATTACGGGTATTTAAAAACGGAAGGCAATTGATGCTGGTGATCAGTATTCCGAAGGGGAAAAGGCTGGAAGAGCTAAACCCCAAAACAACGGAAAATAATCCGCGGGTGAATGAATGGAATAAAATCATGAGCGGCTACCAGGAGGGGATTGACGGAACGAAGAAGGGGGAGACCTGGGTGGAGTTTAGTGAGAAGTGAATAGAGAATCGGTTAGCTCCATAGGAGCGGTATATTTATAGCCGTGGTGAACAATGGATGATAGCCCAGCTCCGTAGGAGCGTAATATTTATAGCCCCCGTTGGGGCAAATGGGATAATAAAAATAAATGTATGTTAAATATAGGGATCGTTGGATTAGGTGAAGGCCGCAGCACGATGTCGGCCGCATTGCAAAGCAAAAAATTGCAGTTGAAAATGATTTGCGATACCAATGAAGCATTATGTAAGCAACGCAGTAAAGAGTTCCGGTTTGAGCATTGTACCACGCAGTATGAAGCATTGTTGAATGATCCGGACATCGACATTGTTGCTATTTATACCCCGGATCATTTACATGCCCAACATGTGCAGCTGGCATTGCAACATGGTAAGCATGTAGTTTGCACCAAACCCTTTATTGATGATCTTGCTGATGCAAAGGAATTATTGAAGCTGCAGCAAAAGACCGGGAAGAAGGTGTTTGTAGGACAAAGTTCCCGTTTTTTTGAACCCTATAAACGGCAGCGGGCGGATTTTGAAAAAGGCCTGATCGGTGAGCTGATCACGGTAGAGAGCCATTATAATGCCGATCACCGCTGGTTCCTGAAAAAGAAATGGGCCCTGGAAAAAGCATTTAAATGGCTGTATGGCGGATTAAGTCACCCGGTGGATTTTATCCGCTGGTACCTGCCGGATATCGAGGAAGTAATGGGCTATGGGATGATCAGTGCCAATGGAAGAAAGGCAGGATTGAAAAATGAAGATACCATGCATTTTATTTTCAGGAATAAGGACGGGCGCATCGCCCGTGTAAGCGGCGCCTATACAGGGCCCATTCAACCTGCTTACCGTGAAAGCGGGATGAGCTGTATCCTGCGCGGGACGGAAGGTGCCAGCCAGGCCGATTATCATGAATTGCGTTATGCCATCACCAATAAAAAAGGAGAGCAGCAATTGATCACCTGGGGCGATCAGCAGTTGAATCATTATTTCCGGTTTGAAGGGCAGAGCCATCATGCCGGGGAATATCAGAATTACCTGGAATATTTTGCCGACAGTATCACCAGTAATAAAACGGCCTATCCGGATATGGCTGAGGGCATCGGGACGGTAGCATTATTACAGGCTATGGACCGGAGTTTAAAAACAAGGCAGCCGGTTTTGGTAAAGGCACTGCTGAAGGAGTATGGGTTGGGGAGGTTGCAGTGAAGAGTGAGAAGTGGATAGTGAAAAGAATATAGTGAGAAGTAAATAGTGAGAAGTAAATGGTGAGAAATGAGTGGTGAAAAGCGGATAGAGATGCTGGACCAATGGCCGGCGCCAGCTCCGTAGGAGCGCAACATTTGTAGCTATTTGTACCGCAGCACAAGAGTGCGACGCAAGACAGACGATAGAAGCACAGCAGCCGGGAACAAAAAATAAAAGGATCACAAATTCATGAATCATCTTGTTTCAAAATTACAGCCGATCGATTATGCCATTGTGGTGGTGTATCTTGTGGTGTTGCTGATCATTGGTTACCGCGCCAGCTTTGGTAAGAAGAAAAAGGATGAGACCCTGTTCCTGGCGGGCAAATCGCTCAACTGGTATAATATCGGGTTCAATATGTGGGGCACCAATGTAGGGCCATCGATGCTGCTGGCCTTTGCCAGTATCGGCTATGCCACGGGCATTGTGGCCGGTAATTTTGAATGGTACGCTTTTGTATTCCTGCTGCTGCTGGCGATGGTGTTTGCCCCGCGCTACCTGACCAGTAAGGTAACCACCATGCCGGAATTTATGGGACAACGGTACGGTGAGGGCACGCGGAACATACTGGCCTGGTATGCATTGATAAAGATGCTGATCTCCTGGTTGTCGCTGGGCCTGTTTGCCGGAGGTTTCCTGGTGCGGCAGATCCTGGGCATACCGATGTGGCAATCGGTGATCGTGCTGGTATTATTTGCGGCGTTGTTTGCTGTAGCGGGCGGATTGAAAGCCATTGCACGGGTGAATGTCTTCCAGATGATCCTGCTGATCATTGTGTCCTGCATCCTTTGCGTGCTGGGCGTTCAGAAGGTAGGCGGACTTACCGCATTATTCGCCAAAACACCGGCATCTTATTGGAGTCTTGTTAAACCCGCGTCTGATCCGGGTTATCCCTGGCCGGCCATTTTACTGGGTTATCCCGTATCGGCGGTGGCTTTCTTTTGCACGGATCAGGCCATGGTGCAATCGGTGCTGGGCGCGCGCAACCTGGAACAGGGACAACTGGGGGTGAGCTTTATCGGCTGGCTGAAGATCCTTTCTATTCCTTTGTTCATTATCCCCGGTATCGCCTGTTCGGTATTGTACCCGCAGCTGGCAAGTCCGGATGAGGCTTATATGACGATGGTCACCAACCTGTTCCCGGCCGGACTGAATGGCCTGGTGATCGTGGTGCTGATCGCGGTACTGGTAGGCACCATTGGCTCTTCTTTAAATGCATTGAGTACGGTTTTTACAACGGATATCTATGTAAAGAAAATAAATCCTGCTGCTACCAACCGGCAGATCATTAAAGTGGGGCGGCTTACCGTGCTGGCGGGTTGCGGGTTTGCCATCTTAATGGCCATTGCCATCGACAGCATCAAAGGGCTTAATTTGTTTGATGTGTTCCAGGCGGTGCTGGGCTTTATTGCACCGCCTTTGTCGGCGGTATTCCTGCTGGCCGTATTCTGGAAAAAGACCACGCGCAGGGCCGTTAACTTTACGCTTTCCTGGGGATCGGCTATCAGTCTGGGTATCGGGATTGTTTACCTGTGGGTATTGCCGGCGAAAGAATATTCCTTCTGGCCGCATTATTTGTTGTTGTCTTTTTTTATCTTCCTGTTGCTCGTTGTTGTTGCGGTGCTGCTCTCCGTTACGGATCCGCATCCGGTGCGCACAGCGGTGGCCACACAGGAGCTGGCAACGCCTACAAAGCGGGTAAAGATCGTGTGGGGCGCCTTGTGTATGGTAATGATCATTTTGTATTTAATATTTGGTTAGCATATGATGAATAAAAATAATGAATCCGGCAGTGTTACTACTATGTGGCTTTACTTGCGTCGCACACTTGTACAGCAGTACAGGTCTCAGCTTTTCAAACCCTTCGTGCTTCTTTGCGCCTTTGCGTCTTTGTGGCTTACCACATCTGCACAAACCTGGATCTGGTATCCCGGTGATTATGAAATATGGCTCTCTAACGAAATGCAGAACCGGCGCACCGAGCGGGGCACTTTTTATCCGGTGTTCTGGAAGGTAGACAGTCACTATCCGTTAGTGGGTTTTCATAAGGAGTTTAACCTGGCTCAGCCGGAAACCGTAACGATCCGTGCCGAAGGACAGTACAGCGTTAAACTGGATGGCAGGGCGTTTTCCGGAACGCCGGCGGTGATTGAAGTGCCTGCCGGTAAGCACAAGATCAATATCAAGGTATTTAACCAGGCCACGCCACCTGTGGTGTTTGTAAAGGGACAGACGATCGTCTCCGATAGCAGCTGGCAGGTAACCTTTGAAGATAAAGAATGGATCGATGAAACGGGTAAGGCATCGGATCTGTCGGCCACCGTTTTTAAACATGCCGGCAGCTGGAATTTTAACGATGCGGCAGCACCGCCTTCAGCCTACAAACTCCCGGTAACCCCCGTGGCAGCTGCATCAGCAGAAAAAGTAAACGGGGCGTTGCTGGTAGATTTTGGAAAGGAAACCTTTGGCTTTGTAAAGCTGCATGGGGTAAAGGGAAAAGGTACGATATCCCTCTATTATGGGGAAAGCCGGGAAGAAGCACTGGATACAGCGGCTTCGGAAACCTTCGATCGGATTAATGTGGATCTGTCGGCGGCTGCGGATACCATCAACCCGCATTCAAAAGCGTTGCGGTATGTTCATATTGTTACAGATGGAAACGTGCAGCTGGATCAAGCCTCCCTTTTGTATGAGTACGCACCGCTGGAAGATAAAGGTAACTTCCGTTGCAATGATGAAGAGATCAACAAGATCTATGAGGTATCGAAATATACATTGCACCTGAGCACCCGGGAATTTTTTATCGATGGCATCAAGCGTGACCGCTGGATCTGGAGCGGAGATGCCTATCAAAGCTACCTGATGAACTATTACCTGATGAATGATAATGAAACGGTAAAACGCACTACCTATGCGCTGCGGGGGAAAGACCCGGTGACCGGTCATATCAATACCATTATGGATTATACCTTTTACTGGTTTATGGGAGTGTATGATTATTACCTGTACAGTGGGGATAAAGATTTCCTGGTGCAGAATTACGGGCGTATGAAATCGCTGATGGACTTTGTGAGGAACCGGCGGAATAAAAACGGCTTGCTGGAAGGACTGCCGGGTGATTGGATCTTTATCGACTGGGCAACCGGGCTTAGCAAGCAGGGAGAAATCAGTTTTGAACAATTGCTTTTTGCGCGGGGACTGGAAACGATGGCGCTTTGCGCAGAGCTGGCGGGCCGCCGTCAGGATGCTGAGCATTATAAAGCAGCGGCGGCAGAACTGAAACAAAAATTATTTTCCATATACTGGAGCGATAAAGCAAAAGCGTTGGTACACAGCAGGGTGAACGGACAGCCAACGGAGAACGTGACCCGTTACGCCAATATGTTTGCGATCTTCTTTAACTACTTCAATGAGCAACAGAAGCAGGCGGTTAAAGCCTCTGTATTGCTGAATAAAAGCGTTCCCGAGATCACCACGCCCTATATGCGTTTTTATGAACTGGAGGCGCTCTGCGCGCTGGGCGAACAGCCTTATGTATTACAGGAAATGAAAAATTACTGGGGTGGCATGTTGAAACTGGGCGCCACTTCTTTCTGGGAGGAATATGATCCCTCTAAGAAAGGAGCGGAGCATTATGCGATGTATGGAAGAAAATATGGCAAAAGTCTTTGTCATGCCTGGGGTGCAAGTCCGCTGTATTTATTGGGCAAGTATTACCTGGGGGTAAGCCCAACGGCTCCGGGTTATGAACAGTATGAAATAAAACCTGCATTGGGCGGCTTAAAGTGGATGGAAGGTAAAGTGCCTACTCCCGCTGGGAATATCGAGCTGTATTGCAGCAATAAGGAAATTAAAATTGTAGCGCCGGTGGGAACGGGAAAGCTGATCATTACCAGTAAGACAAAACCGGTATGCAAAGAGGGGGAAGTGGTGAGCAAAGGAAATAACGTGTATGAATTAATGATCCAAAAGGACCGGAAATATACGGTCCGGTATCAGGCAATGTAAATTATGTTTGAAGAACCGGGTTATTGCAGGATGTCCAAATGCTCTTTTTCGGTTAGTGAGGGGCCATAGCCCTCAGCTTAAGCGAAAAGCGAAGCTGACGGTCACATGTCGGGAATGTAACGTGCCGATGGCACCCAACACTTCGTTAGCGTGTCCTGTTCTCCGGAATGATCCGAACGTTCGGATCATTCCGGAGTTGGGATAAGGCAGGCCGATAGCCTTCTGGATTGTGTTGAACAAGAGGCATCGCCTCGACCAATCATGAACTGCGAACTTCAGTTCGCGGTATGGGAGGCTAACATCGAACAGAGAGCCATAGGCTCGGACCATAACCATGTTGCAGCAATGAACCAGGTAATGGAAAAGCAGAACGTGTTTTATAATATAAAGTGATTGGACTTCAGATCAGAAAACAATATCTGTGAAACGTATAATTGAATGAGCTGTTAAAATGAAAAAGTATTTTTTGATAGTGTGCGTTATCCTGTGCAATATCAGCGCTGCAGTGTATGCTCAAAAGGGACTGGTGAACACCGGTAAAAGCCCTTATGCAACCTTATCAACAGTAGGACTGGGAGATGTGCGATTCACCAACGGTTTCTGGGCGGAGCGCTTTGCGGTTTGCCGGGATGAAATGGTGCCTGCACTCTGGAGGACCTATACCAGTGACACGATCTGTTACGCATTTCAGAATTTCAGGATCGCGGCGGGACTGGATACCAGAAGCTTCCGGGGACCTTCCTTTCATGATGGCGATTTTTATAAGACCCTGGAAGCACTGGCCGCTATGTATGCGGTTACAAAAGATCCGCAACTGGATCAGTGGCTGGAAAAAGCAATAGCGGTGGTCGGTAAAGCGCAGCGGGCAGATGGATATATCTATACAAAGAACATCATCGAACAGCAGCAAAGCGGTGCACAGAAAATGTTTGATGACAAGCTCAGTTTTGAGGCCTATAATTTCGGGCACCTGATGACCGCGGCCTGTGTGCATTTCCGGGCTACCGGTAAAACCAGCCTGCTGAATATTGCTGTTAAAGCAGCGGATTTCCTGACCGGTTTTTACAACACCGCTACGCCGGAACAGGCACGTAATGCGATCTGTCCTTCACACTACATGGGACTGGCCGAGTTATACCGGACCACACAACAGCAAAAATATCTTGATCTGCTGAAAAAACTGATCGATATCCGCGGCACGGTGGAAGGCACGGACGATAACAGCGACCGGGCACCCTTCCGGGAAATGGAAAAAGTAGTTGGGCATGCCGTAAGGGCTAACTACCTGATGGCAGGAGTGGCGGACCTGTACGCGGAAAATGGTGACAGAAGTTTAAAACATACATTAGATCAGTTATGGAATAATGTCATCAATACAAAGATGTATGTAACCGGAGGCTGCGGCGCGTTATACGATGGCGTCTCTGTGGATGGTACTTCTTACAATCCGGATACAGTGCAGAAAGTACACCAGTCCTATGGCCGGGACTATCAGTTACCGAACCTGAGCGCCCATAATGAGACCTGCGCCAATATCGGAAACGTGCTCTGGAACTGGCGGATGTTCCTGCTGACGGGGAAAGAACAGTATATGAATGTGGTGGAGCTGGCGCTTTATAACAGTGTGCTCAGTGGGGTGAGCCTGGATGGGAAGGATTATTTTTATACCAATCCGCTGGCTGCAGCAAAAAATTACCCCTACCAGCTGCGATGGAGCGGCGGACGTGTGCCCTATATCGGCTTATCCAATTGTTGTCCGCCCAACCTGGTACGAACCATCGCTGAAGTGGGAAGCTATATGTATAGTATGGGTAAGGACGGATTGTATTTAAATATCTATAGTGGCAACCAGTTAAAAACAAAGTGGCGGGATGGCAGCGCCGTAACGCTTACACAGCAAAGTAATTACCCCTGGGACGGCAATGTCACGATCACCGTTCAGAAAGCACCGGGGGCAATGCCCATTCATCTGCGTATTCCCGCATGGTGTAAAAGCGCTATGGTAAAATACCGGGGCTCCACACAAAACGTAAAAGGCGGACAATATATAAGGTTGGATAAAAACTGGAAAACCGGGGATAAGATAGAACTGATCCTGGAAATGCCGGTGCAGCTGATGGAAACTAACCCGTTGGTAGAAGAAACCCGTAACCAGGTGGCAGTAAAGCGCGGCCCGGTGGTGTATTGCCTGGAATCACCGGATTATAAAGAAGGGGCAATAACACAGGTACTGATCCCTTCGGGTATAAAATGGAGCCCGGTTCCGGTCACTTTAGCGCGTGCAACATTTATGGCATTAACCGGAACCGCCAGGAGGATCCCCAATGAAAATTGGGAGCATACCCTCTACAGGGAAGTCAACAGGGAGCAGCAACCGGTAAGGGTAAAGCTGATCCCCTATTATGCCTGGGCAAACCGGGGACCATCCGATATACGCGTATGGTTACCTTTGGTACGCTGACAGTGTGCTATCTTATTTGACGAAAGTATGAATGATGGTAAAAATCATCCGGAATGAGTGATCAACAGAAAAAAAAAGGATGGGTCAGGCAGGTGCTTCTTTGCCTTTTTGGGGCGGGCAGCATTCTGGTAGCGGATGCCCAGCACGCGGATGCAGATGTAACGTCCGTTTTTGCTCACCCGCCGGAAGAGGCGCGGCCCTGGGTGTTCTGGTACTGGATGCATGCCGCCGTTTCTAAAGAAGGGATCACCGCGGATCTGGAATCGATGAAGGATGCAGGTATAGGCGGGGCCTACCTGATGCCGATCGGCGATACTTCTGTGAAACTGCCCTATGAGCACCCCGTGCGGCAACTGACACCGGAATGGTGGGGGATGGTCAACCATGCTATGCAGGAAGCAAAGCGACTCCATCTAAAACTGGCCATGCATTTCAGCGATGGTTTTGCCCTGGGCGGCGGACCATGGATAAAGCCGGAACAGTCCATGCAAAAGCTGACCTGGAGCAAATGGTATGTGAAATCAGGATCAAAGGGGCCTATAAAGCTGGATCAGCCGCAATCGAACGAAGGTTATTACCGGGATGTGGCCGTGTTTGCTTATCCCGCAAAAAACTTCGCTGCTTTTGCAGACAAAAAGGTCAGGCCGTCAGTAACCACCAACACCGGCGTCAACGCAGATTTTTTAATAGCACCTGATCCCAACAATAAGCAAAGTTTTAAAACCGATTCAGCCGCATGGATCCGGTATCAATATTCCGGGCCTTTTACTGCCCGGTCGGTGCGCATTCATATTGGTGGCAATAACTACCAGGCACTGCGCCTGATCTTGGAAAGCAGTGATGACGGGCTGCAATTTAAAACGGTTACCCGGCTGGAACCACCCCGCCACGGCTGGCAGGATACGGATGAGGACTATACGTTTTCCCTGCCTGCTACCACCGCGAAATATTTCCGTTTCGTTTATGATAAAACGGGATCTGAACCGGGAGCGGAAGACCTGGATGCTGCTAAATGGAAACCTTCCTTAAAAGTAATGGGCCTTTATTTAAGCGATGAGCCGGTGATCAACCAGTATGAAGCAAAAAATGGTAGTATCTGGCGCGTGGCTGCAAATACGGATGCCGAGCAGGTTCCGGACCGGGATGCAGTCCCCTTAAAAAAGATTATTGATCTCTCCGGTAAAATGTCACAGGACGGAACGTTGAACTGGACACCTCCACCGGGCAATTGGATCGTCGTCCGTATCGGGCATACCAGCACCGGTCATGTGAACGCTACCGGCGGAGCCGGGAAAGGACTGGAGTGCGACAAGTTTGATCCGGATGCCGTAACACTTCAATTCAATAACTGGTTTGCAAAAGTGTTTGAAAAGACCGATCCAGGGCTGGCAAAAGAAGTATTGAAGATTTTTCATGTAGACAGCTGGGAATGCGGCAGCCAGAACTGGAGCCGCAATTTTCTTTCTGAGTTTCAAAAACGGCGCGGGTATGAGCTGCGTCCGTATCTGCTGGTGATGACCGGTGTGCCGCTCGAAAGTGCAGCAGCTTCGGAAAAGATCCTGCATGATGTACGTACCACCATTGCCGAACTGGTGCAGAATGTGTTTTACACAACGTTGAGAACGCTTGCACATGAAAAAGGTAGCGCTTTCAGCGCGGAGAGCGTGGCACCTACCATGGTAAGCGATGGCTTGCTGCATTACAAGGAAGTAGATATCCCCATGGGAGAATTCTGGTTGAACAGTCCCACGCACGATAAACCCAACGATATGCTGGATGCCATCAGTGGCGCACACATCTACGGCAAAAATAGTATACAGGCTGAGGCGTTTACCACATTGCGGATGAACTGGAGCGAGCATCCCGGTAATATCAGGGTGCTGGGCGATCGCAATTTTGCAATGGGGATCAATAAAATGGTATTGCATGTGTTTGCCCATAACCCGTTCCTGGATAAAAAACCAGGTGTAACACTTGAC
>Ga0222424_100648_pt1 | contig 14393 bp, 9 predicted proteins | sample 2B2ome_FD_182468 | JGI IMG/M metagenome (GOLD analysis project Ga0222424, IMG submission 182468) | Enriched microbial communities from leaf-cutter ant dump, University of Wisconsin, Madison, United States - 2B200A (version 2) | ecosystem: Environmental > Terrestrial > Nest > Insects nest > Nest... | reverse complement strand
TGATGCGTTGCCGCTCAGCAGCAATGGTACGGCTTTAACGCAGGCTGTGGGGCATTTTTTAAGTAACTGCGGCTTATCAGCGCCTGAATGATAGCTGCTTTCTAAGGGATGTTAACCTCATGTTGGCTCAAGGACTTTTGCTGCAACCCTGCGCATATTAACGGCACCGGAAAAACCCGGCATCGTTGTGCAGCGGATCAGTCTTTGGGCGAAAAGGTTTCCACCAGTCGTTTTTTGGCAACATTAAAATTGCTCCAGTCATCCATCTCAACTTCCATTACGGCGATACCACAGGTAGGTAAACTATCAATGCCGGCATGGGTAAGGTCATTTACAAAGTTTGTTACACCAGGGTTGTGGCCTACAATAGCAAGTGTGCGGATATTTTCATTTTCCCGCAGCCATTCGATGGTTTCGGAAATACCCAGTACATCAGCCAGGTAAAGGCTTTCGAAGTAACGGATATGGTTGCCGGGTATATCCAGTACCTCTGCAAAGAGACGGGTCGTTTGCATGGTCCGCTCTGAGTTGCTGGAGAAGATCTTATCAATGTGGTATCCTTTCTCCTTAAGGCGTTCTGCCATCTTTACTGCATTACGCTGTCCCCTGTCGGTCAGTTTTCGCTCAATGTCTTTTCCAAAACCCTGTTCAGCCTTGGCATGCCGGATGATGATCAATGTTTTCATGCACCTGTTTTCAAAAGTGAAATTAAAAATTCTCTACAAGTTTAAGTAATAATATGCTTAAGACCATCTTCTTTTTTGAAGAGGAGCAAGCGGTCTATTAATAGGGTACAGGGAATAAATAATATCGTGTTTTTAGTACATAATAAAAAAATTTTTTTTGTTAAAGAAATGTTACCTTCAAAAACACAACCTCGATTTCTTAACTCTAAACTTAAAGCCGTATGAAAAGAACAAACGTTTTTTGCTTGTTTCTCATACTCTTTTGTCCAGGCTTTGTGCTTCAAAGTTTTGGTCAGACAAAAGCGATTACAGGAACTGTTACAGATGATAAGGGTGTTGCAGTTCCAAATGTTTCCGTGATCATTAAGGGAAGTACAACCGGGGCTTCCACTAACGACCAGGGTAAATTCAGTATCACTGCAAAACCCGGCGATGTACTGGAGGTTACCAGTGTTGGGTTTAAAACGGCTACCGTAACCGTAGGTAAGCAAACGGACATTCATGTAGAAATGCAGACGGATGCGGCCAGCCTTACAGATGTGGTGGTTATCGGCTATGGAACCATGCGGAAAAAAGATCTGACCGGTGCTGTGGCAGTGGTGGATATGCAAGAGCTGAAGTCCCAGCCCGCAGCCAGCCCGGTAGAGGCATTGCAGGGCAAAGCCGCTGGGGTACAGGTTGTGAACGATGGCTCTCCCGGTGCTACGCCTCAGATCCGGATCCGCGGTTTTAGCACCATTAATAATAACGATCCGCTGTACGTTGTTGACGGTATGCCTTATGAGGGGAAATTAAGCTGGTTAACAACAAATGATATTGAAAGTATGCAGGTCTTAAAAGATGCGTCGGCGGCGTCTATTTATGGCTCGCGGGCCAATAACGGGGTTGTGATCATTACAACAAAAAAAGGAAAGGTAGGTGCACCCCGTGTAAACCTGGATATGTTCTATGGAAGCCAGAACCCCAACAGGGGGCGGTTTCCAAAATACTTAAATCCCCAGCAGTTTGCAGAATTCTTATTTACTTCTTATAAGAATGCCGGATTGGATCCAACCAAGACGGACTATTATGGAACAGACCCCAACAATCCTACGTTACCGGACTATTTACTGGCCGGCGGAACAAACGGGCAGAAGATCACGGATGCTATGGTAAACCCGGACCGGTATAATTATTCTACGGATCAGAAAACGTTTTACCAGATCACCAAAGCGAACAAGACCGGTACGGACTGGTTCAGGGAAATTACCCGGAATGCACCCAGCCAAAATTACCAGCTTACGGTAAGTGGTGGTACGGACAAATCCAATTATGCGGTAAGCGGTGGTTATCTGAACCAGGATGGTATTGTAAAGTATACCGGGTTTAAACGGTATACGGTGCGGGCGAATACCAATTTTACGGTACTCGGCGACCGCTTACAGCTGGGTGAAAATATGCAGTATTCCCGTACGCAGAGTTTAGGATTTGCAACCAACCGCAATACTGCCGGTGACTATATTGGCGAAGGCTCTCCTATCGGCTGGGCCTACCGGGTGCAGACGATCATACCGGTATATGATATCATGGGCAATTTTGCGGGCAGCCGGGGAAACCTGCTGGGGAATGCAGAAAACCCGATGGCGGTGCTTTTGCGGAACAAAGACAACTTAAATACCAGTAACCAGTTTTTTGGAAGTGCGTTTGCTGATCTGAAGATCCTGGATGGTCTGAACCTGAAATCCACCTATGGTGTCCGTTATGAAACATGGAACGGTGTTGCTGTAACCTATCCGAATCCTGAGCGGGCAGAGGGCAGTTACGACAACCATTCCTTTAGTGAAAATATGGGCTGGCGCAGCGAGTGGACCTGGTCTAATACACTTACCTATAAAAAGCGGTTTAATGAGAAACATGATCTGAGTGTGATGGTAGGTACAGAGGCCATTAAGGCTTCCGGGCGGATCCTGAGAGGGTCTGCGAATGGCTACTACCTGATGGGGGATATGAATTACTATTACATGAACACTGCTACCTCTTCTCCCGTTGCTGCAAACGACCTCATTCAGCCCAATACACTTTTTTCCGTATTTGGACGGGTCGATTATGGGTTTTTGGATAAGTACCTCATTTCGGGTACCCTGCGCAGGGATGGATCGTCCCGTTTTGGACCATCCAATAAGTATGGTAATTTTCCTGCCGCCAGCCTGGCCTGGAGGGTGTCCAGGGAGGAGTTCATGAAGGGCGCAACCTGGATCAATGATCTGAAACTCCGTGCAGGCTATGGGGTTACCGGTAACCAGCGCATTACGGACTTCCAGTTCCTGAAACTGCTGCAGGCATCCATCAATAATGCATCCTATCCTATTGGTGGAAGCGGGTTGTCCAGTGGGGTGTGGATCTCCAACTATGATAACACCGATATAAAATGGGAACAGGCGCAATCCATAAATCTGGGGCTTGACTTTACGCTGCTGGATAATAAAATAGACGGGTCTGTTGATGTGTACAATAAAAACACAAAGGACCTGCTTTATGTATTGAACCTGCCTGCGCAGGCCGTGGGAGGAGGAACATCTCCTTTTGTGAACCTGGGCAATATGCGCAATAAGGGGTTTGAGATCGTATTAAATTACCACTACAATAATGTTTCCGCTCCCTTTCATTTTGATGCCGGCATAAACTTTTCGAGAAATGTAAATGAGCTCACGAAACTAAAGGAGGGAGTTCAGCGAACCTTTCTGTTGAGCAACCGGTCGGTTCAGCCCTCCGTGATACAGGCCGGACTTCCCTTTGGCGCTTTTTACGGGTATAAGGTAGTGGGTATTTTTAATTCGGCCGAACAAATTGCCGGCGCGGCCACACAAACAGGAGCGCATTTAGGCGGCTTTCAGTTTGCTGATATTGATGGCAACGGCAGTATTGATGATAAAGACCGTACGTTTATCGGAAGCCCGCATCCTGATTTTATTTACGGAATTAACCTGAATGCCGACTACCACAACTTTGATATTTCCATGTTCTTTAACGGCAGCCAGGGAAATAAGATCTTTGACATGACGCGGCTGTATACGGACCTCAGTCTTTTTGATGGTGCGGTAAGCGAGCGGATGCTGAACGCATGGAGCCCGCAAAATACGGGCAGCGATATACCTACCCCTTACAGAAGCCGCCCTGCGATTGAAATGCTGTCCAGCAGCTACTTTGTGCAGGACGGGAGCTATATGAAATTAAAATTGCTGCAGATCGGCTATAACTTCAAACCTACGGGTCGGTTACAGGAGCGGATCAGGAACCTGCGGGTTTATGTAAGCGGCACCAACCTGTTCACCCTTACCAAATACGATGGCCTGGATCCTGAAGTGACAGCTGCTCCCGGCACCTGGGCCGCACCGGGCGTGGATCTGGGTGTGTATCCGATGTCGCGCCAATACACCATTGGTTTAAATGCTACATTCTAAACATTGACTTTAAAAAACTAAGTATGATGAAGAAGTTATATAATTCCATATTAATGATCTCCATATTAGTTACGGTTTGTTCCTGTGGAAAGGGCTTTTTAGATGCCAGGCCCCAGTCGTACCTTTTCGAAGATCAGTTGAAGGGAACAAAGGGGGTGGAGTCTGCGCTGATCGGCGCCTACGGTATTATGAATGGAAATATCAGCGGCACCTGGGGCAATTATTCCAGCGCACCGAGCCAATGGCTTTTTGGAGAAGTAGGGGCCGATAATGCCCACAAAGGCAGCAACAGTACCGATCAGTCGCCCATGAATGATATAGAGCTGCACCGTGTAGACCCGTCCAACGATAATTTGCCGGTGATGTGGCGGGTATACTTTGAGGGAGTGAGCCGTTGTAACCTCACACTCAACCTGCTTAAGGCAGTGCAGGAAGGTGGCGGGGAAAAGTTTTCTGAAGAGCGGGCTAAGGAAATAACCGCGGAAGCCCGGATGCTGCGCGGGCATTACTATTTTTTCCTGGTAAGATTGTTTAAGGATGTTCCTTATATCGATGAAACCATGAGCCCCCAGGAAGCGGCCCTGGTAAAAAATGATAAGGATATATTCCCAATGATCGAAGCCGATTTTAAAGCGGCAAAAGATGTGCTTACTTATTCAAAGCCGCTGGGTGAAGTGGGCCGGGTGGATAAATTTGCAGCAGAGGCCTACCTGGGTAAATTATATCTCTATCAAAAGAAATATGGGGACGCATTGCCGCTGTTTGAGAATGTAATTACCAATAAACCGGCTTTAATTACGCTGGACTTCGGTGCAAATTTTAATGTTAAGGCTAAGAACGGAGCGGAAGGTGTACTGGTTTCCCAAAGCATTATTAATCCGGATGGAAGCGGAGACAACGGGAATGTGGGCGATATGCTGGGTGGATTATATGGCGGGCCGATCAGTTGCTGCGGCTTCTTTCAGCCCTCTGTGGACCTGGTCAATTCCTTTAAGGTAAACGCCAGCGGGTTGCCCTTCCTGGATGGCAGTTACCGCAATAACCCGTATGTATCGGACCAGGGGCTGAGCGGCAATGCCCGGGATGGGTATAATCCGGATTCCACGATAGCGTTTGATCCGCGGCTGGACTATACTGTGGGCAGAAGAGGGGTTAATTACCGCGATTGGGGCGCTTTACAAAGTGGCTGGATCCGCGACCAGGCATTCAGCGGACCTTTTGTAGGCGTAAAACAAATGATCAACGCCGCGGACATAAGCGGGAATGTTTCCCCCGGAACCAATAACATTACAGCGCAGAATGTGAATGTGATCCGCCTGGCTGATGTGTACCTGATGGCGGCAGAATGTGCGGTGGAAGCCAATGAACTTGAAAAGGCAAGGACCTGGGTAAATGCCGTGCGGCAACGTGCCGCCCTGCTGGCCCCCGTATTAACGGGCTATGGAAACCCGGCTGCAAAATACATGGTAAAAACCTACACCTCCGTCTTCCCCAGCCAGGATTATGCGCGGAATGCCGTCCGGTTTGAGCGGAGGCTGGAGCTATCGATGGAGGGGCACCGCTTTTATGACCTGGTGCGGTGGGGTGTTGCAAAAACGGTGCTGGAGTCTTACATTAATTTTGAGAAGAAATATGTAGCCGCTTCCGTTACATCCGGTGCGTTTAACTATAATGAAGCTACGAGCAATTACCTGCCGATCCCGCAGGAGCAGATCGACCGGGCACAGGGTATCTTAACGCAAAACAGGTAAACGGTATAGAGAAAGGTGCCTGTTGTAACGGGGTGCATCGCATTTTTAATCTTCGGCCGGTGCGCGGGGATGTGTGCCCCGTACCTGGCCATCCTGGCCTGGGTATTCAGGACCAAACCGAAAAGATATGATGCACCCCTTTTGATCCGGCGGATCATAAGTGATTATTTTTGTTCATATAGCAATACAATGCCCTGTTTGAGAATCATTACCGCACTGCTGGTGCTGGCCTGTTGCCTGGTTTGTCTTATAAAATGCACGGACCGGTATCCTGCAGGGGATCAGAGAGGTCCGTACTACGCAGGTTCGGCAAGTTGCATGCAATGCCATAAGGATATGGCAGATCACTATGCCCATACGGGGCATTTTAATACCTCTTCAACGGTTACCGGTGAAAAGTTCAAACCATTCATTACCGCCTTAAATGGAACGGTGCAGTTCCCCAACGGGCAATGGGTACAAATGGAGCAGACAGGGGAAAAAATTGCGCAGGCATATTACCGGAATGGGATACTGGCTGATCGTCAGAGCATGGATATCGCCTTTGGCTCCGGTGAAAAAGCCTGGACCTTTGGATACTGGAAAGATGGACAGCTGTACCAGCTTCCGCTTACCTATTTAACCGGTATAAAGGGTTGGACGAACAGCCCGGGCTTTCCTGCAGACCATCCCGGTTACACGCGGCTGATCGTGGGCCGGTGTATGGAGTGCCACAGCTCGTATGCTGCCGTTGAAAAGAATCTGGAACAGGGACTGCGCTATACCGAAAAGATTGAAGCCCGCTCGATCATCTATGGTATCGATTGCGAGCGCTGCCATGGGCCGGCGGCGCAGCATGTTGCATTTCATAAAGACAATCCCGGGGTAAAGACCGCTGAATTTATGCCGGCTATACGATCATTGAGCCGGCAACGGCAACTCGACCTTTGTGCTACCTGTCATTCCGGCGACCCGGTAAACCTGAGATCGATCTTTGCTTTTGTACCGGGGGATACCCTTTCTAATTACTATATGTATTACCCGGGTGCTGCTGCAAAGCCGGATGCACATGGTATGCAGTTGCAGTCACTGATGCAGAGCCGGTGTTTCCTGCAGAGCAATCTTACCTGCACCAGTTGTCATGACGTGCATCAAAAAGAAAACAATATACAGGCTGTGTTTGTGCAGCGCTGCATGTCCTGCCACTTAAAATCGGGTCATGCGGTCACTATGCGCGCAGCAAATAATTACTGTGTCAACTGTCATATGCCGCTGGAGGCATCAAAAAGCCTGGATTTTAATAATAGTGCAGCGCATCATGATATTCCCTACCGTCTCAGAACGCACCGGATCGCCATATACCCGGCATCAGAAGCAACACCGTAAAGGCGATCAGTGGCGTCCCTTTGCGGGGCACCATCTTACGGCAACATAAATAAAAAGAGCGGCTACCGGTAGCCGCTCTTTTTATTTATGTTGTGTCTCTTAATATCCCCGCTCATTCTTGCCCTCCATGTAGTTCATAAAGGCCTGGTTCACCACGCGGTTACCTCCCTCTGTGGGGTAATCACCGGTAAAGTACCAGTCGCCCAGGTTGCCGGGGCATGCTTTGTGCAGGTCCTCGATGCTCTGGAAGATGACCTGTACGGGAATATTCAGGCCGGCAGGAGTGATCATTTCAGCGATCTTATCGGTGATCTCATCCACCGTGCTGCCTTTGTATAATTGCTTTACCACGTTTTCAGTGTGCAGCAGGTTTTGCTCCTTCAGGTCCCTGCATTTTTGCATAAGCTCGTCCAGCAGGCCTTCTTTGCCTTTGTCTTTTAATACATTTACGGCAGCATTAAATGCAATAAAGTCGCCCATTTTGCTCATATCAATGCCGTAGCAGTCCGGGTAGCGGATCTGCGGACAGGAAGATACCACGATGATCTTTTTGGGCTGCAGCCGCGAAAGCATTTTGATGATGCTTTCTTTTAAGGTGGTGCCTCTTACAATGGAGTCATCAATAACCACAATCGTGTCGATACCGGGGCGTACTGTGCCGTATGTGATATCATAAACGTGCTGCACCATTTCATTACGGCTGGCGTCTTCGGTAATAAAGGTGCGCATTTTCACATCTTTGATCGCAATCTTATCGATCCGGATGCGGCGGTTGACCATTTCGCTCAGTTTCTCCTCATCAAAATCCTTTCCCCAGCTTAAAATACGCTCTATTTTTATCTTATTAAGATACAATTGCATTCCTTTATGAAGCCCCAGAAATGCTACTTCTGCCGTGTTGGGGATATAGGAGAAAATCGTATTTTTCAGATCAAAATCGATGGCCTTCAGTACCTGCTCACTTAAATTGAATCCCAGTGCCTTCCGCTCCTTGTAGATCTTTTCATCGCTACCCCTGGAAAAATAAATGCGTTCAAAACTGCAGGCCTTGCGTTCTCCCGGAGTTACTACTGCTGCTATTTCATAGGCACCATTGGCCTGTACCATAAGGGCATTGCCGGGCATCAGTTCCTTTACCTCGTTTTCACCTACATTAAAGGTGGTGCGGATGGCCGCGCGCTCGGAAGCGGCAACGATCACTTCATCATCAACATAGTAATAGCAGGGGCGTATACCATGCCGGTCCCTGAAAACAAAACCAATGCCTTCCCCGGTCAGCCCGCCTACAGCGAAACCTCCGTCAAACATCGGGATCACTTCCTGTAATACGCTTTTGATATCGATATTACCCGGACTTTTTTTATCGGCCTCGATAAGATAGTGATGCACGATCTCCATCATGGCCGCCAGGTCACTTTGTTTCTGGAAGGTTCCGGGAACAATATTCAGTTGCTCAAAGAGTTCATTGGTATTTACCAGGTTAAAATTACCCGCCAGGGCCAGGTTACGGCCCGGTACAGTATTTCTTTTAACGAAAGGATGACAAAAGTCAGCATTGTTTTTACCCTGTGTGCCATAACGCAGGTGCCCCAGCAGCAGCTCACCCAGGAATTTGATATGCCCTTTCATCAGTCCGGGGTGTTTCAAAGCGTCCGGATTGTAACGGCACACTTCATCTACCTCGTCTGCAATATTTTTAAATAAACCGGAAATGGCCTGCGGCTCTGCACTGCGCATGCGGTGCATAAACGGATAGCCCGGTTCCACGTTTAGTTTGATACTGGCAATACCCGCCCCGTCCTGTCCGCGGTTGTGCTGTTTTTCCATCAGCAGGTAGAGCTTGTTCAGCCCCCACATAACGGTTCCATGCTGCTTTAGGTAATGGGAAAAAGGCTTGCGGAGCCGTATAAAAGCCAGGCCGCATTCATGCTTTATGGGATCACTCATAACAATACAAAAAAGAAATGCAAAGTTACGATTTTGAAATTTAAAGATTGCTTAATATAGATTAATACGCTACATTTTTTGCAGGAATACGCGCTTTCTTTAGCCGTTCTGCGACCTAAAAAACGTTTGTTATTCGTCAATGCCCCTGTTGATGAATGCGATCAGCGGTTGCAGGGTCTGGAACGCCTTTACGGTTGTGGTCTGTAATGCGGAGCCCGGCAGCAGGTTATCCGGCAGGTTGGCGAGTGCCGTATAGCTTTTATATTTAAGATAGGTTGCTGCAGGGTTATCCGGCTCATACCCCTTGGGTACTCTTGACAGGATCTGGCCTTCTTCCACGGAAAGCCCGCCATAGGTGTCCCGGAACTTTTTGGTTCCCAGTATCTTTTCAAATTCCGGCAGGTTGTAATCAATTTCCTGCCGTACCCTCGCCAGTTCTGCGGGCATCGGTTGCCAGAGTCCGCCTCCCGTAAAACTGCCACCGGGTTCAAGGTGGAAATAATAGCCGGCTTTCAGCGATTTTTTTCCTTCTGCGTTGATGTAGGCACCAAAATTGGTTTTATAAGGCTCTTTGTTTTTGGAAAAACGTACATCCCGGTTGATCCGGAACATACAGTCTTTGGCCTTCAGGTGCAGGATCGAAGGCTCCGTTTTGCCAAACGCAGCAATAAGGTTGTCTACAAAGCCTGCAAAATCCGCACGGGCGGTCTCGTACTCTTTACGGTGCGCATCAAACCAGGGCTTATTGTTATTGTATTTAAGTGCTTCTAAAAATGTTAATGTGGTTTTCTGGATCATAGCCGTAAAGTTAAGCGATTTCCTAAATAAGCTACTGAAGCGCTGAGGCACACAGTTTTATTCCCGTTTCCGGCATCTATTGCCGCAGTAGATCAGGATTAACAACTTAATGCTAAACCTCGTGTTGGCAGATGGAGTGGACTCTGAAGCATCTGAAAGAAGAAATTCAGTGTTTCTGTAGCTTCGTGGCTGTGTCGATGCCCCCCGCGTTTTTGGTTAGGGTTTTATAAATATCCGGCCGGTCGGCCTTTACTTTATCCAATACTACCTTGTAAAATAATATCGGCACGGTAAATAATAGGACCAGGATGAGTAGTAAAATTTTAGAACTATTTTTCATATTGCAATTGCTGTTTGTATCTGATCAATAATTTATCCAGCTCTTCAGAGGTAATATCCAGCATATGTAGAGTCCGTACCAGAAGCGGCAGCTCCTGTTCAATAAACAGGTTCCGCCGGTACTGTTTCGCCTGCTGTATGCCGTTGGCACTTATGAAGTACCCGATCCCTCTTTTGTCGATAATGATTTCCTGACTTCTTAAAAAATCATAGCTGCGGGCTACAGTGTTGGGATTTACAGATAATTGCACGGCCAGTTCTCTTACACTGGGAATCTTTTCCTCCTGCTTCCATACAGCAAGCAGGATCTTTTCGCAGATGAAGTCTGCGATCTGCAGGTATATTGGCTGGTTATTGTTAAAGTCCATGATCGTTATTTAGCCTGCGTCTCTTTTAGTTTAAAATAAGTTGCCCAGTAAAACAGCGGCGCCCAGCCAAACATATAGAATGCCCTCAGCAGGTTTATTAAGAAACTGTTTTCTATATATGGATCCTTGTCACTGACAATGGAAATATATGTTCTTTTAAAATCAGGATTTGAAAAAGACCAGGTGTTAATGCCCCAGAATGTGCTGATAGCGTTCGCATATTTTATCAGGAGCCAGACGACAATAACACCGATAATGATGGCCGACAGATAGGCATATTTTCTGAAATGAAGCGAACAGTAAATGAACAATCCCTGTAAGGCTAAAAAAAAAGTAAAGGCACCCAACTGTTTTTCCCGGTAATTATCCGGATTGGGTGAAATATAACCCATATGTAAAATATAATTGGTCCCCATCCAGGTATAAAGCGCATCGGTAGCTTTAAACAGGAGAATGAAGGTAAGGTTAAACACCAATACGTTCTTTACCACTTCCAAGAAAAGTTTTTCGACAGCGGACGCAGGGATGCCCAGCTGAAAAACAGCGCTTTCTCTTGCCCGGTATTTTTGGAAGGCAGTTATGGCATATGTGCCCCCCAAAAAGCAGAGAAAAGTGGTAGCGATAATTAAAAAACTATCGGGGCTATAATTCCAAGTGCGTCTGAGGTATAGCTGCAGCAGCAGGATGATATTGAGCAACAGGAACAGGGCAGTAACACTGAGCAAATATTGCCGTTTATTTTCGATCCATTCTCTTTTTAATAATAAAAGAAAGCGTTGGGTGCTAAATGTTTCGTTCATATAGTGATATTTTCGGTGTGTGCAAAAAGCTGGTTGATCTTTTCTTCTTTGGTTATTACGGCCTTATACAGCATCTCAAGATCTACTCCTGAGGGATAGCCGCTGCTGTTGCTTGTAATTGTTGTGCGCCCCCGGAGGGTGTCTTCTGCAAACAGGATCTCTGAACCGGGAACAGTCTCATTGCCAAATAAAAGCTGCCGGGAGATGGCTTCTATAGACTGCGAAAAAATAAGCCGACCGTTCCTAAGGATCGAAACATGATCCAGCAGGTTGCTCAGATCGTTTACCTGGTGGGTGCTGATGATAACACACTTCGAGTCGTCAATATAGCCCGAAAGCAGTTCTTTAAATGCCGCTTTGGACAAAATATCCAGCCCATTGCTGGGTTCATCCAGGAAAAGGTAAGGGGTATTTGCCGCCAGGGCAAAACTCAGCAGCAGTTTTTTCTTTTGTCCGAAACTCAGGACTTCTATATCATTGTCGTACCCGATATTGAAGGCAGTGAGGCAACGGATGAACTGTTTTTTGCTGAACCGAGGATAAAAAGGCGCATATCCGTCAACATATTGGGGAATGCTGATAGCGGAAAAAAAAGCAGTATCCGGAACAAAGAAAACAGATCGGAGAAAGGAGGGGTGCCGATATTGCGGTACTAACCCCTGTACGGTTATGGTTCCGGCCTGTGGAAACAACAGGCCGGTCATAAGTTTGAGCAGGGAGGTTTTCCCAACCCCATTGTCACCCAATAAGCCATAGATATGCCCGGGGCTAAATACCTCCGTAACCCCTTTGATGACTTTGTTTTTTTTATAAGTAAATGCAACTTCTTTTAAAGCAATCATACTACTGTTTTAGTGTATTAATTAAATAGTACACTGCAAATATAAAATATGAGGAAGGGATCGGCCAAATTTATTTTTTGATGCCATAGCGGTTACCGCCACTTAGAAGCTGTTTAAAAACGATTCAATATAGGGTCCGTATCGGCACAAAATATGCCGGCTATCGCATCTTTATGGCTTGGCTGTAGCGGCCATCTTCAAAAAAATGGGGGTAAACGGTTATTTATCAAAAGGAGTACTGCCTCGAAAGGGCCTGCAGGGACGAGTTTCATCTCGTTTATAAAGTCACAAAAGCAACAAAGAATCATCGCTGCGTACATAATGGCGCGCACATGGCATTCATGAGACTACAGCTTCGTTAAAGCGGCCGATGGCGCATATAAGAATGATCAACGTTCTATTGTTAATCAGCTTCTTGGAAGGACAGATATTTTTGTATTGTAGAAGCAGGGGTACTGAGGAAACGTGAGAGGTGAAACCATAGAAACTCTTTGTTTCTGTGGCTACTCCACCATTTTTAAAAACTCCGCTTCCGAAATGATCTTTACGGTATTTAATTTTTTTGCTTTATCCAGCTTGCTGCCGGCGTCTTCGCCAACTACTAGGTAATTCAGTTTGGCGCTTACCCCGCTCAGGATCTTTCCGCCCTGTGCTTCGGCCATGGCCTCTGCTTCATTGCGCTTTAAAGTAGGAAGGGTGCCGGTAAATAAAAAGGTCTGGCCGGTAAGCGCACCTGCAACCGCCAGCTGTTTATGCATATTGGTCAGCTGTACCCCCAGTGTTTCCAGTTCTTTGATCATTTCTATATTGGAAGCTGTGCCAAAGAAGTGTACAATGCTGCCGGCTACTTTCGGACCAATATCCTCGAGGTCCTGCAGTTCCTCCTGCGAAAAGTTTTGCAGTTCCAGCAGGTGGCCTACCTTGTTGGCCAGTACTTTCGCCGTTGTTTCGCCTACAAAACGGATACCCAGCCCAAAGAGAATACGGTGCAGGGGCTGTGCTTTGCTTTTTTCAATGGCCTGCTGCAGGTTATCAATAGATTTTTTCCCAAATCCTTCCAGGGTGCCCAGCTGTTCAAAATCCAGCTTATAGATACCTGGTATATCCTTCAGCCAGCCGAGCTCGTAAAATTTGCGGACATTGGCTTCTCCAAAACCGCGGATGTCCAGCGCATCCTTGCTTACAAAATGGATCATGCGTTCTACCACCTGCGCCGGGCATTCGATATTGATGCAGCGCCATACGGCTTCTCCTTCTTCTTTAAACAGTTGACTGCTGCAAACAGGGCATGTTGTGGGAAAGATAATGGCTGTTTCGCTGCCCGTTCTTAATTCATCAAGCGATTTGACAATATAAGGGATCACATCCCCGGCACGCTCCACCAGCACCGTATCGCCGATCATCAGGTTCTTTTCTTTGATCACATCCTCATTGAACAGGGAAATGGAACTAACCGTAACGCCCCCGATAAAAACGGGCTCAATTTTGGCAACCGGAGTTATGGAACCGGTGCGGCCTACCTGGAATTTTACTTCCAGCAGTTTGCTGGTAGCCTGCCGGGCTTTGAATTTAAAAGCAATGGCCCAGCGGGGATGGTGGGAGGTCATGCCCAATTGCTCCTGTACGTCGATGGCATTTACCTTGATCACCATTCCGTCGATCTCATAGGGGAGCTGGTCTCTTTCCGCCTCAAATTCAAGACAGTAATCGATCACTTTTTCGATCCGGCCAAAGGTTCTCAATTCCTTTACGGGACTTCGGAAACCCAGTTCCCACAAAAGTTTCAGTGATCCTTCATGTGTTTGCAGCGCTTCGGGAAGCGTGTGCCCAGGCAGCAGCGTATAGTCACTGATGTGGTATACAAAAGCTTCGAGGTTGCGCCGCCTTACTTCTGCAGGGTCCTTGATCCGGAGGGTGCCGGAGGCTGCATTGCGGGGGTTGGCAAGGGGGGCTAATCCCTTTTCTATAAGCTCGTCATTATATTTTTTGAAATTGTTTTTATTGATCAGCACTTCGCCCCGTATTTCGATCTGCTGGATCCCGTATTTGCTAAAGGC
>Ga0222424_100647_pt1 | contig 14414 bp, 8 predicted proteins | sample 2B2ome_FD_182468 | JGI IMG/M metagenome (GOLD analysis project Ga0222424, IMG submission 182468) | Enriched microbial communities from leaf-cutter ant dump, University of Wisconsin, Madison, United States - 2B200A (version 2) | ecosystem: Environmental > Terrestrial > Nest > Insects nest > Nest... | reverse complement strand
TGGGAACGTTCGAAGATCAGGGTCGTCATGGCGGTCACTCCGTCACCAGGGCGTGGTCGAGAGCAGCGGCGTAGCGCTGGATGTCGGCGGCGTTCTTGGTCTCGGTGGTGCAGACCAGCAGGGCGTTGCCCAGCTCCGGATAGTCGGCGCTCAGGTCATAGCCGCCGAGCACGCCCTGCGCGGCCATCCTGGCCAGCACCGGCGCGACCGGCTTCGGCAGCAGCAGCACCTTCTCGTGGAAGACCGGGCGGCTGAACACGCGCGAGATGCCGCCGGACTTGCTGGTGGCCTGCGCCAGTTCGCGGATGTTCTTGTGGCAGGCCAGCGCCACGCGCTCCAGCCCCTCGTTGCCGAGCAGGCTCAGGTAGATGGTCGAGGCCGTCATGGCCAGGCCCTGGTTGGTGCAGATGTTGGAGGTCGCCTTGGCGCGGCGGATGTGCTGCTCGCGCGCCTGCAGCGTGAGCGCGAAGCCGGGCTTGCCTTCGAGGTCGACGGTGCGGCCGATGATGCGGCCCGGCATCTGGCGGATGTGCTCCATCTTGCAGCACAGGAAGCCGCAGTACGGGCCACCGGACGACAGCGGAATGCCGAAGGGCTGGGCCTCGCCGACGACGATGTCGGCGCCCTTGTCGCCCCACTCGCCGGGCGGAGCGAAGATCGCCAGCGCCAGCGGGTTGACGCAGCCGATGACCAGCAGACCGTGGGCGTGAGCCCAGTTGGTGAGCAGATCCACTTCCTCCAGCACGCCGAAGAAGTTGGGCTGAGGGATCACCAGCGCGGCGTAGTCCTCGCCCTCGTGGGCCTTCAGGCTGCCCGGATCGATATGGCCGCCCTGGCGGTGATAATCCAGCTCGACCAGCTCGATGTCCTGGCCCTCGACGATGGCCCGGGCGGCGGCGCGGTAGAGCGGCGACACCGTGCGCGGCATGAGGATGCGCCGCGACTTCGACTTCTTGTTGGCGCGGATGGCCATGAGCACGGCCTCGGCGAGGCCGGAGGCGCCGTCGTAGACCGAGGCGTTGCTGGCGTCCATGGCGGTCAGGTGCGCCATCATCGACTGGAACTCGTAGATGACCTGCAGCGTGCCCTGCGAGGCCTCGGCCTGGTACGGCGTGTAGGCGGTCAGGAACTCGCCGCGCGAGGCGATGTCCCAGACCGCGGCCGGAATGTGATGCTCGTAGGCGCCGGCGCCGATGAAGCAGAGCGCGCCGGCGTCCTGCTCGCTGCGCTCGCGCATGAGGCGGGTGACTTCCATTTCGGAGAGTCCGTCCGGAACGCCATCCAGCGGCTTGCAGCGCAGTGGTTGCGGAATCTCGTCGAACAGCGCGTCCAGGTCATCGGCGCCACGGCCGTTGTCCAGGGTGTCGAGCATGCGGCGGACATCACCGCTGGTATGGGGAATGAACGGCATGACAGCCTCTCCAGCATCAGCGCATCAGACAGCAAGAAGCCCTGCCGGGGCAGGGCTTGGTATTTCACGGCGCGGCACCGCGCCCGGGCGCGGACGGCGCGCGGGAACAGCGGCTCAGTGCGCCTGCGCGGCGTACTCGTCGGCGCTCAGCAGCTTGTCCAGCTCGCCGGCGTCACTGACCTTGATCTTGTACAGCCAGCCGGCGCCATAGGCGTCGCTGTTGACGATTTCCGGCGCGTCGACCAGCGCCTCGTTGACCTCGACGATCTCGCCCGACACCGGCGCGTAGATGTCGGAGGCGGCCTTCACCGACTCCACGACGCCCGCTTCATCGCCCGCGGCGACCTGGTCACCCACGGTCGGCAGTTCGACATAGACGAGGTCGCCCAGGGCATCCTGGGCATGGTCGGTGATGCCGACGGTCACGATGTCGCCTTCCAGGCGGGCCCATTCGTGGCTGGCGGCGTACTTCAGTTCAGCGGGCGTGTTGCTCATGGTCTTTCCCGGCGGCTCCAGGGCCGCGTCAACAGGTTGTGGTTCAGATCCGTCCGGATCAGATCAGGGCCTTGCCCGAACGGGCGAAAACAGGTTTCACGATGCGTGCGGGCAGCAGCTTTCCGCGGATGTCGACCAGCGCCTCGGTCTGGTCGCCGACCGGCACGCGCGCGAAGGCGACGGCCTTTTCCAGCGTCGGCGAGAAGGTGCCGGAAGTGGTCTCGCCTTCGCCGGCGCCCTCGACGACCACGCGCATATGCGCGCGCAGCACGCCCTTGCCCTCCAGCACCAGGCCGACCAGACGCTGCTTCGCGCCGGCCTCGCGCTCGGCCAGCAGCGCATCCTTGCCGATGAAGTCGTGGTCCCAGGCGATGGTCCAGCCCAGGTTGGACACCAGCGGCGAGGTATCATCGTTCATGTCGTTGCCGTAGAGCGGCATGCCGGCCTCCAGGCGCAGCGTGTCGCGCGCGCCGAGACCACAGGGCAGCACGCCGGCGGCCAGCAGGCGGCGCCAGAAGGCGGGCGCCTCGGCACCGGGCAGCATCAGCTCCAGGCCATCCTCGCCGGTGTAGCCGGTACGGGCGATGAACCAGTCTCCGCCGGCGTCGAAACCCTGGAAAACGGCCAGCTCGCCGATGCGTCCGGCGGCATCCGGCAGCAGCGCAGCGACGGTGGCGCGCGCCTGCGGACCCTGCACAGCGAGCATGGCGAGGTCGGTGCGCTCGCGCAGGCTGACGCGGAAGCTGGCGGCCTGGCGCTGCATCCAGGCCAGATCCTTGTCATGCGTGCCGCAGTTGACGATGACGCGCCACAGCTCCGGCTGCTCCGGCACGGGCGCGTAGACGATGAGGTCGTCGATGATGCCGCCGCGCTCGTTGAGCATGACCGAGTACAGGGCCTTGCCGGGCACCTTCAGCTTGGTGACATCGTTGGCGAGCAGATGGCGCAGGTAGGCGGCGGCATCCGGCCCGGTCAGCTCCAGCAGGGTCATGTGCGAGACGTCGAACATGCCCTGGGCGCGGCGCACGGCGTGGTGCTCGTCGAGCACCGAGCTGTACTGCACGGGCATGTCCCAGCCGCCGAAATCGACCATGCGCGCCGACAGGGCCAGATGCTCATCGTGAAGCGGCGTGCGCAGGCCCATGTCAACTCCGCGGGAATCATGATCGTCAGGAAGCGCGCATTTTACATGCCGATGGCCTCGCCTGGCGATAGCCGAAATGACCGCGCAGTCACCTCCTTTGGCCGCCGCCGCCCGCCCACATGACGGGGCGGGCAGACAAACGACGCAGCCATTAGGACACAATTTGACATATAATTGCCCGGCATTGCTCGACCCCTTGAACCCAAGTGCCTGTTTTCACTGAGGCTCAACATCCCAAGCTGGCTCGGCAACTCCCGTTCAACCGCTATTAGAGATCTGTCATGACACAAGCTGCAGTCCAAGCCCCCGCCTATGTCAAACACCAGCGCCTGATCGCCTGGGTCGCCGAAATGGCGGCGCTCTGCAAGCCTGACAGCATCTACTGGTGCGACGGCTCCGACGAAGAATACGACCGCCTCTGCGAACAGCTCGTCGCCGCCGGCAGTTTCAAGAAGCTGAATCCGTCCAAGCGCCCGAACTCCTACCTGGCTTGGACCGACCCGTCCGACGTGGCCCGTGTCGAAGACCGCACCTACATCTGCTCCGAGAAGCAGGAAGACGCCGGCCCCACCAACAACTGGATGGCCCCGGCCGACATGCGCGCCACGCTGAACCCGCTGTTCGACGGCTGCATGAAGGGCCGCACCCTGTACGTGGTGCCGTTCTCGATGGGCCCGCTGGGCTCGCCGATCGCCCACATCGGCGTCGAGCTCTCCGACAGCGCCTACGTCGCCGTCAACATGAAGCACATGACGCGCATGGGCAAGGCCGTGATCGACGTGCTCGGCGCGGACGGCGAGTTCGTGCCCTGCATGCACACCGTCGGCGCGCCGCTGGAGCCGGGCCAGAAGGATGTCTCCTGGCCCTGCAACCCGACCGTGAAGTACATCGTGCACTACCCGGAGACCCGCGAGATCTGGTCCTACGGCTCGGGCTACGGCGGCAACGCCCTGCTCGGCAAGAAGTGCTTCGCGCTGCGCATCGCCTCGACCATGGGCCGCGATCAGGGCTGGCTGGCCGAGCACATGCTCATCCTCGGCGTGACCAACCCGCAGGGCAAGAAGTACCACGTCGCTGCCGCCTTCCCGTCGGCCTGCGGCAAGACCAACTTCGCCATGCTCATTCCGCCGGCCGGCATGCCGGGCTGGAACGTCACCACCATCGGCGACGACATCGCCTGGATCAAGCCGGACGCCAAGGGCGACCTGCGCGCGATCAACCCGGAAGCCGGCTACTTCGGCGTCGCCCCGGGCACCAACATGCAGACCAACCCGAACTGCATGCTGTCGCTGAACAAGGATGTCATCTTCACCAATGTCGCGCTCACCGATGACGGCGATGTCTGGTGGGAAGGCCTGGGCGAAGCCCCGGCCCATCTGGTCGACTGGCAGGGCAACGACTGGACGCCGGAAGACGGCAAGGCCGGCCGCAAGGCCGCCCACCCGAACTCGCGCTTCACCGTGTCGGCCACCAACAACCCGGCGCTGGACCCCGAGTGGGACAACCCGGAAGGCGTGAAGATCGACGCCTTCATCTTCGGTGGCCGCCGCTCCAGCACCGTGCCGCTGGTGACCGAAGCCCGCAACTGGGTGGAAGGCGTCTACATGGCCGCGACCATGGGCTCGGAAACCACCGCCGCCGCCTTCGGCGCGCAGGGCGTGGTGCGCCGCGACCCGTTCGCCATGCTGCCCTTCGCCGGCTACAACATGAGCGACTACTTCCAGCACTGGCTGAATCTGGGCGCGAAACTGGAAGCCACCGGCGCCAAGCTGCCGCGCATCTACACCACCAACTGGTTCCGCAAGAACGCCGACGGCAAGTTCATCTGGCCGGGCTACGGCGAAAACACCCGCGTGCTGAAGTGGATGATCGACCGCATCGAAGACGAAGCCCAGGGCGTCGAACACGCCGTCGGCATCAGCCCGTCCTACAAGGACATCCGCTGGGTCGGTCTGGATTTCGGTCCGGAGCTGTTCGAGCAGGTCACCGACATCAACAAGGATGACTGGGCTGCCGAACTGAAGCTGCACGACGAACTGTTCGACAAGCTCTCGCACAACCTGCCCAAGGCCCTGGTGGAAACCAAGGCCCGCCTGGCGGAGCGTCTGGCTGGCTGAGCCTGACCACGGACAGGAAGCTGGAAAAAGGGCGCCTGACGGCGCCTTTTTTCTTGGGCCGCTCACCAGGATCAGCGCAGGCGGCGGCGCAAGAAAAAGCCCGCGGCGCTGACGCGACGCGGGCTTTCATCCCCTCGGGAGCCGTTACTGGGCCGGCTTGATCGGCGCCAGCGAGGCGTCGATGATGAAGCGGCCAGTCGGCACACGCACCTTGAGCGCACCGGCCAGAAGCTCGCCCAGGCCGCTCAGGTCGGCGGTCAGCCGCACCGGCTCCTTGTTCGCCAGCTGCACGGTCATGCGGCCATCCGGCAGGAACTTCACCTCGCCGCGTACCTTGACCGAACCGGAACCCTTGGACAAGTCCGCCTCCGAGGTCAGGTCGGTGCTGCTACGCACCTTGTGCTCGATGGGAATCGCCGGCTGACCCGCGATCGTCGCCACGGCGTTGATCTCGGGGATGTCGGTGTACAGATCCAGCTGGGACTCCAGGATCAGCTTGCCGCCCACGGACTTGATCGTGCCCTTGATGGGGCCGCCATCGGCCGGATAGCGCATGCGGAACACCAGCGGCCCGGTGTAGAGCTGACCGATGGGCAGCTCCAGGTTGGTCTGGTCGCGCACCTTGATCGGCAGGATGCTGTCGACCACCTGATCCAGGACGCTGGTGAGCAGACTGCCGCCGGAGCAGATCAGGTTCGCCAGCGGCAGGCCGCACAGCGCGTTGGTGATCGGCGTGGCGGTCGGCGTGATGCCCAGGTCGGCGTAGATCATCGCCCCCGAGGTGACCACCATCGACGGGTTGATGAAGACCTCGATGGCATCCTGACCGCCATCCGTGATCGACGAGCCCAAACGCGCGCCCAGGGAAGCCGAGATGAGCAGGAACTGGTTGCCCTGGCAGTCGCGGCCGGCCGTGGCGTTCTCGTCTTCGGAACCCGCGCCCAGCGCGCGATTGCTTTCACTGCCGCAGCCCAGCGAGAAACGCGTGGCCGCGCCGCTGAAGGAGCTGCCGTTGGTGATGCGGTCAGGCTGCAGCAAGGCGCCATTGGCCGCCACGCAACGTCCTGTCGTAGCCGGCACATCGGTGCCTTGCCCGGTGCGGCAGTACTCGCCCGCGCCGATGTAGTTGCCGGACTCGTCGATACGCAGGGAGCGCGTCTCGCCATCATCCAGGCGGAAGTTCGCGTTCACATCCAGCACCGGCAGCACACGCAGGCCGATGCTGGTGCCGCCGAGCGGGGCACCACCCTTGAAGAATATCTCCATGTTGGGACCACCGCGCTGCGAATTCTGGGCATCGGCCAGTGTCTGCGCGATCAGCTGCGTCTGCAGCGGCAGGCCATTGCTGCCGCAAATGGCCTGGGTGCCGGAGCAGTCCGCCGTCGAACTGGTCAGACTGCCGTTGGAGCCCAGCACATAGCGATAGAGCTGATCCTTGACCCAGGGTTTGCTCGGCTTGAACGCGATCTCTCGCGGCCTCACGTTCAACTGACCCGGCACCACGGCCTGACAGTTGCCGGAGGCATCGATGCGCTCGACCCGGAAGCTGGCGGCGGCGTTGCAGGCCGTGCCCAGCTTGACGCTGGCGGGATTGATGGACTGCGAGAGCGTGATCTGCAAATCACGCTGGGGATCCATGCTCGGCAGCGGCAGCACGTCATCCGAACTCTTGCCACCAGCGCACCGCCCTGACTTGCCACCGCTCAGGTCGCGGCCGCTGCTGCTGAGCGCGCAGGGGAAGCCCGGATAGACGCTGAGCACCACCGGCGGACGTATCTTGCTGGTCGACAGCGCGGGCAGCGTGAACATCAGAGGCTGCAGCGCGGCCGGCACCGGCCCCAGGGTATTCCCGGCCAGATCCTTGACCTCGCCCAGCGTCAGGCTGTAGGTGCTGCCATGCACCAGCGGGGTGGTGGGTGTGATGATCAGCGAGTGTCCGTCGACACGCATGCTGAACGGCTCGGCCGCGCCATCGCGCTGGAGCGTGACCGTGGTGCCCGCCTTGAACGAGCTCGCGTCCATGGCCTTGTCGAAATTGACGATGATGGGATCACCCGGGCGCAGCAGATCACCGGCCGGCAATCCGGATGTGGTCCTGTTGCCAGGCACCCACGACTGCACGAGAGGCTTGATCGTGTCCGCGCCCAGCGTACCGCCATCTTCTGCCGGCGTGCTGGTCAGCTTGAGCGCCAGCACGGCGGTGGCCTTGTCCACGCCCAGCACATCCAGCTCGATGACACCCATGGCCTCGATGGTGAGCTTGCCATCCTTGATGCTGGCGATGCCGGTCACCGGCACATGGAGCAGGCTCTGCGTGAACGCGCCATTCGACGTGGAGTCCTCAGCGCCCAGGGCGATGTCCATTTCCAGCATGACCAGCGAGGGCGCTTCCTTGGCGACACCATACTTGTTGGGCAGCAGCAGGCCGTTGGCATCGGTCAGCAGGCGTATGCGAAGCTTGCCGGTCTCCAGGCCGGCCGGCACCTTGCCATCCAGCTTCACGACCAGGGCGCTCGCCTCGAGCAGGTTGTTACGGGCGATGCGCAGGGGCGCGACGCTGACAGGCTGCGCCCCCGACATCAGATTCATGGACACGCCCAGATCGGCGAACAAGGTGGAGCCCTTGGCATCGGCGACGTGCCACAGCGGATCCTTGCTGCCCAGCAGCGGCGAAGCGACAGGCACCTGGTTGATGGTCGTGCCGGTCAGCGCGGAAGGGCCGCCACCGTCATCGACATGGACCTTCAGATGCGCGCGCTTGTCGCATTGCAGCCCGCTGCAGATATACGGCTCGACCGGCACCTGGTGATCGCCATCACCCGCCGAGCTGCCACTGCCTGCAGCAGCCTTCGGGCCACCCGTGTCCGCAGGCTTGAAGGTCTTGCTCCAGGCGGTCATGGACTGGCCGGAAACACTCTTGAGGCCCGTGGTCAGGCTCAGCGTGTAGGTTTTCGCCGAATCCAGATCCGTCAAGGGATCGACGGAAACATGGTTGCCGTTGACCAGCAAGGTGGCCGGCACCGACAGGGCGGTGGTGTTGTCGACCAGCTTCACGGTCGTGCCATAGAGCGCCGTGTCGGCCTTCACCGGCTGGCTGAGCTGCAGGCGCAGCGTGGCGAAATCCGTGACCGGCACCCCGCCGGACAGCCGGGACAGCGGGAACACGGCGGCATCCGGCAACAGGTTCTCGACCTGGAACTTGCTGGCATTGCGCGCCTGCGCATTGAGCGCGCCCGTGCTCAGCGCGGGACGCGTGGTGAACTGCAATACCGTGCTGCCCAAGGTCACGGTACCGGTGCTGCCCTTGGTCGTGGAGTCCGCGCAGTCATCCTTCAGCGTGACTTCGCCAGCCACACGGAATGACGTGTTGGTGACCAGGGCGCCCGTGGGCTGCAGCATGATCGTGCGGCCGCCATCCACCAGCTTCGGCACGAACGCCACAGTGGTGCTGGTTTTCACATTGGTGAGGGTGAGCCTGCTCGCGGCGCTGGCCGCGCTCGTTTCCGAGATCGGGTGCGTGAAACGCAGCACCACGGGCGCGAGCGGCATGACTTCGGTCTGCCCCGGCGACGGATAAGAATAGACCAGACTGCGCGAGCCGAAATCCGCGCATCCCGCCCCGCTGCCGGTTCCATCGAAATAGTCATCCAGTGCAGCTTGGTTATTATTGCTGCTGCCGCCGCTGCATGCCGCCAGCACGGAAGCCAGCATCACGACCAGACACGATGCGCGCATGAGCCGCCTCTCCATCAGAACTTCAGGTTGACCGACGCGTTGACGACATGAACGCCGCCGCCCGAGGTCACGTCCTCGCAGCGCAGGTCATTGCCCAGGCTATCCTTCGTGCCGCCACACTGACCGCTCTGGGCGCCGGAGGTCGTCGCCAACCGGAAGTCCCGGTCCTGCAGCATCTGGTACTGGTAGGCAAGATCGATGCGCAGGGGCTGCGACAGGATCATGGGCTGACGGATCAGCCAGGAGAGGCCGAGCCCCATGACAACACGGTCGCTGTCCACATAGTTGACGTCCGGCGACATGTTGCTTTCCAGCGGAGACTCCTCGTAGGCGACACCACCAATCAGGCTGAACTCCTTGTTGACGCGATATTCAAAGCCGACGCGCGGCACCAGCACGTCCTTGAACTTCAGACCGGCATCCTGCCTGACGGTGTCGGCCTTCAGCTTGTCATTGAGGCCGGACCAGAGCTGATAGTCGACGCCCGCCGACAAACGCAGCTTGTACATGTTGTACTGCATCGCGGCGGTCCAGGTTTCCGGCTGGTAGGAGTCGATCGTGGCCAGCATCAGCGGCAAACCGGCCGGCAGCGTGTTGGGCACCACCGCCAGGGCATTGGCCTCGGTGTCGAACGCCGACTCGTAACGCCAGCTCAGCGCCGTCTCCAGGCCGGTCAGCCAGCAGCCGCGCTTGCCCGGACAGGCCAGCTGGCCCCAGTCGACATTGCCGCTGAGAATGGGCTGGATGCTCGGTTTGGCGCTCACCGAAATGCTTTCGTACAGCGTGTTGCCAGACAGGTCGGTGAAGGTGGACAAGTCCGCGCTCGCCGCCAGGGTGATGCGCGTGGAGGCACCGACATCGAAGCCGGGCACGACATTGAGGCCGGCGCCCAGGCTGAGGAACAGCGACTGCTGGCCATAGCGCAGCGGCTGCGCGGTCTGGCTGGTGCTGGACGAGAACGACAGCAGGCGGTTACCGGTGCGCTCCGCGCCCAGCATCATGCCCAGCACCATCGGACGCTCGCTCTTGAGCATCTGGCTGAGATCAGTCTTCATGCCCAGCAGGATGTTGTAGTTCGAGCGATCCTCGATGACATCGCCCTGCACCACCTGTTCCGGCGTGTTCCAGTCCTTGGCGGTCAGGTCCTGCTGGGTATAGAGGAAGCCGGCGGTCAGCGCGCCCTTGCGGTCCTTGGCGAGATAGGCCGGGTTGTAATAGGCCGCCGACGGATCGTTGCTGAACATGGACAGCGCCTGCGCCGAAGCGACATCCTGGGGCAGCAGGCCGAAATTGGAGGCGATCTGCCCCATGGCGGCGTGGCCGATGGCGGGCAGCAGCGTCAGGCCGGCCAGCGGCAGCCAACGGAGATTGCGAATGCTCATGAGCGGTTCCGTCTGTCTTGTCGTTATGAGTAGCCGGGCCTGTTCGGGGTGAGGCCCGCGTATTGTTCTTTTACAGAACTCGAACATAAGGAAAAAATGGGCAACAGGCCAGTTTCCGACTGTTGGAGTTTTGTTCTGTTTACAGGAGCCGCAGCGGGCTCGACAGGCAGACCGGCGGCGAACTCCCGCCGCCGGTCTGAAAACAGCGGTTACGGCAGGACGGCGATGGCCGCGCCATGCACCAGCATCATCGCCGGCTGCGGATAGACGCCGAGCAGGAACATCAGGCCGGCCATGGCGATGACCATGAGGCCGCCGGCGTGGACGCCCCAGTGCATGCTGGCTTCCATGCGGCGCATGCCCGGCGATGGCAGGAAGAGCGCGATGACCACGCGCAGGTAGTAGTACAGGCCGATGGCGCTGCCGACGACCAGGGCGCCCAGCAGCCACCACAGCTCGGCGGAGACGCCAGTGAGCGCGACGAAGAACTTGCCGATGAAGCCGGCCGTGAACGGAATGCCGGCCAGGGACAGCATCATCACGGTCATGACCGCGGTCAGGTAGGGACGACGCCAGAACAGGCCGCGGTAATCGAAGATCGCGTCGGCGTCCTTGCCCTGGTAGGGGCTGGAGGTCAGCGACACGACACCGAAGGCGCCGATGGTGGTGACGACGTAGGTGAGCAGGTAGATGCCGACCGCGTCCAGCGTCATCGGGCCGCCGGCCACGATGGCGATGAGCAGGTAGCCGAAGTGGGCGATGGACGAATAGCCCAGCAGTCGCTTGATGTTCTTCTGGTTGAACGCCAGCAGGTTGCCGACCACGATGGAGATGAAGGCGATGACCGCCAGCACCAGCATCCAGATCGTGGCGTGCGCGGCCGGCACCTCGACCAGGAAGCGCAGCAGCACGACCACCACCGCGACCTTGCTGACCGTGGCCAGGTAGGCGCCGACGGGCGCCGGGGCGCCTTCGTAGACATCCGGCGTCCACAGGTGGAACGGCGCCAGCGAGAGCTTGAAGGCCAACGCGGTCAGGATCAGGGCGATGCCGGCGTAGCCGAACGGACTGAGCAGGCCGGCCGAGGCCAGCTGGGCGCCCAGGCCGCTGAACGACAGCGTGCCGGACTCGGCGTAGAGCAGCGCCATGCCGAAGAGCATGAAGGCCGAGGCGGCGGCCGACAGCACCATGTACTTGATGCCGGCCTCCAGCGAGCGGCGCTGCTGGTAGGTGTAGGCGATCAGGCCGTAGACCGGCACCGACAGCAGTTCCAAGCCGATGAACAGCGAGGCCAGGTGACGGCTGCAGACCATTACCAGCGCGCCCAGCGCCGACAGGGTCAGCAGCAGGTAGACCTCCTCCGTGTTGCCCTTGTGCTCCTTGATGTAGGCGTGCAGCAGGGTCGAGCTGGCCAGGGTGGCGATGAGGATGAGCGCCATGTAGAGCACCGCGTAGCCATCCACCACCAGCAGCGGCGTGACCGCCTGCGGAGGCTGCTTGGCGACGAAGTAGAGCGAGACCAGCGCCAGGTTGAGGCCGATCACGGTCAGCGTGGCATTGAAGTCATGCAGGCGCTTGACCGCGATGGAGAGCATGACGAGGACTGCCGTGCCGCCGGTGATCAGTATCGGCAGCAACGCGATGAGTTGTTGTGTGGTCATGGTCATGGCGTATCAGATCCCTGCGTTCGGGACGACCGGCGCGGCGGCCTGCGTGTAGATCGAGAGGAAATGCTGGACGAAGCCCGCCGAGGTGTCGAACACCGGCTGCGGATAGACGCCGAGCCAGAGCAGGATGACCATCAGGGTCAGCATGGTGGTGATTTCGCGGGCGTTCAGGTCGGGCAGCATGCTCTCGCTGCGGGCCGGACCGAAGAAGGCCTTCTGGATCATCAGCAGACCGTAGATGGCCGCCAGGATGAGGCCGCCGGACGCCAGGATGGTGACCACGGTGTCGGCCTGGAAGGCACCGAGCAGGATCATGATCTCGCCGACGAAGTTGCCCATGCCGGGCAGGCCCAGCGAGGCCACGCCGAACACCAGCATGATCGGCGGCAGGAAGCGCAGGCGTGTCCACAGGCCGCCCATCTCGCGCATGTCGCGGGTGTGCAGGCGCTCGTAGAGCTCGCCGCAGAGGATGAAGAGCGCGCCGGCGGAGATGCCGTGCGCGAGCATCTGCACCACCACACCCTGCAGCGCGACCACGTTGCCGGCGTAGATGCCGACCAGCACGAAGCCCATGTGCGAGACCGAGGTGTAGGCGACCAGGCGCTTGATGTCGGTCTGCGCGCAGGCCAGCACGGCGCCGTAGAAGATGCCGATGACGCCCAGCCACATGGCGATGGGCGCGAACTCCAGCGAGGCGTTCGGGAACAGCGGCACGCCGAAGCGCAGCAGGCCGTAGCCGGCGGTCTTCAGCAGCACGCCGGCGAGGTCGACGGAGCCTGCCGTCGGCGCCTGGGCGTGGGCGTCCGGCAGCCAGGAGTGCACCGGCACCACCGGCAGCTTAACCGCGAAGGCGATGAAGAAGCCCAGCATCAGCACCATCTCGACCATGGGCGCCATCGGCGTGTTGAGCAGGTCGGCGTAATCGAAGCTGACCACGCCCGTGCCCTGCGCATGCACGATGACCAGGCCGATGATGGCGAGCAGCAGCAGCAGGCCGCTGGCCTGGGTGAAGATGAAGAACTTAGTGGCGGCGCTGATGCGGCTGCGGCCGTTGGCACCCTGATGACCCCAGAGGGCGATCAGGAAGTACATCGGCACCAGCATCATTTCCCAGAAGAAGAAGAACAGGAACAGGTCGAGGGCGAGGAAGACGCCGACCACGCCGGCGATGTTCCAGAGCAGGTTCAGGTGGAAGAAGCCGACATGCTTATCGATTTCCTTCCAGGAACAGACCACCGCCAGCAGGCCGAGCAGGCCGGTCAGCATCAGCATCAGCAGCGACAGGCCGTCGAGGCCGAAGTGGAAGCTGATGCCCAGGCTGGGAATCCAGGCCTGGCGGAACTCCAGCTGCCAGACCGGATGGCCGCTGACGCCGGCGGCAAGGTCGGCGCCGGTGGGTCCGCCCTGCAGCCAGAGCATGACCACGATGACTAGGAACACCAGCATGGTGAGCAGGGCGATCCAGCGCGGGATGACCTGGCCGACACGCTCGGCCTGCCAGGACAGCAGGCCACCGATGAAGGGCAGCAGGAGCAGCAGGGGCAGAATGATCGGATCGAAAGTCATCATGGCTTACACCAGCACCAGCACGGAAAGTATCAGGACCGCGCCAACGGCGAAGGACGCGGCATACCAGCGGATCTGGCCGTTTTCGGTCGCGGCCATGGCGCGGTGGCCGAGCTGGCTGAGACGCGGAACCAGGCCGACGACCTGATCGGCCGGATCATGGCGCAGCAGGTGCACGAGGGCCATGAAAGGCCGCACGAAGATCTGGTCGTAGAGCCAGTCGAAGCCCCAGGCGTTGTACCAGAGCTTGGTCAGCACGCGCCCCGGCGCGCTCGCGCCGACGCGGGCGACCAGACGGCGGTCGCCCAGGTAGAGCAGCCCGGCCAGGACGATGCCGAGGATGGCGACGCTGCCCGACAGCAGCTCCAGGCTGTGCTTGCCGTGCTCGGCCGTCTCCGCCGCCAGCAGGCTGGACGGCATGGCCGGCAGCACCCCTTCCAGCGGCTGGTGCACGAGCGCGCCGACCGCGGTCGACAGCACCAGCAGGATGGCCAGCGGCAGCCAGTAGTCGACGCCCTTGATCGGGTCGGCGTGGCCGTTGGCCTTGCCGTGGAAGGCCACGAAGATCAGGCGGAAGGTGTAGATCGAGGTCAGGAAGGCGCCGACCAGGCCGGCCGCCAGCAGGTAGTCATGACCACCCGCCCAGACTTCGAAGAGGATCTCGTCCTTGGAGTAGAAGCCCGAGGTCACCAGCGGCAGCGCGGCCAAGGCGGCGCCGCCGACGAGGAAGCAGGCGTACACGAACGGGATCTTCTTGCGCAGGCCGCCCATCTTGAAGATGTCCTGCTCGTGGTGGCAGGCGATGATGACGGCGCCGGCCGAGAGGAAGAGCAGCGCCTTGAAGAAGGCATGGATCATCAGGTGGAAGATCGCCGCCGACCAGGCGCCGACGCCCAG
>Ga0222424_100646_pt1 | contig 14417 bp, 10 predicted proteins | sample 2B2ome_FD_182468 | JGI IMG/M metagenome (GOLD analysis project Ga0222424, IMG submission 182468) | Enriched microbial communities from leaf-cutter ant dump, University of Wisconsin, Madison, United States - 2B200A (version 2) | ecosystem: Environmental > Terrestrial > Nest > Insects nest > Nest... | reverse complement strand
TATTCGCTTAAATTATATATGCGGCTCCCAGCCTTTTTCATAACTCCGCCCCCATAAGTTCATGGCCGCAGCATCGGAGCGTATATGCCCGTTTGCCGGATCCGTTATAAGCATGCCCGAGGTCCGTTGTGCGATGTTACCCAACTGCACCAGTAAAGTGCTTTTATATCCTTCCAGAATATCCGAATGGAGGGTGGCATTGCCTTTAATCGCTTCAAACATATTCTGGAAATGAAAACCGTCCAGCTTTTCGGTAGGGTTCGACAAATCACCGGCTTTAAACTCGGTATTATCTTTTACTTCCTTTATCAGTTTATCATCAAGCCCGTAAATGCTGTAACTGTTCCCTCCATTGATCTGCAGTGTTCCCTTTTCTCCATAAAATATTACACCTACCGAAGCACCTTCGTTGTATTTGCCATTGGCGCTGCGGCCTTCCCAGGTGATCATACTTTTGTTTCCGAACTCTAAAGCGATCATTTGTGTATCGGGTGTTTCCCAATCGTCTGAAAACGCAAACGTGCCGCCACTGGATTGTACTTTTGTAGGATAGTCTACCTGCAGACCCCAGCGGGCCAGGTCCACCATATGCGTACCATTATTGAGTGCTTCTCCTGTACCCCAATGCCAGAACCAATGCCAGTTATAATGGATCAGGTTATCCTTGTAAGGACGCCGGGGAGCCGGGCCCTGCCACAGATCAAAGTTCAGCCAGGCAGGTACCGCAGCGGGTTTACCTACACCAATAGGTTTGCGGCTGTTCGTATACCAGGTCTTTGCAAAATAAGGCCGGCCAATAACGCCGTTATGAATTTCATGGATGGCCTGTGCAACATTGGGCCAGGAACGGCGCTGGTTGCCCATTTGCAATACCTTACCATATTTTTTCTGAGCGGCTACCAGCATCTCTCCTTCCTTTGGATTATGACTGCAGGGTTTTTCCAGGTATACATTTTTACCCGCCTGCATCGCCAGCAATGCCGCAGGTGCATGCCAGTGATCCGGAGTTGCAATCACCATTACATCGAGGTCTTTTTTCTCCAGCGCTTTTCTGAAATCCGGCTGCGCTATCGGTTTAAACTTCTGGATCGTTTCCAACCGGGTGATGCATTTATCCGCTGCCCGCTGGTCTACATCACTTACATAGCGCACTACGCAATTGGGCTGTTTGGCAAAGTTGCTGGCCAAGGCAAGGCCCCGGCTGTTAACCCCCATTACGCCCATATTGAAACGTTCATTGGAACCCATAATATTTTTATAGCTCCTGGCACTAAAAGAGGGTAATATACCGCCAAAGGTCAGTGCCGCAGAACCCAGCGCCGCCTTTTTCACAAAATCCCTTCTTGAATTGTTTTGTTGCTTCTCCATAAAATAATTTTTTATCCCTGTTCCGTTGGTTGCAGGGTTTGTTAAACGTATTTTTTCAATAAAAGGGTCATATCCACCGGGGTACCACCGCCCTTTTTGCTTAGGTCAGCGGCTTCCATAAATGCCATAATCTCCAGCGTTTCCCCTTCCGGAACGGGAGCATTGCCGGTTTCAAAAAAACGGACGATCTCTATCAGCAGCGGATCATAACCGGTAAAGGGGCCTAATACCAGCTGGTTGGCTGCTCCAAATACGGTGCCCCCAAAACCATCTTTACCACTGCGCGTTCCGCGGAATGTTCCAACCCTTCCATCTTCCCAGGTACCAATTACAATGTCGGTATCTGCAGTAAAAACCCGGCGCACGGTCTTACATCCCGTTCCCATGGCCGTAAACAGGGTTTCCACGCCATGAATACCATACCAGAACAGATCCGGATGCGTGGCTTCTAATTTAGCCGGGCTATAGGTTTCTGCCCCGATCACTTTCCCGATCTTTCCGTTTTTCACTTCATGCATACCAGTGATAAACCGTAATGAAGAGCTTGAAAACACCGGTGTTTTATAACGGCGGGCCACTTCAAAAATGGCATGCACATCTTTTAATGAAGCAGCCATCGGTTTGTCGATAAACAACGGCTTACGCGCCTTCAGTACCTGCATGGCCTGTTCCAGATGGAGGCGCCCATCGTTGGTTTCCAGTAACACCACATCCACAAGACCGAGCAGTTCCTTGATAGAGCTTGCGATCGTTACATTGCTTTTCTTTACCTCTTCTGTATACCCCGCAATACGGTCCACGCTGCTTTTTATATCGCGGCTTCCATAAGGATAAGCCGCCACAACCTGGTATCCCAGCCATTTTGCATCCGGATTTGCGGCATTCAATGCCTTTACAAATGCTACGGCATGTGAAGTATCCAGCCCAATGATACCTACTCTTTTACCCGCCGCTTTTTTACCGGTTACCGCAGCCATCACCTTCATATTACCGCCGATCATACCGGCGGCGGATGCTGCTCCCATTATTTTTACAAATTTTCTCCTATGCATATAACGCTTTTGTTAAAAAGTAAAACTATATATTACTTCAGTCCATTGCAAATACACGGTACACAAATCGTAAACCGGTACCTGTACATTCGGTAAAACATCTCCATACAAAACTGCAGGGATCCCTGTTTGCAGTAAACGGTCAGGCACGTGCTTCGTTTATGCTGCACCTTACAGGTAATACCTGTAATACCGTTTAACGCACCATTCTTTTCGGTTACTCCGAAACTGCAATGTTCGATTCCACCTTATTCTATACTACCTGCACTATACCGGATCGGGCGCCAATCTTTATACAGTGCCTGGTCATTAACGTATCACCGGTATGATCTTTCATATGACCGGTTTTCTGGCATTCCTGTCTTTTAAAGACAGGTTTTGCACTCCAATAGCAATCCTAGATATCGGGGCTGTTATGAGAACTGTTAAATAAGCCCGTGTATAAAATTAGAAGGCCTGACGAAAATTATACGATCGATTTGCGCAATCATTGTTTCAAAAAACGCAAATCTCAGACAGGTTTTGCAAATTTCTTCAGATATGCGGTCGGCGTATATCCTTTGAATTTTTTAAACGTGCGCGACAGGTTCCGGCAATCACTAAAGCCGGACCGTATGGCAAGCTCCAGCAGCGATAATGCCGGATTTGCAAGCAACTGGTCCGCCAGATACTCAATCCTTCGTTTTAAGATAAACTGATACAGCGAAATACCCATTGAGTTTTTAAACTTTGTTTCAAGGTTCCTTCTCGACAAGGGCACCTTACGGATAAGTACATCAATGGAGATCGGTGTGGTGAAAGAAGATTCGATATATTGTACCACCTCCTGTATATATTCATTGGACAGGTTATATTTTTCGGTGGACTGTCTCAACTCAATACGAACGGGGTTTACAATAATATTGTAGGGTTTTGTCCGTTCCTTCAATACCAGTTTATGCAGCAGCCGGCCGGCCTCATAGCCCCCTTTTTCTATATCCAGCTCTATTGATGAAATAGAGGGGTCCGAAAAATTGCAGATCAGATCATCATTATCTACCCCGAGCAGGGCCACATCCTCCGGTATCAAAATATTATTGATCTTACAGATATCCGAAACCTGAAGTGCAAAATAATCATCACAGGCAAACAGGGCAACCGGCTTGGGAAGGGACATCAGCCATTTATCAAGTTCCTCATGATCGCTGCCCCATTGTTCTTCATTCAGATGCTCGGTTTCAAAATAGTAAAATTTGCCGCCATACTTCTCCACCTCAGTCTTAAATCCTTCGGCTCTTTCTATGGACCATACTACATTTTTGCTGCCATAAAACGCAAAGTTGCGATAGCGTCTTTGTATGAAAAAGCGGGCAGCCATTTCCCCTGTACCACGGTAATCCCCGGTCAGATTGGAAAAATAATCGCTCCGCTCTTTATAATTCTGAATAATTACGGGGATCCCAAGCTTTTTCAGATAACCGATATCATCCAGGTCCGCCTGGGCAATTACAGCATCTGCATTCCACTCGCGGGCCAGTTTCAGGATACCATCTTCGCCATATAAGGTTTTATAATATGGGGGTAACCGGTAAAACAGCCAGGGGCCGTTATCCTTGGAATATTTCACCATCCCCCTCAGCAACTTCCTGCTGAATTTATTGGAATGATCTATCAGTAGCAATATCCGGATCAACTTTTTTTGTTAAAAATAACATTCTAAATAATTGTATTACTATAGAAATCTATAAAATACTTGCAGAAATGTAGAATTTGAGCGATCCTGTATCGATGCAATCCCCGCCCGGAGAACATTGCCTGGACAAACGCAGGGTCCGGAGATCCAAACAGGTACCAATCCTTCCTTTGCCGGGATTCTGAAGATCCGGAGCCCGGTTCGCTTCATAGCGGCCATCATACAGGCAACCCTGCCGCAGTACGCTCCATACTGCACGGGTACCTTGCTATACAAAAAGATTTCCCATCCAATAAACGATCCGTAACCCGGTGCCGTTCCATATCCCCCGGACCACCTCTTCGACATATGAATCTGCTGAATTTTACAGCAGATATCGTACCTTCGGATCTATTAACGGAATTGCCATATCGCATCAGCGATTATCATGATGATAATCGGATTACTGACCCAGGATTACCTGAAACAAACAGATATAAATTAGTTCTGATATGGGCTTCCGAAGGAAGAATCAACCTGAAAGTATTGTATTTTAAACAGGCTTTAATATTGAGTTAACAGGCGGGTTTTACCTTTATCAAAGAATGAATGAATATGTTGAAATGCCACCCAAGCTGATATATCAAATTAATGTAAGACTGAGCAATGGCGACCACGAAGCATTTTTAGAGATCTATGAGCAGTACGCTACATTGCTCTACAACTTCACCAAGAAATATATCCAGGATCAGGATACCGTTGCAGATATCGTTCATGATACCTTTTATAACCTGTGGAGGTCGAGGGAACGTGTTAAGGCTGAATATCCGATAAAAAATTACCTGTATCGCATTGCCCGCAATGTAGTGTTCAAAGAATTAAAAAAGCAGGTGAAAACGGCAGATGCCCTGGCCGATTTGCAGCGCCGGGAAACCTTACGTGTTGCGGCAGCTCCGGCTGATCAGCCTGGAGGCGCTTATAACATGCTGTACGAGCTGGCCCTGGCCCAGCTTCCGCCACAGCGTAAACGGATATTCCAGCTTTGCAGGGAAGAAGGGTTAAGTCATAAGGAAATAGCCCGGTTCCTTGAAATTTCACCGAATACCGTAAAAGAACATATGTCCCTGGCCATGAAGTCGATGAAAGACTACCTGGCCAGGGAACATGATATTGTTATGAAGCTGCTGGTGCTTTCCGTGTGCATGGGTGCGTAACCCGTCAATCCCTCTTTCTGCTTAACGTGAAGGAGGCTATTTAACCGTAAAAGTTGCCAGCACCGGGAAATGATCCGATTCTTTATTTGCCCAGTCGTAAACACTATATAGCCTTGTTGAGAACGCGTTCAGCGGGGCATACATCAGGTAGTCTATTGTACGGTTGGGGCTGGCGGTTGAAAAGGTAAACTGTGTACAATCCCCATTCAGACAGCCCAATGAGAAATGTCCGCGAACGATCCCGATCGTATTGGAAGTGGGCAATGCATTGAAGTCGCCCCCGACAATAACCGGCTTATCAAACGTTTTAGCCAGTGCCACAAAATCCTGCGCCTGCCGGATGCGGTTGCGTTCATCGCCCAGATGATCAAAATGCGTGCTGATAAAATAGAATTGCCTGCCCTCTTTTTCTACCAGCACCCGGGCAACGGACCTCCGCTCTCCTCCCAGGGCTGGGTCTACCTCCAGGTTATATGCTTTTTTTTCTTTAACCGGTAGTTTAGATAAAACCGCATCACCATACGCTCCGCCATACGTATCGATCGCTTTGGCAAAAAAATAGTCCATATTCGTAAGCCGCGCCAACTCCCTGGCGATATCACCGTTCTTCTCATTACGTGTGGTGAACTTATCTACCTCCTGGAGGGCGACCAGCTCAGGATCGGCCCGCCTGATCACATCAGCAATGGCCTGCAGATCCGGGATGCCCCCGCTGCGTGCACCGTAAATATTATAGGTCATTGTTTTTACAGTAACCTCCTTCTGACCAGGCGGATCCACTTCCGGCGTTTCTTTTTTTCCCTTGCTGCAAGCGCATAAGAGGAAAAAAAAGGCGTATATATATTTTTTTTCAAACATCATTAACATGCAATAATACAATTCAGAATAGCAGGGTCATTGTTAAAAGGCCTCAATTTCTGCAACCGCCGTTGTTTCGCCGCCGGTAGCGCTGCTTAAGACCGTTACCTTCACATACCGGCCGGTTACGCTTTTCTCAAGGTACATGGTGGCCGCCGTTTCATCAGAAGAGGCGGCTATGGTAAAGATCCCTGCAGTGGTCCAGCCTGTGCCATTTTCGCTTGTTTCGATCTGTACATTCCTGGGGAACAGGTAGGCATTTGAAGCGCCACGGCGCCCATAGAGCTTAATACCGTGCAGGGTATGACTTGTCTGCATATCGATCTTTACATAATGCGGATGCCCCGGGCGCCAGCCGTTGACCCTTCTGTAAGTGGAAAGCCAGCAGGTATTCACATCTCCGTCGATGCAATAAGGTGCACGGCCTCCGATCGCATCATAGTCGTCATCCGAATAATCCGCTATTGTCCAGGTATCGATCGGATAGGGCATAAAGGGGTTGGTTTCATAAAACCCGTTCACAATAAAATAAGTGGTTTTCAACCCCGGTGCCACCGCCAGGCCGGTACTTACCGTTTGAATACTTACGGGAATCAGATAAGACCGAGTACCGCCCAGCTTCAGCGGGTTTATTTCCAGTGAAACCGAGTTGCTTCCGTTTTTTCCGGAAGGGATCTGCACCTGCTCACCGCTCAGCCGGTAGCTTCCGGCAGGTGGCAGTTCATAACTGGTATTGTTTTGCTCATTATAAGCCGCGATCACCGTTTCATCGACCCCCAGTTTAATATCAATTGCCGCATCCAGTTCCTGCGGACCTCCATAGCCCACTCCAAGGGAGGAAGCGATCCATTCATCTTTGATGGGAAGGGCCTTTGTTATTGCTCCGTTACCTGCAAGCGGCATAAACACATGCGCGTATGCCCCGGGATCCTCCACCTCAAATGCGGGCTTCTTGCAATACTGGAGTAACAGGCCTATTGCCAGCAGGCCCAGAGCAGCGATAATTCGTTTCGTTGTTATAATTTTATTGATCATTGTATCATTTCATTAGATGGATAGTAAAGATTACCAGCCCGGATTTTGCACCAGGTTCGGATTTCGCTGAACTTCAGATTGCGGTATCGGAAAGAAATAGAAACTCTTCCTGAATACCCTTGTTTCAAACCGGGTCCGCTTGAAAAAGGCCAGGTCGGCATTTGAAGTACCTCCTTCTACGTTCATACCATAAAAGGCACCGCCATCGGTTTGTTCAGCAATTTTCCAGCGCCGTGTATCGAAGTACCGCAGCTGTTCCATGGTTAATTCAATGCGTCTTTCAGCACGGATCTGCCGGCGCATTTCTGCCTGATCCGAACCTCCTGTCAATGCCGGCAATCCTCCGCGTTCGCGTACCTCGTTCAGATATTTCAATATATCAGGATTAGACGGCTGCGCTTCGTTGAGTGCTTCCACATAGTTCAGCAGTATTTCTGCGTAACGCATCATCACAAAGGGGCGGGCCACATTGTTTTGCGTAGGGTGATAGGTTGGTGAAATATTTTTCCGGAAGATATAGCCCGTTTCCGAATAATCGTGCGACCCCCCTTTGCCGGACTCACCGGTATAGTACAATTCTATTTCCCGCACACCCAAACTGGATGTGGTATTGATCCAGTCGCTGCCACTATAGGTAACGGTGGCATAAAAACGGGGCTCCCGGTTTATATACATATTAAAGGTATTCTTAGCCCGTGTTGATCCCGGTGCACGGTAACTGGAAAATCCTGTTTCCGAATAACCGCTGGCGCTGTTGATAACGGGTGTACCATCGCTGTTATATCCCTGGATCGGGCTCTCGCCATTTGCCATTCTGTACGCATCGACCAATTGCTGCGTTGGTCCCATAGAAGCATAGCCATTGGCTAACCGGGGTGTAGAAGACCGCTGGTAACTGCTCAGGTTATTTTTGTCCCGGGCCAGGATCCATTCTATATTCCAGGAGTCCAGGAACGCATCCCTGTAAGAAAGATAAGGGTCCAGCACACCACCGGTATATTTTTTATAAAGTCCCAGTTTCCCGGAAGCTTCTGCATAATCGATGACCGTTTTTGCGGCCCCGGCAGCCCTGGCCCATTTGCCCACATCATACGAGGTATTGATAAGTGCTTTGCCATCATGGTTCTTAAATCCAGCGTATTCGGTATTCCCGTTCACCAGCGGGCTGGCAGCGTACAGCAGTACTTTACTTTTTACAGCCTTACAAAGAAGCTTGCTGGCGCGGCCCATATCATTTTCCAGTACGGCATCCCCATTGTAGTAATGTTCAACATCCAGGTCGGTTTCGGCCTGATTCAGCTCCGCAACAATATAGTCCACACACTCGTCGTATGATGATCGCGCCATTTGCATAGCGGGGTCCGTGAGCGGCAGGTCCGGATCAATTTCCTCATCGCCCAGAATAATGAACGGGCCATACTGTTTCAGGATCTCGGAATAAAAAAAGGCTCTCAGGAAGCGGGCCTCCGCCTTTCTCCGTTTGATAAGTGCGGCACCTTCCCGTTCTTTCAGGATCTCCTGGTTGCCGTCGATATGATTGATGAATGTTGTGGCGGTGCGGATCCCCTTGTAATAGTGATCCCAAAAGTTCCAGTAATTGGAAGAAGCATTCCAGTTACCAAGATTGACCCGGTAAGGTGCGTTCCGCTGCGACACATCGCAATCGTCTGACAATACATCCCAGGGCGTATCATTGGTACGGTGTGCCTCATCCCGTATGTAGTTATACGCATTGGCCAGCCATGCCTCGGAAAGATCACGGCGGTTAAATACTTCTTCCACGGTTAACATGTCGTCAGGTACCTGATCCAGGAATTTTTTTGAGCAGCCGGCGCTTAACACAGCAATACCCGCTATCATCAGGGCTTTGAAAAGATAATTATATAGTGAGCTCATATTTGTAATGCTTAAAAATTAACGTTAACACCAACAGAATAGGTTTTTAAATTGGGGTACCGCGTACCCCGGCCATCGCCCAGCTCCACATCCCAGAACCGGAACGGGCTCCAGGTAACCAGGTTGTATCCGGAAAAAAAGATGCTGGCACCGGTTAAACCAATGGGTTTGATGATCCGCTCGGGCAGCTTGTACGATGCCTGCAGATCCTTTAAACGCAGGTAGCGGCCATTTTTTAACCACCAGGTGCTGGTGTTATAATTCCCGTTGGGACTACCATCAGACAGGCGGGGATAAAAAACATCCTGCCGGGGATTGTCGATGGTCCAGCGATCCTCAATATTACCCAGCAGGTTACCCCTGCTCATAGAAACAGAGAACGGCATCATTCCTTCACCATTCATCAAAATATCTACATTACCAACACCCTGGAAAAGAGAGGATACTGAAAAATTCCCGTATGATACCGACAGGCCAAATCCATAAACAAGCTCGGGGATCGTACCGTACCCGATGGGTATTTTATCGAAGTCATCTATTTTTCCGTCGCCGTTCACATCCTGAAACCGGATATCCCCGGGCTTCACCAGCCCCGGGTGCAGCGGGCCGTTGGCGATCTCATCCTCCGATTCAAACAGCCCCAGTGCATTCAGTCCCCAGCGCTGCCCTACTTTATGTCCGCGCTGGTCCAGCCAGGGATACAGGGGATCGGGCTGATCATTTTCAATAATGTTATTCCGGTTATAGGTCAGGTTACCCAGCACCTGGAAAGAAAAATCACCGATCTTTTTTGAATAGGTAAGCGAACCGTCAAATCCTTTATTCTCGATAATGCCCAGGTTTCCGTAAGGGGCCTTTTGCAGCCCTACGTACCCCGGAACATTGCCCCTCCGGAGGAAGATCCCCTCACGGTGTTCTTTAAATACGTCAAACTGGAAGACGAGCGCATTGTTCCTCGTTTGAAGATCGATACCCAGGTTGGTCTTAATGGCCGTTTCCCAGGTCACATTAACGCCATACTCACCTATATTATATCCCGGAAACGCATTGTTTCTCCCCTTCCCGAACTCGTACCCCGTGGTACCCTCAACCGTTGAAATGTAAGCAAAACGGCGATCGCCTTCAATATTGCTGTTACCTACTTTCCCATGAGAGAACCGGATCTTGGCCAATGGCAGGTGATCTTTTAAATTACCAAAAAAGGATTCTTCACTGATGACCCAGGCCAGCCCCACGGAGGGAAAGAATCCGAACCGGCTTTCGGGCGCAAAGTTTTCGGATCCGTTATAGCCAAAATTGAATTCAGCAAAATAGCGGCTGTCATAGTTATAGGTAGCACGGCCAGAAAGTCCCAGGTAGCGGTATGGAAGCGAGTTGATAAAGTTAGATGCCTGGGCATCCAGCCGGTCGCTTTTATTAAATAACAACATTCCTGTTGTATTGTGTTTGCTGAATGAACGGTTATAGTTCAGGGCAGCCTCAACATACATGGTCCGCTCGCCGATGCTGTTGCGGTTGAAGGATAAGAAACGCTCCCCTACGTAGGTTTGTTCGTATTGCATTTCTCCGTTCTCATCCCTGCCTGTAGCTAGAAATGCATCGGGTCGCTTTGTTCTCCGCATACTGGTGTAATTGTATACGTCAAACGAAAACATTGCCGTAGCAGATAATCCTTTTGTGATAAAAGGCAGGTCATGCGTTGCCCGTAAATTTGAAAACAGCTGATTGCGCCACTGATTGGCATATCCTGTTTGCGTAAGCATGGCTTAGGGGTTCTGCAGGGAACCGGACCGTTGGTCGGGTACCGTACCATTTTCGTACATGGCGGGATGCACAACCGGCGTCATATACCAGGCTCCTGCAAAAATATCGGCCTGTGCCGTTGCCGGGTAATTGGCATTGGCAAGGTATCCCTGTATCCCTAACTCTATTTTTGAAAGCGGGGAAGGTTTAACGGTAAGATTGGAAGTAAGATTATAACGTTTGTAACCCACCTGCTGATTGTATTTGACCAGGTCATCCTGTTTATACAATCCCTTTTCATCAAAGTAGCTGATCCCCACATAATAGGTGGTCAGATCAGACCCGCCATTGATATTCAGGTTGCCGCGCCGCTGATACCCGTGCCTGTTGAACAGGGTGGCCATCCAGTCAACGTTCGGGTAAAGATACGGGTCCTCACCACTGGCTGTTTTCTGAATACGTTCTTCGCTGTAGAGCGGGTTGGCACCACGGTTGGTCAATGCTTCATTGGACATCCGCATATAAGTAACCCCGTCTGCAAATTCGGGGAGCCGGGTAAACTCCGTGATCCCCTCATAATACCGGAAATTAAACTTCGGACGCCCGGTACGCCCGCTTTTTGTTTTAATGATCACCACACCATTGGCGCCCCTTACCCCATAAACGGCCGTTGCGGAAGCATCTTTTAAAACGGTGAAACTCTCAATATCCTCGGGATCTACATTCGCCATTTTACGCGGAGTTCCATCTACCAGGACCAGCGGCTCACTAAGCCCCTGGCTAAAGGTAGAGATGCCGCGGATCCAGATGCTGGCATCATCAAAACCAGGTTCACCGGTCCGTTGTACAGAAACCACACCCGCAATACGCCCCGACAGGGCATTGGAGAGGTTGGCAACGGGGATCTGAAGATCTTTTGCCTTTACGGTCGACTGCGCCCCAACAAGGCTTATTTTCTTCTGCGTTCCAAAACCTACCACCACTACCTCATCTAATCCTTTTTCCGTAAGTTCCATTGTTATCTGTAAAGAACGTTGCGCGCCTACCTCCACTTCTACCGGCTTATAGGATACATTCTGAAACACCAGCGTTGCAGCGGAAGGCACAACCAGCACAAATTTGCCGTTTATATCGGTGGTGGTACCGGTACCTGGTTTATCTTTCACAAAAACCGAAACACCAGCCAGCGGCTCGCCGGCACTGTTAACAACGGTTCCGGTGATCTCGCGCTCCTGGGAAAAGGCCGGCCTGCTCTGCGTTTGACGACGCATGATCCGGACAAAGTCGTGCCGCAGCTCAAAGGTCATATTATGATTCCTGAGCAGATCCGCAAGTATGGTCTTCGCCGGTTTGGTAGCTGTATAGTTCACCCGGGCCCTCAGAAACGCCTCGCCGTTATTATAAGCCAGCGGTATCTGGTAATCTGTCTGCAGCTTCTCCAGCGCCTGCTGTAAACTGATATTGTTGAAATTGACATGGATGGTCCGTTCCAGCTCCTTCTGACCATAGCTGCTGTTACTGGCCAGAACGATACAGGTGGTAAAAAGAAACGCCCATAGCATAAATGAAATGCGCATAATCTGTCTGAGATTTTGGATACAGTAAGTAAGTCGTTTTTTGTGCATCTTTGCATTGTTAATAAAGGTGATACTTTGTTAATACGTCAGCGTGTCTCAGGAAGTTTCTCAGGCCGACTGATGACACGATCGAACATCGCCAGAGGTGCTCCGCACTTCTGGTTTTTTTTGGGGGGGTTATTCATTCAGGATCTTCCATACATTGCTTTTTTTATCTTTTATCAATTTTCCGTTTGTGATTTCACTTAGTGTTTTTACGACCTGGTCTGCACTTTTGTTTCTGAAAGTGATGGTGATCCGCGCAGTGGAGAGCCGGGGACTTACATAGATCGAATCGCCATAAAAGCGGTAGGCTTTTGCAACAACCTGCTGTAGCGGCTCATTTAAATATACCAGCTCATTGTTGTGCCAGTTTTTGGTATTAAAGCTGAAAACAGTCCACGTGTTGCCGGTAAGCCGGGCTTTTTGTCCTTTCTCAAGGATTGCTTTATTAAAACTCACCTGCTCTATTTGCTGTTGAAACTGCCGCTGATTTGTACGGATATCGACCAGGCGGGACTGGAATTGCGCACCGTCGACCGAAAAAACATTCACTTTTCCGGTATTTACCTCAACCGTATTTTCAATTTTGGAATCGATATTGAATGAGGTCCCCACAACTCGTGTTACGAAATCCGAAGCAGCTACATAAAACGGCCGGCTTGTATCTTTCGCAACTTCAAAAAAACCCTCCCCTTCGAGTTTCACGATCCGGATATTTTCCAGGTTTTCCCGTGGATATTGAAGGGTTGAATTGCCATTCAGCAGGATGGAACTACCGTCGCCCAGTGTTACCTGCTTCCGTTCCCCATGTTTTGTTTCGACCGTTTGCCAGGTGATGGCAGCAGGAACGGGCTGCCTTTTTTTATTTAACAGCAAAAAAACAGCTATGATCAAAACGGAAGCAGCAACCCCAACCGCAGGCCATAATCTCCTCAGTTTTTTTGAAACTGGCGCGTCCTTCCGCAGCTCATATAGCAGGCGTGCCTTTACCGCTTCCTGCTGAGGAAATACCGGCTGTTTTTCTTCCGGAAACTCCAGATCCTTAAAAGTCAGCTGCATATCAGACAACAGTTCCTTTGTACCGGCTGTTTCCGACAACAACCGTTTTAGCCTGGCAAGTTCCTCTGTATCAATCTGTTTTGCCTTTAACTTTTCGATCAGTCGTAATAGTTCTTTATGTTGCATCTACATAGTATATCCGCAAAACAGCCGGTGGTAGGGTTCTCTTACAATATTTTTTTATTTTTTATCCCGGATGAGGCTCAGAATTCAGCTACAGTGTGCAAATGCCCCTCGAGCAACCGGGTATGCTCAGTGCCAGACAATACGGCACATTAAAAATTTTTATACGTAGCAGTTGATAAACGATGTGTAACCCTGGCAGTACCAGATCGCAACCGGTCGGGGCTGGTCTGACGGGCTTTTCCGGCTGCCAAAAAAAAATGGCAATCCATTAAAACGAATTGCCATTTTTCTAAAAACGTAACGATGGGAACATTGACTGAATCCCCAAACCGACCTCTATCTAAGCATCCGGGATCTCCGGTTCTACCAGCTTAGCCAGTTTTTCCAGCGACTCCTGCCAACCGAGGTAACACATCTCTGCGGGTATCATCGCAGGTATGTTCTCCTGTAATACTTTCAATTCCGTGCCTACAGAAGTTTTTTGAAGCCATACGGAAGTGGTCATCACGTCCGGCATACCGGGGTCTTCAAATTTGTCGGTGTACTTCAGGAATGCATTGGGTTCAAGAGCGAGGTAGTCTCCGCCAAAAGAATGGCTGTTTCCGGTGGTAAAATTCTGGAACGACATCCTGAAGGAACCGCCTACCTTCACGTTCATTTCGTGTACGGTACAAAGAAAACCATAAGGAGGCAACCATGAAGCGATCGCCAGGGCTTCCGTAAAGGCCCGATATACCTTTTCGGGAGATGCTTTAAGCACCCGGTGCAGTGAAACTTTGTTGTCTGACATAAAATA
>Ga0222424_100642_pt1 | contig 14523 bp, 17 predicted proteins | sample 2B2ome_FD_182468 | JGI IMG/M metagenome (GOLD analysis project Ga0222424, IMG submission 182468) | Enriched microbial communities from leaf-cutter ant dump, University of Wisconsin, Madison, United States - 2B200A (version 2) | ecosystem: Environmental > Terrestrial > Nest > Insects nest > Nest... | reverse complement strand
TCCGGATATCTCTGCTTACTCATGGCACCTCCTATTGGGCCTCAGGTTTGAGGCTCGAAGGTGTCTAGAAAACCCGGGGCGATTCACGGTTCAACAGCCGCGACGACATGCAGCAGACTCTGCAGCGCTACGATATCCGCTGCTGCTTTTCAAGCCAGTAAAAGTCCTGACTGTCAGCGGATCGCTGCGGACGACCTTAAAAGACCGGAGTTTGAAAAATCGTTTCGGGACAACGACTTACAAATCTCCTGGGATTTCCCTGGAAGTCCTCGGAATGATGCAGTGGAGCGGGCGAGGGGAACAGATCCACGCATCCAACCTATTGATTGCTAACAATATTTCCTCGTTCGGATGAACGAACAAGGCCAACAATTGTACCGCCTGAGCGCTCTTGCGAAAAGCTGGGGCAGGAAGACCCGCATCTGCAACTCTTAGGCGGGGCGCTCGCAGACTACTCTTTCGCTCAACCCATTCAGCGAACGGAGTTCGGGCTTGGTCTACCATAGGGCAATCCTCTGCCAGAGAATCCTCTCGACACGACCTTGTTGTAACGCGTTGTCGTGCATGTTCGGGATCGCCACCGTAGCGTAGGTGAACAGTTGCGTGAACCACGTCCGCAGCTTCTCGGCGACCGACAGCGATCCGCGCTTTTCCACCTTGCCGATGATGTCCAGCAGGTGCGCGCGCGTGATGTCGTAGATGGTCAGGTGATGCAGCACCGGGAACACGTCCTCAACGACAGCTTGCGGTGTGCCAGCCACTGGTCGTAGACCGCCTGGAAGGTGTGCTCGCCGGCCAGCACGATCGCGTGCCGCTTGCGCTTGCGTTCCGTGTGCGGGTTGACGCCCTTGGCGAGCAAGGCGCGGGCTTCATCACGAAGCGCGCGTGCGTCTTTCAGCGAGAGCGCCGGATAGCTGCCGAAGGACATGCGGTCGCGCTTGGCGCCCCAGCTGAAGCGGAAGTGCCAAGCCTTGGTGCCGTTGGCGGAAACGAAGAGGGAAAGGCCGTCCGAGTCGGTCAGCGTGTACGTCTTGCCAGTGGCCTTGGCCTGGCGAACCATGAGGTCTGAGAGCATGAACTCCAACTCCTAGGAAGCGAGTTGGCTGCATGGTCCTGTCCGACCCCCGCGCTGCTCCAGCAACTATGCGGAAGCGGGAAGCTCCGCTTTCCGATGTACCACTTGATGTACCGCTTTGTACCGACAGTCAGTGGTTTTCGCTGGAAGTCACTGGATTCAGCGATGGTGAAAAAGCTGAACGGTGACAATCACTTGCGACGTTCCTCGGTCTTTTCTGGAAGTCCCTGGAAAGTCGAAGTGGAGCGGGCGAGGGGAATCGAACCCCCGTCTAAAGTTTGGGAAACTTTTGCTCTGCCATTGAGCTACGCCCGCCCGATTCTCGAAGGATGGACTCCCCCGAAAAGGTAGCTTTTCCCTTCGGGCTGGTTGGAACAGACCTGTCTTGTAACAGGTCACCTCGCGGAAGTCAGCGCCCTTTCGGGCTGGGGCAATCCTTGCATCCCCTATCCAAACCATTACAGCCCGGCTTTCGCTTGTTCCCCGATCCTTTAATCACCACGGTTGCGCTCGATTCTACAACCGAACTTGTCGCATCTTGAGGTGCGACTCCACCATGGGCTTACCCTGTTCCGTGCGACAAGCACGAGTCTGTGGGTCAACGATTCCACGTACGTCTCGACCTGGCAGGGCCGGCTGTACGTGGCCTTCGTAATCGACATGTTCTCGCGATGCATCGTGGGCTGGCGGGTGAGCACGAGCATGCGAACGGACTTCATGCTCGACGCTTTGGAGCAGGCCTTGTACGCCCGCCAGGCTGAGACCATCAACAGGCTGTACAAGGCCGAGCTGATTCATCGCCGGGCGCCTTGGAAGAGCCGAGAGGCCGTGGAACTGGCAACCTTGGAGTGGGTGTCGTGGTTCAGCTGCCATCGTCTTTGAGCAGCCGGCCATGCCAGCCTGACTCAACCCAACCAGCCTCCGCAAATCCCGGGGCGGTTCAACCAGCTATTCCTTTGATAGCGAACAATTTTTTGCGCTCTGCTGTCAACGTCCCGCGCGGCCGGTGCGTTGTTCACTCATCAAAGGAGTGATTTGCCATGAACACCACCGCTATCCTGTCTGCTTGGCCCGAAGACGAACGTGATCGCAAGCGCGCACCCGCCCACCTCTGAGCGCGCGGCAGCGCGAAGGCTGCATCGTTCTTTGACCCACAAAAAAACCCGCCTCGGCGGGTTTTTTTGTGGGCGCATGACGCTCAGTTCATGTGCAGGCCGCCGTTGACCGAGAACTCTGCGCCGGTGGCGTAGCCGCCCTCGTCGCTGGCCAGCCAGGCGATGATGGAGGCGATCTCGCTGGGCTCGCCCAGGCGCTTGACGGGCACGGTGGCAACGATCTTCTCCAGCACGTCGGGGCGGATAGCCTTGACCATGTCGGTACCGATGTAGCCCGGCGCCACGGTGTTCACGGTCACGCCCTTGGTGGCCAGCTCCTGCGCCAGCGCCATGGTGAAGCCGTGCATGCCGGCCTTGGCGGCCGAGTAGTTGGTCTGACCAGCCTGGCCCTTCTCGCCGTTCACGCTGGAGATGTTGACGATGCGGCCCCAGCCCTTTTCCACCATGTCGGAGACCACCTGCTTGGTGACGTTGAACATGCTGTTCAGGTTGGTGTCGATCACCTGCGCCCAGTCGTCGGGCGTCATCTTCAGGAACATGCGGTCGCGCGTGATGCCGGCGTTGTTCACCAGCACGTCGATGCTGCCGTGCTCGGCCTTGGCCTTGGCAAAGGCCTCGACGGTGGAATTCCAGTCGCCGACATTGCCCACCGAGGCGTGGAAGGTGTAGCCCAGGGCCTTCTGCTCATCCAGCCACTTCTGGAAGTCGCGCGTCGGGCCGCAACCCGCGATGACCTTGAAGCCTTCCTTGTGCAGACGCTGGCAGATCGCGGTACCGATACCGCCCATGCCGCCAGTGACATACGCTACTTTCTGACTCATTCTCTTGCTCCTGTTGTGATAGTTGGCTTGGTCACTCTAACCAAGATTCGTGCATTGCCATGCTGTGGCAAACACCAAGGCCGCAGGGCCCCGGTGCGTTTTCCTAGCGCTCCAGGGCCAGCGACACGCCCATGCCGCCGCCGATGCACAGCGCGGCCAGGCCCTTCTTGGCGTCGCGGCGCTGCATTTCGTGCAGCAGCGTGACCAGCACGCGGCAACCCGAGGCGCCGATAGGGTGGCCGATAGCGATGGCGCCGCCATTGACGTTGACCTTGGCCGGGTCGATGCCCAGCTCCTTGTTCACCGCGCAGGCCTGCGCCGCGAAGGCTTCGTTCAGCTCGAACAGATCGACGTCCGCCACGTTCCAGCCCGCGCGCTGCAGTGCCTTGCGCGAGGCGGGCACCGGCCCCATCCCCATGGAGGCCGGATCGAGCCCGGAGGTGCCGTAGGCGGCGATGCGCGCCAGCGGCTTCAGGCCCAGCGCGGCGGCCTTCTTGGCGCTCATCACCACCACGGCGGCGGCGCCGTCGTTGATGCCCGAGGCGTTGCCCGCCGTCACCGTGCCGGCCTTGTCGAAGGCCGGGCGCAGACCCGCCAGCGCCTCGGCGTTGGTCTTGCGGTTGAGGTATTCGTCCACGTTGAAGAGGATGGGATCACCCTTCTTCTGCGGCAGGCTCACGCCGACGATTTCATCGGCGAAGCGGCCCGCATCCTGCGCGGCGGCGGCTTTCTGCTGGCTGGCCAGGGCCAGCGCGTCCTGCATGTCGCGCGTGATGCCGTACTGCTTGGCCACGTTCTCGGCGGTAATGCCCATGTGGTACTGGTTGTACACGTCCCACAGGCCATCGACGATCATGGTGTCGGTCAGCTTCCAGTCGCCCATGCGCTGGCCGTCGCGCGAGCCATTGAGGATGTGGGGCGACAGGCTCATGTTCTCCTGGCCGCCGGCCACCACGATCTCGCTGTCGCCGGTGGCGACGGCCTGGGCCGCGAGCATCACGGCCTTCAGGCCCGAGCCGCACACGGCGTTGATGGTCAGCGCCGGGGTCTCCTTGGCCACGCCGGCCTTCATCAACGCCTGACGCGCCGGGTTCTGGCCGCAGCCTGCCGCCAGCACTTGGCCCATGATGACCTCGCCGACCTGGTCCAGCCCGACCTGAGCGCGTGCCAGGGCTTCCTGGATCACGAGGGCGCCGAGCGCCGAGGCCGGCGTCTTGGCGAGGGAGCCGCCGAACTTGCCCACGGGCGTGCGAACGGCGGAAACGATGACGATGTCTTCCATGGCAGTCTTTCTAGTTACGACAGGGATGCATGCGCCGCCGCGGCGGCAGCCGCGCGGCCCTGATGAAGATACGCTCGCGGGAGCGAGGGAATGTCAGGCCTTTTGCTTTACGTAGCGGCCCGGCGCCGGCTCGATGGCCTTGAAGCGCGGCGCCTTGCCATAGGCCTTGGGCGCGGCGATCTGCTTGCCGGCATGGCCCTGCAGCCAGGCGGCCCAGTCGGGCCACCAACTGCCCTTGTGCTCGGTGGCGCCCGCCAGCCACTCGTCCAGCGTCGGCGGCAACTGCCCGTCGGCACGGATCCAGTGGCTGCGCTTGCCCTTGGCGGGCGGGTTGATGACGCCCGCGATGTGGCCCGACGCACCCATGACGAAGCGCTTGTCGCCCGGCAGCGCCTGGGTCGAGGCATAGGCGGCGGTGATGGGGACGATGTGGTCCTCGCGCGAGCCGTAGATGTAGGTCGGCAGATCCAAGCGGCCCAGGTCGATCTTCTCGCCGCACACCGTGAGCGCGTCCGGCTGCACCAGCTTGTTTTCCAGGTAGAAGTTGCGCAGGTACCAGGCGTAGTAGGGGCCGGGCAGGTTGGTGCTGTCGCTGTTCCAGTACAGCAGGTCGAACGGCGGCGGCGTCTCGCCCTTGAGGTAGTTGCCCACCACGTAGTTCCACACCAGGTCGTTGGGCCGCAGGAAGCTGAAGGTGGAGGCCAGGTCCTGCCCCTTCATCATCCCGCCCTGCCCCATCTGCATCTCGCGGAAGCGCACGAAGGCCTCGTCGATGAACACGTCAAGGATGCCGGTGTCGGCGAAATCGATCAGCGTGGTCAGGAAGGTGGCGCTGGCCACCGGCTCCTCGCCACGCGCTGCCAGCACGGCCAGGGCGTTGGCCAGCATGGTGCCGCCGACGCAAAAGCCCAGGGCGTTGATCTGCTCGGCCCCAGCGATCTTCTGCACCGTGGCGATGGCCGTGAGCACGGCCTCGTCGATGTAGTCGTCCCAGGTCTTGTGGCCCAGCGAGGCATCGGGGTTGCGCCAGCTCACCACGAAGGTGCGATGGCCCTGCTCGACCGCATAGCGCACCAGGGAGTTCTCGGGCTGCAGGTCGAGGATGTAGAACTTGTTGATGCACGGCGGCACCATCAGGAAGGGCCGCTCGTACACCTTGGCCGTGAGCGGCTTGTATTCGATGAGCTGGAACAGGTCGTTCTCAAACACCACCGCGCCCTCGGTGGTGGCGACGTTGCGCCCCACCTCGAACAGGCTCTCGTCGGTCATCGACACATGGCCCTGGCGCAGGTCGTGCAGCAGATTGGCAATGCCCTTGGCAATGCTCTCGCCCTGCGTTTCCAGGGCTTTTTTCTGCGCATCGGGATTGAACGCGAGGAAATTGCTCGGCGCCATGGCCGCCATCCATTGCTCGACGCCGAAACGGATGCGCGCGCGGGTTTTTTCGTCCGCCTCGACCGCTTCGGCCAACTGCATCAGCGTGCGCGCATTGAGCAAATAGGCCGCAGCCGAAAATGCCGCAACCGGATTTTGCGCCCAGCCTTCGCCGGAAAACCGCTTGTCCCCCGCCGCCGAAGGGCCCTGCTGCAGCCCTCTTTGCCAGAGATCGGTGGCTTCCTGCAGGTACTGGGCCTGCAGCGCCTGCAGTTTCTCCGGCGCGAGGCGCAGGGGCATGGGAGCCTTGGCATTGCCCAAATCCATTTTCTGGAAAGATTCCAGGGCCTGGGTCCAGCCATTGGCGAACATTTGCTGGAATTGCTGGGCGCCTTCGGCCCAGATTGCTTCAGAATTCATGCCTCGGTCTCTTTGTGTGGAATGCCTTGATGGTTTTCCCATTGTTGCCCAGCGCGAATGGCAAAAGCAACGATTGCATCGCAATCTAGTCGCCCATTTGCCGCTTTTTCACGTTTTCCCATGTACCTCGTCATCATTGCATGGCTGTACGTCACGCTGATGATGGCGCTGGCGGAGGCCACCAGCAGCACCGGCAGCGTGCTGGGCGCCATCGTCACCTTCGTGCTGTACGGGCTGCTGCCCATGGCCATCGTGGCCTACATCCTGGGCACCCCGGGACGCAAGCGGGCCCTGCAGGCGCACCGGCAGGCCGAGCAGCAGGCATGGCAGGCCGCGCAGGCGTCAGGTGATCCAGACGCAGGCGGCGAAGCGCCCGCTGCCGCCGAGGGCGGTGCCGTCGCGCCGGTGCGAAAAGAACCTTGACGGGTTCGCCACCGTGCACCACGGCGCGCTGCCGTCGTTGCCATGCACGGCGGTGATGCCCAGCGCGGCCAGCCGCCGCCGCGCCAGGGCGGGCAGATCCGCCAGGAACTTGCCCCCGGCCCGCGCGCTGAAATGCGCCTGCGCACCCGGGTCATGGTCGCAGAAGGCCGCGCGCACTTCGCACCCCACCTCGAACGCCTGCGGCCCGATGCACGGCCCCAGCCAGGCGAGCGTGTCGCGCGCTATGGTTTCAGGAGCTTCTGGCGCTTGCCCAGCAAGGGCCAAAGCCGAAAATTCCTTGAAAACGGATTCCAGCACCCCCTGCCCTGCGGCACCCGCCAGGCCACGCCAGCCCGCGTGCGCGGCCGCCACCACGCCGCCGCCACGGTGCGCCAGCAGCACCGGCAGGCAGTCGGCCACCATGATGGTGCACACGCGGCCCGGCGCGTTGCTGACGCAGGCATCGGCAGGCGCGCCGTCGGGGGTCGATGCCGCGAGATACAAGCATTGCACGCCATGCACCTGCCGCAGGAACACCGCGCGCGCGCCAGGGCTTTGCCGCGCCAGGGCCTGCTGCAGGATCCCGCGGTTGGCCGCGACGGCCCCGGGCGCATCGCCCACGTGGTCGCCCAGGTTCAGGCTGTCGTAGGGCGCGGCGCTGGCGCCGCCGGCGCGCGTGCTGCACAGCGCATGCACGCCGGCGGGCGCGGGCCAGTCGGGAACGATCCAGCCGGGGTGCATCAGGACTCGCTGTCCGGGCAGGCCGAAGGCTGCGCCCGCTGGAAGGCAGGCAACTGCATGCACGCGGCATGCACGCCCATCATCAGGGGTAGGCCGTCCAGGCGCACCTCGAAACGCTGAGCATTGAAGAGCTGCGGCACGAGGCAGCAGTCGGCCAGCGTGGGCGCGTCGCCCCAGCAGTAGCGCGAAGGCGCCAGGCCTTCGTGCGCGCGCTCCCCGGCCAGCAGCGCGAGCTGGCGCTCGAAGGCCTCCAGGCCGCCGCGCACCCACTGGTGGTACCAGGCGGTCTTGGCCTCCTCGCTGGCGTGCATGCCGTGCACCAGGTACTTGAGCACGCGCAGGTTATTGAGTGGGTGGATTTCGCAGGCCACCATCTGCGCCAGGCCCCGGACGCGCGCGCGCGCCACGGCACCGGCGGGCAGCAGCCGGGGGGTGTCGGGGTAGGCTTCCTCCAGGTATTCGATGATGGCCATCGACTGGCCCAGCACATGCCCGTCGCCGGTCTGCAACTGGGGCACGAGCGCATCGCCCTGGCGCTGCGCATGCGCGGCCTGCAGGTGCTCCCCCCGCACCAGGTGCACCGGAACGTAGGTGTAATCGAGCCCCTTGAGCTGCAGCGCGATGCGCACGCGGTACGCGGCCGAGGAGCGGAAGTAGCTGTAAAGCTTCATGGCATGCCCTCTTCAAGCTTGGACAGCAGCAGGCTCAGCTGCGCGCGCTCCTCGGGCGCCAGCGGCGCCACCAGGCGCTCCTGGATGCGCGGCGCCGCCAGCGCCATCTCGGCACCGGCCTGCGCGCCTTCGGGGGTGATCCACAGCAGCTTGCGGCGCCGGTCGCGCGGGTCGCACTCCCGCCGCAGCCAGCCGCGCGCTTCCAGGCGGCCGATGGCCGAGCCGGAGGTGGCGGCGTCGAGCGCCACGTGGGCCGCCAGCGTCACCTGGTCCACCCCCGGCTTGTCCATCAGCGTCATGAGGATGGCGAACTGCACTGGCGTGACGTCGAAGCGCCCCATCTCCTCGGCGAATATCGCCACGGAACGCTGGTGTGCGCGCCGCACCAGATGGCCCGGCGCCTGCCGGAAGTCGTAGCCTCGTGTCATGGCGGCAGTGTAGCCCCTGGGATGCGCTGCCCGCAGCGCGGCCTGCGGCGGGCTGTGCACATGGCAAACTGCGGGTTTTTGCCCTGGTGCCGCCATGTCCTACGTGATCGCCCCTCCCCCGCAAGCCAGCGTGCCCGTGCTGGGCACGCCAGAACGCTTTCCGGTGCACCGCATCTACTGCGTTGGCCGCAACTATGCCGAGCACGCCCAGGAAATGGGCTTCACCGGCCGCGAGCCGCCGTTCTTCTTTCTCAAGCCTGCCGATACGGTCGTTCCCGTCCCCTCCGGCGCCACCGGCCGCATGCCCTACCCCAGCCTGACGGGCAACCTGCACCATGAGATCGAGCTGGTCGTCGCCATCGGCGTGGGCGGCAGCCGCATCGCCGCCCGCGACGCGGCCCGCCACATCTACGGCTACGCCGTGGGCCTGGACATGACGCGCCGCGACCTGCAGAACGACATGAAGAAGCAGGGCCGCCCCTGGTGCATCGGCAAGGGCTTCGAGCACAGCGCGCCCATCGGGCCCATCACGCCTGCGGCGCAGGCCGGCGACATCGGCAGCGCCGCGATCTGGCTGCAGGTCAACGGTCAGGAGCGCCAGCGCAGCCGCATCGACCGGCTGATCTGGAACATCGGCGAGACGCTGGAACAGCTCTCCAGCGCCTGGGAACTGCAGCCGGGCGACCTGGTCTTCACCGGCACGCCCGAAGGCGTGGGCGCCGTACAGCGCGGCGACCTGCTCGAAGGCGGCATCGACGGCCTGGATAGCCTCCGTTTGCAGATCGTCTGATCACTGCGCCAGGTGCTCGCCCAGGAGATCGAAAAAGCTGCGATAGAAATGCGGGTCGGAAATCGTCTGCGTGCCGACCTTGACCATGCCGTCGTTGCTGCCCTCCACCGGTAGCGACAGCGAGCCCAGCCCGCCCACGCCCAGCGAGGCCGAATGGTTGGCCTTGCGCACGGCATGCAGCTCCTGCACCGCCACGGCGAAGACCACGGCCGCGTCGCCCGCCTCGGTGGCGCACACCACGCGCATTTCCAGCGGAACATGGGTTTCGGCGTTGGGCTGGAAGAACTTGCGCCCCGTGACCTGCTCGTCGCTGGCGCTGCCGATCACATAACCCTGGCTGAGCAGCGTGCGGCGCGCGGCCTCGCAGGCCAGGGCGGGCGAGGTCTCGTAGAAGCGCGAAAATCCTGCCGCGGCGCTGAAGGCCTCGGGCTCAAAGCGCGCCAGCGGCGCCGCCTGACGCTGGAAGCACCCCGCCACGGCCCCGCACAGGGCCAGCACGGCCATGGCGCGCACCCACCGCACCGGCATTCCCAAAGCCATCACAGCCAACGCTCCTTGCTTCACCGTTTGCAAAACGCAGCATCGTACAACGGCACAATCCACCCATGATGTTCCAACGCACCATCCGGCATTGCCGCACCTGCGGCAGCGCCGTCGCATACCGCATTCCCGACGACGGCGACACCCGCGAGCGCGCCGTCTGCCCGACCTGCCACACCATCCACTACGAGAACCCGCTCAACGTGGTGGGCACCGTGCCCGTGCTGGACGGCAAGGTGCTGCTGTGCAAGCGCAACATCGAGCCCCGCAAGGGCAAGTGGACGCTGCCGGCAGGGTTCATGGAGCTGCACGAAACCAGTTCCCAGGGCGCGGCCCGGGAAACCGTGGAAGAAGCCGGCGCCCAGTTCACGCTGGGGCCGCTGTTCTCGCTGCTGAACGTGCCGCGCGTGGGGCAGGTGCACCTCTTCTACCGCGCCACGCTGCTGAGCGACCAGTTCGCGCCGGGCTATGAAACCATGGAGGCGCGCCTGTTCGCCGAGGAAGAGGTGCCCTGGGACGAACTGGCCTTCCGCACCGTGCACGAAACGCTGCTGCGCTACTTCGCCGACCGCCGCACGGGCCAGTTCGGCGTGCACTGCATCGACATCGAATGACGCGCCGCCCCGGCCTCTCCCTTTCCATTTCTTTTTGCAAAGGCAACACCATGAAGCATCTGATCCGCACCCTCACCCTGGCCGCCGCCATGGCCGCCGCCGCTGCCGCCCAGGCCCAGGTCACCGTCAAGGACGCCTGGGTCCGCGCCACCGTGGCGCAGCAGAAGGCCACCGGTGCCTTCATGCGCCTGGAGTCGGCGCAGGACACCAAGCTCGTCGGCGCATCGTCCCCGCTCACCGCCACGGTGGAGGTGCACGAGATGCTGATGCAGGACAACGTGATGAAAATGCGCGAGGTTCCCGCCGTCGAAGTGCCCGCGGGCAAGCCCGTCGATCTGAAGCCGGGCGGCTACCACATCATGCTGCTGAACCTGCAGCAGCAGGTCAAGGCGGGCGACAGCATCCCGCTGGCCCTGGTGTTCGAGGACAAGGACGGCCAGCGCAGCACGGTCAACGTGCAGGCCCCGGCGCGCGCGCTGAACACCCCCGCCGCCGCGCCGCACGACGCACACGGCCATAAGCACTAAAAAGGCTGCAAACCCTTTCTGGGCAAGCGCCAGCAGCTATCAAATCAGGAGGACGCCGCGCCGCCCGGCAACTGCCTCTGCAGCAGCGCGCGCAGGCCGTCCTCGTCCAGCACGGGAATGCCCAGGGCCTGCGCCTTGTCCAGCTTGCTGCCGGCCTCGGCCCCGGCCACCACGCAATAGGTTTTCTTGCTGACCGAGCCGGCCACCTTGGCGCCGGCGGCTTCGAGCAGGTCCTTGGCCTCGTCGCGGCCCAGGGTGGGCAGCGTGCCGGTCAGCACGATGGTCTTGCCCGCCAGCGGCAGCGTGGCGCCCTCGACGGGCGCGCCCTCCTCCCAGGCCACGCCGCAGGCGCGCAACTGCGCCACCACCTCGCGGTGGTGCAACTGGGCGAAGAAGGTGTGGATGCTCTGCGCCACCACCGGGCCCACGTCGTTCACCTGCAGGAGCTGGTCGACGCTGGCATCCATGATGGCGTCGAGCGCGCCGAAGTGGCGCGCCAGGTCCTTGGCCGTGGCCTCGCCCACGTGGCGGATGCCCAGCCCGAACAGGAAGCGCGGCAGCGTGGTGCGCTTGGACTGCTCCAGCGCGTCGAGCACGTTCTGCGCCGACTTCTCCGCCATGCGATCCAGCCCCGCCAGGGCCTGCAGACCGAGCCGGAACAGGTCGGGCAGCGTGCGGATCACGTCGCCGTCGATGAGCTGATCAACCAGCTTCTCGCCCAGGCCCTCCACGTCCATGGCGCGGCGCTGGGCGAAGTGCAGCACCGCCTGCTTGCGCTGCGCGGGGCAGAACAGGCCGCCCGAGCAGCGGTGGTTGACCTCGCCCGGCTCGCGCACCACGGCGCTGCCGCAGATCGGGCACTGCGCGGGCATGCGGAAGTTCGGCACATACGCTTCGCGCGGCGCGGGCACCACGCCCACCACCTCGGGAATCACGTCGCCCGCGCGGCGCACGATCACCTGGTCGCCCACGCGCACCTTCTTGCGGCGCAGCTCGAACAGGTTGTGCAGCGTGGCGTTGGTGACGGTGACGCCGCCGACGAACACGGGCGCGAGCCGCGCCACGGGCGTGAGCTTGCCCGTGCGGCCGACCTGCACGTCGATGCCTTCCACGCGCGTCATCATCTCCTGCGCCGGGTACTTGTGCGCCACGGCCCAGCGCGGCTCGCGCGTCACGAAGCCGAGCTGCTTCTGCAGCGCCAGGCTGTTCACCTTGTAGACCACGCCGTCGATGTCATACGGCAACTGGTCGCGCTGCGCGCCGATGCGCTGGTGGAATGCTATTAGTTCAGGAGCTCCTTGCGCAATCCCCGCCTGGGTTGCGACGGGAAAACCCCATGCCCTGAGCTTTTCCAGCACCTCGAAGTGCGTGGCGAATTCCGCGCCCTCCACCTCGCCCAGCCCGTAGGCGAAGAACGACAGCGGCCGCTGCGCGGCGATGCCCGAATCGAGCTGGCGCACGGCACCGGCGGCGGCGTTGCGCGGGTTGACGAAGGTCTTGCCGCCCTGCTCGCGCTGGCGCTCGTTGAGGGCATCGAAGTCCGCGCGGCGCATGTAGACCTCGCCGCGCACCTCCAGCACGGGCGGGGCATCCGCCAGCGCCAGCGGAATCTGCCGGATGGTGCGGATGTTGTGCGTCACGTCCTCGCCCACCTCGCCGTCGCCGCGCGTGGCGGCCTGCACCAGGCGGCCGGCCTCGTAGCGCAGGCTCATCGCCAGGCCGTCAAACTTGGGCTCGGCCACGTATTCAACGGGTGGCGCCTCGGGGGCCAGCTTCAGCTCGCGCCGGATGCGCGCATCGAACGCCTCGGCGCCCGTCGCCTCGGTGTCGGTCTCGGTGCGGATGGAGAGCATGGGCACGCGGTGGCGCACGGGCGTGAGCCCGTCCATCACCGCGCCGATCACGCGCTGCGTGGGCGAGTCGGGCGTGACCAGGCCGGGGTACGCGCCTTCGAGCGCCTGCAGTTGCTGGAACGCGCGGTCGTACTCGGCGTCGGGCACGCTGGGCGCGTCCTGCACGTAGTACTGGTGCGCCCAGGCGTTGAGCTGGGCACGCAATGCTTCTACTTTCGTAGCTACCAGCGCAGGCGCGGCGGGCGCTGGCGCCGAAAAAAGGTCGGATTGTTCAGCCATGCTCAGTCCCACTGGGCCAGGTGCAGCAGCACGCCGCACGGGTCCCACACGTAAGTGACCCAGGCGCCGTAGGGCTCGTGCCGCGGCGCTGCCACCCTGGCGCCGGGAAAGCGGCCCGATGCGATCAGCGCCGAAACGTCGGCAAAACACTGCGCGGCATCCCGCACGGCGATGTGCAGCATGCAGTTTTCCGCCCATTCCTGCACGTAGTAGTGCTGCAGGTAAAAGCGCGAACCGCCCAGGTTGAACAGCGCCAGGCGGTCGTCGGCCCATTCGAGCGTGCAGCCGAGGGCGGTGTAGAAGTCCTGGGACAGCGCGAAATCCCGCGCGGGAACGAAGGGGCGCAGGCCCTGGGCCTGCAGGTCGATCATGGCCACGCCTTGCCGCCTGCTCAGCTGAACAGCCGCCGCGCCAGCGCCGAGCCGGCGGACAGCTCGCGCTGGTCGAGCACGTCGTAGAGCTGCTCCAGGTCGGCGGCGATGGCGTCCATGGCCATGGCGGGCAGCGGGTTGCCGTCCTGGTCGCACAGCACGCCGTCCATGGCCTGGCACAGCGCCGTGGCCACTTCGCGCAGGCGCGCAAAGGGCTGCTCGCCGCGTGGCACCTGGGGCACGTCCAGGCTCAGCGCCAGGTCACGCACGGCGGCCTGCTCCGGATCGTCGGACAGGGCGGCATGCTGGTCACAGGCCAGGTTCAGCAGCGACGCGTGGCCAGGGGTGGAGCTGGGCAGCACCAGGCGCCCGGCGATGGGGCCGGGCACGAAGCCCAGGCGCGCGGCGCACTGCTGCACGTAGCCCGGGCTCCAGGCGGCCTGGCGCGCGCGCAGCACGAAGGACAGTTGCGCGTCGTGCTCGCTGGCGAACTGGTCCAGCTCGCGCGCGCGGGCGATCTCGTGCGGCATGTCGGGGAACTCGGGCGCGGCGTTCACCGCGTCGCAGAAGGCCTGGGCCTTGCCGACGAATTCGGAGAACTCGATCTGGCTCAGCGCGCCCGTGCGGTTGGCCAGTTGCACCCCGGCCTGGAAGGCCATGTAGCGCTGGCCCGGCTGCGGCGGCTCCCACAGCTTGGTGGTGGCGTTGAAGCCCTCGATGCCGAAGGGCTTGCTGCCCGCGCGGCGCGTGGGCGGCACGGCGGCGAGCGCGGCATCGCCCGAGACCAGGCTCTCGACCAGCAGCGAGGCCATGGCGTCGATCAGCGGGTCTAGCTGCAGGCGGCGCTCGTGCGCCGGCGCCGCAGCGGGAATGTGCAGCGCATCGTGCGCGTCCATCGTGGGCACGTGCTGCTGCGCCAGCACCTCGGCATCGGCGGGCGCCAGGCCAGGCTCGTCCAGCGCCATGGGCGCGGGCGGCACGGCGCCGTCGAACGACGGCTCCTGGCGCAGCGCCGGCTCGGGCGCTAGCGCCGGCGCATGCCCTTCCCGGCCTTCGCGGCTTTCGGGCTGCGCGCGCCGGGGCGTGTTGCGGTGGTTGTTCCAGGCGTTGTAGGCCACGACGACCGCCAGCACGATGCCGCCGATGATGGCCAGGCTGAGTTGCAAGGTACTCATAGGAAGTGGTTCTCTGTATTGGTG